>OLNH01001487.1_pt1 | contig 11725 bp, 6 predicted proteins | sample 1643101 | NCBI WGS metagenome assembly OLNH01 (sample SAMEA3136758, study PRJEB25190) | human gut metagenome | biome: human gut; feature: human-associated habitat; material: faeces | place: Austria | collected 2013
ATATCGCACCTAGTATAACCGGGAAAAGTGCGTCTCCACTCGTTTTTAATGCCTGACCATATACAAGGTTTGTTACCCTTCCAAATTCAAGAAAAACATCTACTACTAACAACTTTACCACAAGATTTATCATCTGTGTATCATCAGTAAATATATGCACGATAAAATGTCCTGCCAATGCAAATGTCACGGAAAAACAGGTCGCTGTGATGATACCGTATATCGCAGCTTTTCTCGTTCCCCTGTTACATTCCTCAAACTCTTTTGCTCCAATTCTCCAACCGGTCATAATTGCATTTGCCTGAGCAAGGGCAGCTCCCACACAATATGAGAAATTTGCAATCTGTACAGCATATGAGCGTGCTGTAACATTCATTCCATCCACATCCATCTGATTCATAAAACGCACAATAAAGGTCATTGCGATGTTGTAAAGTGCTGTTTCAAGCGCAGAAGGAAAACCAATCTTAACAATTTGCGCAAATATCTTTCTTGATGCAATTCGCTCAGGACTCTGTTTTGCTTTTATAAGCACAGCCCCCATACCTGCTACAATAATAAGATTTACAACTCTTGAAATAACCGTGGCAACAGCAACTCCCATTACACCCCAGTTGAATACAAATAAGAATACTGAATTAAGTATTATATTGAGAACATTTCCAACAACAGTTCCTATCAAAGAATGTTTTGTATATCCAAACACTCTCAAATAACTGGAGAAAATAGGAATCAGTGCATTTAAAAAACATGTGCCGCCAACAATTCTAAGATATATTTCAGCCGGCTCAAGCAAAGCCGGAGCAATACTTACGATTCGAAGTATCCCACCAGAAAAAGTAGCAAGAATGACAGACATTACGATACCTATCAATGCGTTGAATATAAGTCCAAGTTGTCTTGCCTGATACGCTATCCCCGGTCTTCCGGCTCCGATATTTTGTGACATAACAGCTATCATACCCGACGATATTACGCCGAACATGATAATAAAAACACCTATATATGTATTTGCTGTTCCCACTGCTCCTACAGCCTGGTCGCTTACAGATGATAGCATAAGCGTATCGACCATACCTGAAAGCATATAAAATAAAGTTTCTAAGCATATTGGCACAGATAACTGTGTTAATGTTTTTCTTTCAGCTGCCATAGTTTTCTCCTCACATACAATTCAAGAATACTATATCAATAATACGATATATTTCTATGTAATTCTTGTATAATATCCTGTGAAAATTGCACTATTTCTACTTTATCTTAAAAAATACTAGATCGTGTTACTGAAAAATGGACTATGAGCATTAGCAAGCAATTCACCGATACGCATTCCGGTCCATTGCCTCGCTGTATTCGCAACGCACGGTGACCCGGTTCTGGCTGTCCAGGGTGCAGGTAAACAGGGTGAGCGGCCACTCTCCGCTCGTCATATCGTCCACACTCCAGGGAGTCAGTGCCTCCGTTACCGCCACATAGTAAGAAAACCGGTTTCCCACAGCATCTGTAAAAAAAACCTCGCTTCCTTCCGGAAGAGTTCTTAATCCCCCAAAATGAGACTGATAATTATGCGCTGCGATTACCAGATCCCCCTTGTAGGCGCTTCCGGAATAACGGCAAGGTGCCAACCTTAAAGAAGAATAACTCCAGCTGCTGATAACCGGAAGTTCCAGATCCAGCGCCGGAATCTCCAGAATTCCTATACACGCCACATCACCCAGACTTTTCAGCGTGTATTCAGGCATATCCATATCCGGGTTCAGAAGATAGTCCGGTATGTTCTGTTCATCTTCTTTATCCGAAGCATCAGGACTCTCTGATGCTTTTTTGTTTTCCTGCAGATATTCTGCCAGGATTGCCTCCTCACTCTCCCGGGCACGGTATCCGTCCCACAGATTATACACCAAGAGCAGCACTGCTGCTGTCACCAGAATCAGTCCTGCTCCTTTTAAAATATTTCCAATTCGATTCTTTTTCTTATACTGCATCTTTTTATTTCTTTTCATCTTTAGAATTCTGCGTTTTCTTCCCTGCCAGCAGACAGATCACACCGGCCAGCATAAGAAGAGGAATCGGCCACCAGAGCTGCCCTGTCTGCGGAAGCTTCTGTGAAGAATTTCCACCATTTTCTCCAGACGTTCCCGTTTTATCTGGTGATTCTGGTTTATCTTCTGAATCTGCTGTTTTAGTGTTTGTCAGCACAACTGTATTCCCCTCTCGGCTGGTGCTCACAGTATAGCCTGACGGTACTTCTGTTTCCACCACGCTCCAACTCACCTGTGATGAAAGATCTTCCCAGGTATAGGACCACTGGTTTTCCTTTTTCAGGATCTGACTGTCCATAACTGTTGTTGTTCCATTCTGATCTGTTCTCAACAAATCAACCTGCACCGAAGCCGGACGTTCTTTAACCTGATCCTGTTTCCATACCTTCAACACATGAATCTTTGTCTGGGAAGCTTCTGTATTATCCATTTTCTCCTCGTCATACTTCAGATTTACCCTTATATGTAGCGGATCTTTCTGCGAAGCGTCCGGAAGTGCGATCAGCGAAACAGGCGGAACAGATATCTTTGCCTTTCCGTTATCCTGCGCCTCGATCTCCTGACCTTTTACCAGATAAAGCCCATTTGAAAGATTTTCAAAGCATACGGTTTTGTCACTTCCTGATTTCAGCACTGCATCTGCCTGGATTCCGTCACGTTCCGCATAATCCGCAAGCGTACGCGCTGTTCCTCTCCATTCATCTGATTCCAGGGAAACCCGATAATTCTGAAATTTTTCTGTCAGTGCAAAACCACCTGTATCTTTGTAGTCTGCCACACGATACAGCGAAAACTCCAGACCCTCGGCCGGACATCCAAGAGAAATACTTCCCTTTGTCTGTTCTGCTTCCGCCGCAGCCAGAACCGGTGTGTTCATCAGCATCCCGGAAAAAACAGCGGCAAAAGCCAGCATGCATATCATTCTCTTTATTCGACTGTAACAGTTCTGCCTGTATTGGTACTTCATCTTTTTCTCCCACTGGTTTGTTTTGTTCTGATTCGTTTTGCTCTGGTTTGTATGGTTGCTTTTCTTCTTCTGTTTTTACTTCTGTTTTTACTTTTCTTTTTTCTTTTTGGAACGCGCTCCGACACGTCCACTGCAATAAAACTGATGATAAGAAGCGGAATTCCAATGCCTACTGCAACAAGCACAGTACTCACCTTTGCGGCATCCGATGTGATCCTCGAATTATCTCCCGACCGGTTTGCGATCCTGTGACCGCGCACCAGCAGTCTCTCTGTGTTGATTCCATAAGGCGTACAGGTAAGAAGCGTACACAGATCCTCGCCTTCCTCAATATTCAGAAGGCCATAATCGATCGGTTCCACGATATGAATCTGGTCAACTTCATATGTAAAAACCTGATCATAAATATGAAGCAGAAAAATATCACCCTTCTGCAGTCTGTCAAGATCCGTAAAAAGCTTTGCACTCGGAAGTCCCCTGTGCCCGGAGAAAACACAGTGCGTTCCACTGCCTCCAACCGGCAGACTGGACCCTTCCATATGGCCGACTCCCACCTGCAAAACCGAAGCATCCACGGTGTGATAAAGAGCAAGCTTGCAGTCTATTTCCGGTATGGTGATATACCCCATCATTCCGGTTCCGTCTATATCCAAGAGACTCTTATACCACTCATCCTGCTCCTCCGTCGGAGTAAAACGGCCTGGATCTGAAATCAGCATTTCATTATATTTTTCTGCCTGCTCAAATGCCTGCTTCTTTTCCTGCTCATCCATCTTTTCAATCCGGTCCGAATACTCTGCGACCGCCTGCGTCTGATGCTTGGAGTTCCAATAGTTACTGACTGTCGGATACAGCAACAAGGACAGACCTGTAAGAAAGACCAGCACCGTGGTAATTGTTGAAACATGCTTTCTCATCTTACAATCCTCTCCTTGCTGCTGCACAGGGAATGCCCATTCCCCGCACAGCGAAATTACTTTAACTATTTTTCATTCGTTGCTTTGTGATCAGTACCACACCGGATACAAGTGCAAGAACTGCACCCAGGAAGTAGATCAGGGATGTACCATTGCCACCTGTGGTTGGGAGGATGGTACCGGTGTTGTTCTGGACTTTGACTTCAGTTCCAGTTAATGCAACATCGTTAACAGTAATAGTTCCATCTTCGCCAATGACTACTTTTATTGAAGCAGACAGTTTGTTATAACCGTCTGGCTGCTTTGTCTCTGTAAGGTAGTATGTATCAGCATCAAGGCCTTGGATTTTGAATTTACCGGAACCTGTAGTAGTTATTTCTGTTATCTTCGTATTTCCTGTTTCTTCAGTTTCTTTTGCTACGCGGTAGGTATCACCATTTGTAGCATCGTTGCTAACACTTACAAAATTAATTGGAGTTGTACCTTTATCATCTTTGCTTAATGTGAATTTTGCCCCTTCAAGCCCTGTTTCTTTACTATCTTTTGTTGTGTATTTGAATATAGGAATACTATAAGTTTTTGTGGTTGTTGTATCATGGGTTGTTTCACTGTTGTCTCCATACTTCAGCCATGTTTCATTTTTATTGCCTTCTCCTGCAATTACTGCATTCTCATTCAGAGTTGCAGAATAGGTAACGATAATCTGGTCATTGGCTTTAAGTGTATTACAGAATGCCGGAGTAAATGCAATTTCAAATGTACAACCATCAGTGAGTCCCGATGTTGTAAGCGTATACTCTGTATCTTTAGTAAGATTTTTCTCTGTTTGACTGCTTTTAAGTTTTACAGCTACGGAACCATCAGTAAATGTCAATCCTGCAACCATCTTATCGTGCAGTACATAGTTCTGTGCACCTGGCTGTGCTGTGATTGTAGTCTGGAAGTTTACAGTCTGTCCGATGTCAGCTGTGTTACTCTCACCCCATTCATCTGCTTTCCCTACTTTAGAATCTTCCTGAACTTTCTTCTCTACTGAAGGAACACCATTCTTTTCCTGGATTCTTACTTCTGTAGCTGTTGTATCGAGTGAACAAAGTGCACCAGCACTGGAATCCACCAGGTAATATCCTAACGGAAGGTCAGAAAATGCTACTGTTGAAGTAGTTACTCCTGCTGCAGCTGCCGGAGCAATTTGAGATTTATCAGAATTTATAATATGATTTTGAGTATTAGCATATGCTAATGCTTTCTTTGCAAATGTAGCAACATCTGCATTGTCCTTCCATGTCACATAACCATCATTAATGGTCACATATACATCCTTTATTTCATTGCTTTCAATAAAAGGTTTCCATGTGGCCGTTGCTTTATAAGCATAGTTTCCTGTAGTTGTATTATAGCTCTCTAACTCTAAAATTCTATAAATCTTATAAGTCTGACTCGGTATTGCATTAGTAATCGTAATCTTTCCATTTCCTGTAGCCGCTGCTGTCCCACCTTCTTCTGCGCTTACCACGCTTGCCATTCCCAATACCATCATAATGGAGAGCATAATGGCGGCAATTTTCTTAATCAGTTTCATCTTCCTTCTCCTTTGTATTACCTGTTGTTACAGGCTCTTCTTTTTATATTGATCAGCATATGCAGTCCGGCGAAAAATATCAATACCGCTCCTGCAAGCCTGAAAATAAGGGGACCATAACTACCTGTCGAAGGCAGTTCTTTTACACGGCTCTGGTTGGTAACTGTCACCGTGTTTCCACTGACTGCGCTGTTTACCCCTGTTGCGCTATCAGTATTTGTTGTTGCATACGATGTGAGATATTCCATATTATTCACTGTTGCAACTGTGTTGGAATCTTTGATCGGATTTCCTTTATCATCAAGTTCAAAAACATAATATGTCTTTGACAAATCTAAATTAACAAACTTTTCTGTCCTAGGCTTTGTCTCTCCTGCCTGGTATGTAATGGTGATCTTCTGAAGTGGTGCTGCAGTTGTACCTGATGTAGTTCCGTCTGAATTTGTCATGTTTGTTATTCCATCTGCATTCTCATACAGTCCAAACGTATATGTTCCACTCACCGGACTCGAATCACGACCACCTGCATTCTTGAAATTCTTCACCACTGTGATCTCACCTTTGTGGTTGAGGACAGTCAGTTCATAGATAGACTGATACTGTATATGAATTCTCGAATCTTTTATGCAGTTATTCACATAATCCGAATAATCTGTGGCATTTTCTTCTTTCCTCGGAACCATAATATAAATTGGTTTACTGTCTGTCACATATCCGGACGGTGCCGTTTCCTCTGTCACTTTATAGATGGTGTTATAATCCATTACATGATTTTGATCTGAGCCTTCTCCAAAGAGGAGTTCCCCTTTATCGTTTGTCATTCCTGTCCACATCTTATCAGTGTTGTCTTTAATTTGACCATTTTCCACTATGCACGGAACCACCTTAAATACAGCCCCCTGCAATTTTGCTGACAGATTGTTCTGATCCTTCTTGATAATCTTCAGTTTAATATTCTTTCCGGCTGTTACTGTTCCGCCGGCAGCATAGGAATAATTATTCTCTTCCACACTGTCTCCACCGGCAGAAGAATAGTTCTCCCAGTATGCTTCATTTGAGAAGCTTACTGCCTGTCCCGGCGGTGCATTCACTGCTGCAGTGTAGGTGATCGTAACCGGTACGTTACGGGGAATCACTATTTTCAGTGTATTATCTTCATCAAGCGAAGCTGTATAATCCGTAACAGGATCGTTCGTCTTTGAATTAATTACATTGATCGTTCCCGTATCCAGAATCAACAAGGGACTCAGCTTATCAACTAACGTCAGTGTCGTACCGTTCTCCGCAGGAAGTTTCTCGCCAAGTGGATTCGCTTCGATTGTAAATGTTATTTTTTCGCTATTCTTGCCGGTTATCTGTTTGTCCAGTTTCTTCTGCGGTTCTATGGTTGCCGGGCAAGTCGCTGTGCTGATCTGCCGTCCGTCTGTTGTCTGGAGCGTAACCTGGTTTGTAAATTTCTTTTCTTTTCCTCCAAGCAGTACATCAGCATCTGTCACCCTGCATACAACCTGAACGTCAACAGAATAGGAATCCCTTTCTTTCCTTGGTGTGAAATCCCCCAGTTCGATCAGAGCCTGATTGTCCTTGACATAATAGGTTGTTGTCTTTTCAGGTCCATTATCCGTTGCAGCTGTAATTGTTTTTTTCGTCCAACCAGTTGTCTCAAGATTTGAATTTTCTTTCGAGGACATTGCACTAAAGTCCTGTTTTTCTCCAACCCATTTAATTCGCATATATGCCAGTTCCATACCATTCGGTATTGTCTCCAACACTCGATAGCTTCCAAACAGTTCCCCTGCATAGTTCAGCTTAAATGCCCAGGCCGCATACTGTCCTGCACCCGGCAGTTCAGTTGTAACAATTCTGCTACTATTTCCCTGATCTGCACCATCTTTCTTACTGTTTACTGTTCTTCCATCATAGGTAAATGTCTGTCCAAGTTCCTTCAGGATATCTGCACCTTTATAAAGAGTCTTATTTGCATTACTCTTTTGAACCCAGTCTGTACCATTCTCACAGGTATCTATACTATTTCCAAATTTAAAAGCATCTCTGTATGCTGCCGGTAATTCTCTGGGTTCTGTCCTTATAATAAAATAAAGTTTATTATTTTCAAGAGTGATCCGCTCCTTTGCCTGTACGGTCAGTTCACTGTAATTATCAGTGCCCTCAAAGTTTTTGCTTTTTCCCAACACTGGTGTTGTAAACTTATCCTTAGCATCAGTAAGTCCTCCACTTGCCTTAAGTTCTTCCAGACTACTATATCCGGTGATCATCTTTCCCCCTGGCAATGTTCCGATATAGATTCCTTCCAGTGAATCTGAATGCAGATAAGAATCTTTCAGATCATTTCCATTTAAGATGGCATCCCGGAAACCTGTACCCTGCAAAATTGCCGTTCCTGATACTTCGATCACCCAGTAGAGTTTTCCATTTTGCCAGGTTGCCGCATCTGTTTTTGGTTCCTCATAATACCAGGATTCTTTCTTGACATTCATTTTGAAAGAACCGGAGACTGTTACCTCTCCCTGAGAAGATATTCCGCCAAGTGGCAAGCTATTTTGTCCTCTTATCGCATTTCCTGACAATGAGAATGTATTAGTGACCTTTACCTCGCTAAAATTGCTGTCTGTCGGCTTTGCATAGTAGATAAATCTGTAAGCATAATTCTTATTACTCCATCCAAGATCCAATGGTTTCAGAGTAAACGAACTTAAACCATCAATCTTCACCCATTTTGTGTCTTTTACTTCATATTCTTTCGTATCTGAATTGTACTCACAGGCTTCTACTTTTGCATATCCGATGTATTTCATCTTGTCCGAGCTCAATGCATCCGTCATCAACACATCCGTCGCATCCCACTCACCCAGTGTCTGGTTGACCTCTACGGTATATGGGTAGCTTCCGGCAGGGACGATGAAAGAGGTGTCTGTCTGGGAATCGATCTTTTCCAGTTTGTCAGTCAGCTTATTGTATTCATATTTGTCGCCACTCATCGTGAACGTCTGCTCTGACGTGGTTCCACTTCCGACTACTTTCTTATCCCATGTGTAGTTACCGACTGTTTCATTGGAATAAACTCTATCCAGTCCATAATTCCACTTCTTAGATGCATTCGATGTATTTACATAATATCGATTTTTCACTTCTACACGATCTGACTTCATTGCCGCCAATGCTTCCGGTTTCACAGTCACTGTGTAAGTTGCATAATAAGAATCACCTGGATTTACGGTTATCGGTCTACCATCTGCTCCTGTAATCTTAAATCGAGTTGGATTACCCTTCGAATCTGCCCAATGTGTCTCATAGGTATCATTACCTTTTGCCCAGCTTACAGCGTAATCTGTCTTAGATACTGGGGTATGATTTGACTCTCCATCTTTTTTTACATATAGCCCTACAGACTCGCGATCATAACTGATATATGGAAGTGCCTTTGAATCTGTATGAGCATTATCCGACTGATCATCCAGATAATCCAGAAACTCAAAATCCTTCAGTGGATAGTTGCTTGTCAGATCAAAGTAAATTTTATATTTTATTGTATAAGATCCATCTTTGTTCCGTACAATATCTCCCTCTCGCTTCTTCCTCATATTATAACCAATAGTTGGTACAAATGTCTTCTCATCAGAAACTCTCTTATAAATTTTGGAATACACGTCTGCTTTATTTTGAATATTCTTACCGTTTAAAGGTACCTTATCCTTCAACTTCACATAATATGTAAGTGTGCGAATCTCACCTGCCGCCATATTGCCAATTTTCCAAACCATACTTCCCGGTGCAGTAATGTTTGCCACTCCTGGCGTTGGGACAGGATTTGCTGAATCAGGATTTCCCAGATAGACTGTTCCAGGAGTCTTGCCTTCTGCAATTGTCTCATATGGATTCTGCCCATTCTCGCCGGCTGCAAGAGCTTTGGCTGTCGTACTAATTTCTGCGTAAGAATCCACATAATCCGAACTGCTCACGATCGTATCAACCACCGAAACATCCGGGCAGCCATCTTCTCCTGCTGTCACCTTAATTGTATAAGCAATATAATCTCCATGCGCTGTGGATATCACCTTAGGACTGGTACATGTTTTCTCTACACTTATCCGCCCATACTGTGCAACGGCATCCGGACCGAAATTCAAATGATAAGTCTTATTTACAGATTCCACTGTTGTCTTGCCATCCGTATCTGGCACTACACTCAGGTTCACATCGCCCTGTGCATAAAAATCTCCGTTAATTGTGGATCGGTTATTATTACTGAGATCCTCAAGATATCTTTTCTCAAAGGTAACAATCAATTTCCCGCCCTGACTCGTCACCGTTCCAACCTTATTCTGATTCTCATCAAAAATCGCACCTTCCGTTGTCACATTACGCAATAACTCCGGAAGATTATAGGTTAGTTTACACTTATACTTATCTATCAGATTCTGTATCTGTATATCCTTATACTCGACCTGCAGCTTAATCTTTGCATTTGCCGGTATTACAGTCGCATTATCTGTCGTACTGAATTCCTGCCAGTTCTCACTACCAGGCAGTTTATAGAACAACATAACATCCTTAAGTCTGCTGCTATTCTCTGTTGCACTCAGATCAAATCCGTCTGCTGCACCTGCCTCTGGTATCACTGTCTCGTCTGCTGCCGCTACAATGGCATCTTCTTCTCCTGAAGCAAAATCAACGTCCATCTCTTCTTCCGGGTCTTCGGTGATCTCGACATCTTCGATGTCATCGGTTTCCTCTTCAATTGGCTCGCACGATACAAATTCCACTTCATCTGAATCATCACTTTGGACGATGCTTTCGTCCTCTTCCTGTACCAGGTTTTGTTCTTCCTGTATTGCGATCTGTTCTTCCTCTTCACACGTCGTCTTCTTTTCCAGCGTAATTGCCGGAAGAATCAGTACATATATTGTACAGAAAACAACTATACAAGAAAGACACAGCATTATTTGTCTCCAACGTTTCTGCCGTGCCTTGTCCCTTAAGATTCTTCTGATATAATCTGTTCCCTTATTTTGCACAGTTCCACCTACTCTTTTTCTGGTGTATCTGATGCCTTTCTTTTCCGTCTTTTCCTTCGATACTTTTTTTATATAATACGGACATTCCTTGTCCAGGTTTTACGATCTGTTAATTCTATCTCATACTTCCTGCCACATTCAATGGCCAGATCCGAAATACGATCTGCCCTTCAATCTGATCCTCCGAGACATCGCCTATGGACGCGGTTCTTGAATCGACCGACGTAGCTCTGTTGTCCCCCATAAAGAACCAGTGTGATTCTGCCACCTGATGCGGAAGCTCAATATCACAGTTTCCAAGTGACACTTCTTTAAGATATGGTTCATCAATCGTCTGGCCGTCAACCGTTACCACTCCACCTGCATCAATATCAACCCACTGCCCAGGACCTGCGATCACTCGTTTGACCAGAAGCTTGTTGCCCTGCCAGAATGCAACGATATCTCCAGTTTTCAGATGCTTATTCTTTACTGAGATTACGATCTGCCCCCGCTCCAGAGTCGGTGACATGGAAGAACCATAGATCTGCAGGACCGGCATCCACAAGGTCGCCACAAGCACGGAGATCGCTGCCACAACGATCAGCACTGCAGCTGTACCGCGGAAGGTCTGGCGATAAGCCGCGCGACGATTTAATCTTTTTTGTTCTTTCTCAGCTTCTTCTATCGTCGGAGCTTCTTTTGAAGGATTTGGCCTTCTCATATCACAGATCAGATCGATCAGTTCTTTTCTGCTTAAATGCCTAAGGTCATTCTTTCTCTTTTTGTTCTTTTTGTTATTTTTCATACTCTAACTCCGGGAGCTTTTAAACTGCCCACGTTAATATTACAATTACTCATAAACACATATGATAGAATTATAAGTAATTTGGCATATCGTGTCAATTCAATAAAATATGAACTTTGGTCAATTTTTTATGGCATGAAAAAGACCGAAAAAGCTTATTTTCTGAAGCTTCTCGGTCTTTTTTATTATATTCAGTCTTACAATCTATATTCTGTCGCTTTTATTGCTTCTCTATTATTCTACATTCTTTGTTGCAACAATAAATGTCTGTTTTTCATCATTCCGCTGACATTCAGATTTTCAATACATATAAATCTTGGTTTTCGATTTACGATCTCAGATATGGTCTGATTCAAATAGTTTTTACGGATGTTTGTTAATCTGTGATTTCGTT
>OLNH01001488.1_pt1 | contig 11722 bp, 9 predicted proteins | sample 1643101 | NCBI WGS metagenome assembly OLNH01 (sample SAMEA3136758, study PRJEB25190) | human gut metagenome | biome: human gut; feature: human-associated habitat; material: faeces | place: Austria | collected 2013
CCACCCTTGCATATCATAGAAGAATCTTATTTACAGACTTTTTCTCACAGTCTCGTATAATTTAATGGGATGATGAAACGGTCCTTTCTTGAACATATTTTATCAGAGATTCTTTTGGAATTTTCGTAAGCGATGAATAATCCACCGGTTTTTCAGTATCCAAAATTTATGAGATAATCCCTCTAAGGAGTGGTATCTCTATAACTTTTCCAGTTTTTTGCACTTAGGACCATTTCACTTCAGTTCTTCTGGTACCTGTGCTAATCCCACTCCAAATAAAAAACAGGAGTTGAATTTTTATGCCTAAAAGAAATCCAAGACGTACAGATAAAGAATGGCTGAATCTGATCCAGGAATGCCGGTCCAGTGGCCTTTCTGATAAATGCTGGTGCCAGGAACATCATATCCATACAAGCAACTTTTATTATCAGATACGAAGACTCCGACAAAAAGCCTGTGAGATACCGGAACTAGTCCATTCTTCTTTCTCAGAAAAACAGGAAGTTGTACCGCTTTCTTTTGAGGAACCGGCAGTCTGCCCATCCTCCACGCAGCTCAAAACGGATAGCATTCCGGATTCTGCCATATGTTGATTGTCAAGTAAAATTGGCTCTTCCGCATATTTACGTATGAAGCTGGAAATTTAATGTTGGAAATGGTATACTATGAGAAGCTTGTTTTATAAGGAGTACTACCATGACAGACGCAACAAATAGTTTATCATTATCTCAGTTTTATCCTCAGAATTTATTGATTGAATCTGTTCTTGTCGAAGACAAGGAAATTCATATTAAAATGCGCTCTCATACAAAAAGATGTAACTGTCCTAAATGCATAGTGGAGTCTTCCAGTCTGCATGCAACGCATCACCGTAAAGTTCAAGATTTGCCTATTTACGGAAAAAGAGTAATGCTTGACGTTAACCTTTATGAGTTTAATTGCGTCAATCCTGAATGCTCTATAACATCATTTACGGAAACTTTTGAGAACTTTTTAAATAATTACAGTTATATGACAGAACGGCTGGTTGCTTTGATGACAACATTAGCTCTTGAAACCAGTTGCGAAAGTTGTGCTAGAATTCTTAAATCAATGAATATTAAAACAAGTGGTGATACCGTGATTCGTACGCTCATTAAGAGATATGAAAAACAGTCAGAAGCCGAATGTGGTTCTGCTATCGGAATTGACGATTTTGCTTATAAAAAAAGACACACATATGGAACGATTATAGTAGACGAAGAAACGCATAAACCTGTAGCTATTTTAGATGGACGTGATGGAGTTACGCTGAAAGAATGGTTGAAAACGAATAAACAGGTTAAGACTGTTACAAGAGACAGGGCAAGTGCATATGCAAAAGCTGTAGAAGAAATACTACCGGATTGTATGCAGATTGCGGACAGATTCCATCTTCATCGGAACCTTATGGATGCTGTTAATAAAATATTAAGTCGCGAAATAGCCTCAACTACAGCGATTACTTCCAAAGAAACTATAAAAGAGAATCTTCCTGAACGGTCGGAAGGTGTACCTTGTAAAAAAAATCGAACCCATTGTGGATAACTTTACGGAAGCTGAACAAAAACGTTTACAACTGATTCAGCAGATTCAGAAAATGTACCAAACCGGAATAAGTATCCGAGAAATTACAAGGAGATTTCAAATCAATAGACAGACAACAAAAAAATATTTAAAGGGAGATCCAATGATTCTTTGCCGCACAAACAAGCGAAGTAGTCTCGACCAGCATAAAGATTTTATTATCAGATGTTTAACAGAAGGAAAAACACAATCTGAAACGGCACGTCTGGTAATGGATTTGGGATGTGCTTGTGGAAATGGTAATGTCCGTCAATATGTACATTCCGTGGCAGTGCAATATCAGATAGATGTGAATAAATATGTTTCTTCTTCCCATGAAACCGCTCAATCAAAAAAGACAAAAACGGATTATATTACCAGAAAAGGAATCTTTCAGTATCTATGGTTAAATGGAGATCTAACTTTGGAACACTATGAATATTTGTGGAATAAATATAGTATTTTGCAGGAAATTGAAAAATGTATTCGTGAATTCCGTGAAATATTTCGGACGAAAAAAATGCCATTATTATATCTATTTATTGACCGCTACAAGTATTCTTCATTAAAAGAGTTAGCATCTTTTGCAAGTGGATTGGAAAAGGATATTTCAGCTGTTGAAAATGCAGTTGCCAGTGACTTAAGCAATGCTTTTGTAGAAGGAACAAATAACAAAGTGAAGATGGTAAAACGCACTATGTATGGTCGATGTAGCAAGAAGTTATTAGCAGCAAAGCTGATGTACAATCCTGTATAAAATCAGGATTGTACGTAAATATGCGGAAGAACCGTAAAATTGACCCACTTTTACGTTTAATTCTGACCCACCTGAATTCAGAAATCACCTGATTTTCAAGTGGGTCATTTCTGTATGTAAATCTGATTTTTTACACTGTGAATTGACCCGTCAAGCGCATCAGCTGAATGGAAGTTCAGCATCCGGATCCATTACCGGATCACTCCATTCAGTATTTATGATTATGCTGTCTGAAACAGCATCATAATCCCCGCGAAGCTCCCTTAATTCTTGTTCTCGTTCTTCTTCTGAAAGACTCGTCCACCATTCATACATTTCATCCTGGAAACGCATTGCGCTGACAAAGTCCATTGGGCATCCGTTTTCGCTATAAATATAGTCGCCGTTATCATATGGGCTTCGTCCGCTGGCTACCCATTTTTTCAATTCACGTAACTCATCTTTCGTCATAGTTATCTCTTTTTTGTATTGTTTTAACTGTTCCAGCAGGAATTCTCTGTGCTCCGCAGGCACATTTTTTCTAAATCTCATATCTGCCTCCTAATTAATGAGCACCTGATATCCATCAGTCTGCATTGAACTTTTATCGATCAGTATTCTTTTGCCAATTGGATCCAGCAATACATACTTACTGAGTTCCAGTAACCGGTCACTGATCAGGGAATGTACCATGTTCTCCATGGCTTTTATACGGTCATTTCGATTTATAGCTTCCTCAGACCGGTCAGCTGTTTCGACTTTGTTTTCACAGAGAGCTTCTAAATTTAAAAAGATATCGTCTTCCTTACGGCTGTCTGATTCAAAACGGTCGGTATCATAGTTATATCCAAGACTCTTGTCTGCTTTCATTCTTTTCATAACACATGTGGGATTTTTGATCTCATAACAGCTTCGCATTAGGTCATATGCGGCTGTTTTTCCCTCTGTATTGTAAACTTCTATGATCTGCGGATATTTATCCGGTGTGATTTTTATACTCATTTCTATGCCTTCCTTTTTTAATACTCAGTTTTTGGACCTTTGACACGATAGCTGTCACCCGTTATACTTATGACATGGCAATGATGGACCAGGCGGTCAAGGATCGCTGCAGCGGCCAGCTTGCCGGTGAATAGTTCATCCCATCTGCCCATGGGCAGGTTTGTGGTGATAATGAGGGAGCTTTTTTCATATCTTTGGCGAATGATCTGGAAGAAAAGGCTCTCTCTTTCTTTATCCATTTTTAAATATGACAGTTCATCGATGATCAAAAGCGGGATCTTACTGATCTGTTTCAGAGTTTCTTTCAGATATCCTTTCTGCATATCCTCATACAGCTGATCGACCAGTTCTTTTGCATTCACAAAGAGAACCTTATATCCGGTTTCGCATGCATTCCGGCCAATCCCGGTGGCGATCATACTTTTACCGACTCCTGGCGGCCCAATGATTATGATATTTTCATGGTTATCCATAAATTCAAGCCTGCCCAAAGATTGGATCTTTTCCGCATCCAGGTTTGGATTGAAGCGGTAATCAATGTCAGACAGCCGTTTATCAGAGTCGAAATTAGCTGCATCTGTCAGGCGTTCAGCCTGTCGGCGTTTCTTTCCTGTTTCCTCCGCTTGTAACAGCATGATCAGGAAATCTTCATACGTCATAGACTGTTCTGAAGCTACACGTATAAGTTCCTGATATTGTTCGCGCATATCGACCAGTTTAAACTGTTTCATTCTGGCTTCTATATAAGCTGCGTTTACAGCACTTGTCTCACTAGGCATTTACCGTTCCTCCTACATTCTGTTCATAGTAATCCAGATCCCGCAAAAGTTTTGAATCATCGTCACGGTATTCTCCGGTTTTACACAGAACTTCCGGTCTCTGTTCAGATATCTCAGGAAGAGACAGCCGGCCTGCATTGTAAGCTTTGAGCAGTTCTTTAAATGACAGGATGTCCATAGAATCATGCTGTATTGCATATCCAATAAAACGATTGAGGGTATCTGTATCATAAAGTTCTTCGAGCAACATGATTTTCCTTGCGTAATGTGTGGGCTGGTCAAACTTTTTCCCGGCTGCTTCCAGATAAGCCAGACCATTGCTGTATCTGGCAGTGAATTCCCTTCGTATCTGCGGGATCGATGTTGGCGCCTTTGGTGCTACATTTTTATAGTGCTCCGGATTCGTCAGGATTTCATGCTTGTTGCGTGATGCTTCCAATTTCATGACATAGTTCTTCTTTCTGTCATAAAGCTCGATCCTGAACCCATAGATGATCCTGAAATACATGGTTTTGGCTGCAAAGATATCGGGAACGCTATACTTATTTCCGCCAATGCTGATATAACAGTCAGGACTGATGATCCTGCTTTCTAATTCCTTCAGTCGATAACGACGGTCTGGCAATGGCAGCAACCGATCCCGTTCTTCTTGAAGATAATGTATGTTTGGAATTCTTTTGGTCGTTGTATGTGTTTCATTACACCAGGACTCAACGAAATCCTTTCCACGACGATTCAGATCTTCCATTGAAGCAAAGTGGTTTCCCTTTATGAATTGTTCTTCGATATAGTTGAAGGGTCTCTCGATCTTTCCTTTCTTGCGCGGCCAGTAGCAGGGACATGCATTAAGTTCTGTTCCCAGATGTCTTGCCATAAGCAGGGCATGGGGATTATAACGGATTTCCATTTCGTTCTTTGGATTATTTTCGATGACCAATGCTGTTGGATTATCGATCAAAAGCTCCAGGGTTACTCCACCAAGATCTTCAAACAGCTCCTGAATTGCTTCATAAATGGCTGCCGCATCTGCCTTTAAAGAAAAACAGACTGCTTTCTTTCTGGATGCTGAAAGTATCATCGAAAAACAGTAGACAGTTGTGATAACACCATCAACAGGGACATTGTAAGGCGACCAGTCGAACTGGGCCTGATCTCCGGGAGGGCTTTCATGCCTTACAGTAGCTTTTGAACTGATGTGATCTTTGATATCCTCATCAATTTTTGACAGATACCGGTAAACAGGGCCAATGCTTCCTGTATAACCTCTTGCTTTCAATTCTCTGAAGATCCGTGTTCCATTGAAAAGAAACGGTTCGCATCGCCATTCGATGATCTGTTCTTTAAAATCATCAATCTTGCTTTTATAAACTGTCCGTTTATACACCGGTGCCTCTTTTTCTTCTAAAAGACTCCTAACGGTATTTCTGGACATTCCAAGTATTTTTGCAGTTGCTCGTTTTGATCTTGTCTGTTTATAAACTCGCTGAACAGCTGCCCAATCTTGCAAATCATACACCTTCTTTCAAACCTCCTCTCTTGTATTGGTGCATACAGAGAGAAGTGTATCGTTCTCTATCGGGTGGGTCAATTCTGAGTATTAAATTTTCAAGGTACAGTGTAATCAAGACCAGTTCTACTTACTCATTGCCACTGCTGTTGGTGGGTCAATTTTCCTCGTTAAAACTGGGTCAGTTTTAAGTCAGCATACGAAAATGGCTCCCAGAGCAGTAAATTCTTTTCTTGCATCCTATGCAAAAGAACTGCACAAAGTTAATCCATCTTTTCCGGAGGGACTCCACTGTCATGTTTTCCGGCATAGTATAGGAATGGCAATGTTCAAAGCTGGGATTCCTGATTTGTTCTGGACATAAGCAGCGCCTCCTTGATATCATGTTTTTCACAGTATATCAAGAAGAAATAAGTCAGTCACTACGCTTGAGGCACTTACAAAAAGAATTCTTGATGCCGATGGCGTGGTTGCTTTATATTATTTGTGTCGAAAAATGTAGATAAAAGAAAAGTGAAACATTAGATATCTAGTAGTATAATAGAAATTAAGAAAAATTTTTTTACTCTGTATTAATAACAGTATACAGGGATAACACAGAAATATATAATAAAAGAAAACGATTATAATGATAAGCTGCAAATAGTTTAAGTACAAAGGAGAAGAGGATTTTATGGAAAAAGAAAAAGTATTAACTGTGATTAAAGGACAGGAATTCAAATTAAGTCTTAAGGACAAGATTGAAGAAAATGACATATTTTATAATCAGTATCAGGAAGCTGCTGCCATGTTAGAGGATATTGTATTGAGTGATGAGAGTGACAAATTGGCAGATTGGATGAAGACAGAGACTGAGAATAATATTATTGCATTCTGCGGAGAGCGTGGTGAAGGTAAAAGTAGTGCAATGTTTACTTTTATTAATGCGGTATTCCATGAAGAAGTTCGAAAAAATTCTATAGTGTTTGCGCAGTGTGAGAATGTAAAAAATACTATTTTTTCAGAACCTATTGTTATTGATCCTTCTGCTTTTGATAATGTACACAATGTTTTAGACATTATTATAGCTTCACTCTATCGTGAATTTTCTGATAAATATGATATTTCATCCGAACAATTTGATAATTACAGAAGAGAAAAGCTATTAAATGAATTCCAAAAAGTATATAAGGATATCTCCTTGATTAATGATCCGGCAAAAATGCTGGAGGAGGAATATGATTATGAGGGAAGTATAGAAAAAATATCGAAGATGGGAGAAAGTCTGCGGCTAAGACGGGATTTGAGTAATTTAGTGAAGTTGTACTTGGATTATATGATGAAGGAAAGGGTTTATACAAGATGTATTTCAAAAAAACTTCTAATTGCTATTGATGATCTGGATATGTGTAATGCCAATGCATACAAAATGGCCGAACAGATACGAAAGTATTTGATTATTCCGGATATTGTTATTGTGATGGCACTTAAAGTTGAACAATTGCAGTTATGTGTACAGGAGGAGAACTTTAAAAATTATAGTAATGTCCTGAAAAATCAGGGGAGAATTGAAGGGGCAATGATTGACGTTGAAGATATGGCAGAACGATATATTGCAAAATTGATTCCGAAATCAAGGAGAATATATCTGCCCAATGTCAGATATATAGAAAATGCGAAAATCAGTTACCAAAAGAAAAATGAAGAAATTATTTATGAAGATAAGATGACAAATTCATTGAATGCGTCTTTATTGGATTTGATATATATGAAGACCGGAATGAGATTTTTATTGAACGAAGAAAAATTAAACTGGTTGCAGCCAGATAATCTGAGAGACACGGTAAATTTGATTACTCTTCTGGGAGATATGAAAATTCCGGAAAATGACAGTGAGTATAGTGAAAATATTGACAAATTTACGGAGTATTATGTGAAAGAGTGGATTCCGCAGAATTGTCAGCTGGTGAATTATAAAGAGGTGCAGAATTTAATCAGGGTTCCATATTTACAGTTGAACTCAGAAGTTTGTTATTTGTTGGATAAAAATTACAAAAAAACTGATAAAAAACATGTTCTTCCAACAGCGAATTTTCAGATGGATAAACCAAACTGCTTTTTCTGGGTACTTAATTGGTTTAATACATATAAAAATAGTATGTTTGATAAAGGGGATGATAAATTTGTTTATATGTTTGAAATTTTGTATACGATTAGGCTAAATAAATTGAAAAGATGTAAAAGCCATGAAGCGTTAGGAGAATTTATTGGTGGATACATATGGGGACCTGTATTTGATAATATTCTTCCGAATGCAGTTGGCGAAAATCAAAGTGTAAGAGCCAGATTTCCTTTTTCAATAATTAGTGCATATAATATTTTTTCTGAAAAAATAGGAAATGCTTTTAATGTAAATAATGAGTTGTTAGATTCTAACAAAGAGTATGTATCAAAGTTATCTGTAAATGATGCGCAAAAAGAATATAAGATTCTTAGTTGGATGCTGTTGGGGCTTTTTTCAAATGTTTGTATAGAGATTCCAGGAAATGTGGCTAGATATATATATGACACATCTATAATTTTTTCCAATTATAGATTAAATAATGCAACACAGATATGTCTGGAAAATTATCTTATTGGGATTTGCAGTCTGGAAAATTTGTATAAAAAATTAAATGTAGAAATTTTAGGGATCAGTAGACAAGAATTTAAGAAAGTTGTTGATAGGATTGAGAAAGACAATTTTAGTAAAGTTCAGGTATTTAGAACAATTTTTTGCAATATAGATCTAATAATGCGTTTCCATGAATATTGTTGGAAAAATAAGCAGTCTAAAGAGAGCGGTAATAAAGATGAACGTGGAAAGACAAGAGCCGTTGTGGATCGATTTTTTAGAAATGTAGAGCATTTTTACAGAGAACATATTAACAGGGATTTTGAGGAAAAACTTAATAATTTGGTATTAAGGGATTCGTATGGAGAAAAAGCTGTAATTAATATTAGTGAATTATATGCAGAATTATTACAAAGAGGAATAGAAGAATCAATATCATACGTAGAGAAGCAAAAACAGGAAAAAGTGAAAGAAATAATGGATTCTATTAATTTGGTAGTCCTTACGAATGAACCGCTACAAAAGGTATCTACATATTTGATAAATAAATCGCCGGATAATGTTATGAAAAATGTTAAAAGTATGATTCATAATATGAAATGTTATCGGTTAAAACACAAAGACGACAAGATGAATGAGGATAATGGTGATTTTGTAATGACATATAATTATTTGATTAATTATTGTCAAAGAGTTGCGGAATATGAAGTAGGAAATCCGAAATTAGATATAACAAATGAACTGAATGAGGAATATAAACATATAGTTAAACTTTATAGCAAATACGACGAGGATAAATAATGGACATAGAGCGTGGAAATATAGAAATTGTATTTCAGAAAATTCCATATATGTATGTAATAAAAAGTCAGAATGAACCGGTGGATTATTGTTCCTATAGCAAGATTGCTCAGGACATTTACATGAGATATTCGTCCGATGTATTTTTGTGTGCAACAGATGATGAGCGCAGAAATAACTATTTGTTTATGTGCAATCAGATGAAAAAGCAGACTGACCGTTGGAAAAACGATTTAAATGAAAACATAGGGGTATTTCAACTGGTATTTGTTTTGGCAGATAAGATGTTGTGTCGGGATGGAAATGAGATTAAATGTAAATTTGATGAATTACTGCGTTGGCGGGAAATTTCGTTGTTAATGGGACAGGATTTTTTTACATGTGCATATCTGGCATATGATGACTGGAAAAAAGGATATAATACCCGGTATTTTGCCTGGATCCCAATTATTAGAAGTGATAATAGCAGACTACATAATATTTTGGAACAGGGAGTGGCTGAAAATCATTTTCACCTTAATGGTTCGACAAAAATTTTTGAACTAAACTGGTTATGTTTGATGAATCATATTTCAGGAAGAAACGCTGAGTTTAGAAAAATAACCAGAACAATGCAGACACAGCGAAATGACAACTTTGACAAAAGAGGCGTAAAAGAGGATTTTTATACAGAATGCCTGAGAGCTGCTTTGTACAGGGTATATTTATTTTTCTTAATAAAAGAAAACATACATATGTTTGAAACAGCTGCGGAATTGGTGAAAAAAGTTGGAAAAGGAATATCATTACGGGAAATAACAGGTGATATTCAGGACTTGATTGGCATGGCAGGAAATCTTTATGGTGCTAAAATTAATGGTGTTGTTTTAGATTATGCTCTTGAAAATGAGCTGATGAGGTATAACGATAATGTGTGTCGATTATTGGCCGGCGAGCGTAAGTTCTTATATTGTTGTTACAGACATGTATTGACAGGGCAGTTTGACAGATACCAAAAGAATATATTTTACGCTTATTTAATTATGCGTACTGATTTCAGGGGAGAATTGATTCAGAACAACAAAAAAATTGGCTTTGCTAATTTTTCAGATTATCAGGATCGAAAAGAATATTTCATTGAAGGTCATAAACCATATGAGGATGAATTAGTGCGGTTGGCGTTGAATGAATCTTTAACAAAGCAAAATATGATTTCGCTAGAGGCAAGAATTTGCCCGAAAAATACTTCTGCCAGGTTGATTAAAAATTTGAAAAATTATGAGCGTATTGTAAAGTCAGAATCAGTAAATAATGGATATGATAAGCTAATATATGTTTTACATTTTCCTAAATTGTTTGATGATCCATTTATGGATGGAGTGCCGCGAAATAATAATGTACGCAAAATGGCTGCACGCCAAGCGAGAAGTATAGTGGCAATGTTAGACAAAAATGGAGAGATTAATCGTCATATTAAGGGAATTGATGCATGTTCCAGCGAAATTGCGTGTCGTCCGGAAGTATTTGGACAGGTATACCGTTATTTGACTACAAAAAGGGTGAACGTTGAAAGTGGCTCTCATTTTCATGCTTGTGAGAATGTACAAAATCTTCAGATGACGTATCATGTAGGAGAAGATTTTTTTGATATTTCAGATGGTCTAAGGGCAATTGATGAAGTTTTGCTGTTTTGCAATTTTCGGAGAGGCAGCAGACTGGGACATGCTCTGGCTCTTGGAATAGATCCTGAAAAATATTATGCAATGAAAGGATATAAGGTTGTTCTTTCCAAACAAATTCTTTTGGATGATATTGTTTGGTTTTATTGTAGGTCTGGTGAAATGGGGTGTTCTTTAGAAGAAAGGCTAAAAGCAAAATTAATTGAGAAGTATACATCATTATACAAAGAAATTTATGAGAACAATGTTGGAAATGGTTCTTGTCCGTCAATTCATGAATATTACCAAAGTTGGAAATTAAGGGGAGATAATCCGCAGAATTATAGATTAGAAGAAAAGGAATTTGAAGGAGCTTTTGAAAAAACAGAATTGATTTATTTTAATAGATTTCGTTTTAATCCTCTTGTGGAAAAAGAGGTTAGACTAAATAAGAGATATAGAGACTTATACTATTATTATCATTTCAACAAAGGGGTTAGGGAAAAAGGAAATGAAATAGCTGAGTTTAAAGTAACAAAGGAATATATTAAGTTGGTTCGTGCTATGCAGGATAAAATGATCTCTGAACTTGTCTGTCGAGGAATTGGAATTGAAACAAATCCATCTTCAAATTATTTGATTGGAACAATAAAGAAATATGAAGAGCATCCGATTTTAAGATTTAATTCCCGAAAGCTAAAAGAGACAAACACTGGCGAAAATATTTGCGTTTCAATAAATACAGATGATCAGGGAGTATTTGACACATTATTGGAAAATGAATATGCTTTGATGACTCTGGCATTAAAGAAGGCAACAGATGCGGATATGAACGTCTTGTATGATATTGAGGATATTTATGAGTGGATTGATGATGTGAGAAAGATGGGACTGGATCAGGTGTTCTCATAATTGGGAAAGCATACTTGGCTTACAGAATATAGTGTGGTGACAATCTCTTTCGTTCTTGATATATTGTGATATGCATAAGTGCTTCAAATGTGATGTAGTGTAAAATGGCAGAAATTCGAGACTGTGAGAAAAAGTCTGTAAATAAGATTCTTCTATGATATGCAAGGGTGG
>OLNH01001489.1_pt1 | contig 11722 bp, 12 predicted proteins | sample 1643101 | NCBI WGS metagenome assembly OLNH01 (sample SAMEA3136758, study PRJEB25190) | human gut metagenome | biome: human gut; feature: human-associated habitat; material: faeces | place: Austria | collected 2013
TATATATTTTATATATACAGAAAATTTGATACATTTATATAATTAAAAGGAAACTTAAAATTTTTATTCTGAAGAAAGGAATGTGTAGATAATACATAAATGTAGAGATTTTCAAATTCTCTATATTCAATACAAAAAAGGCTTTTTTATATAAATAAAAACTACATATTATAAGAGGAAAAATATGAGGGTATTTCAATTATTTAAACCATATTTCGTTAAATATAAATGGAGAATTGTGTTATTTATAATGATATCATTGATTACATCAATCAGTAAACTCTTTATACCATATTTATCAGGTAAATTTATTGATCAATTAATAACTAATCCAACTAAAGAAACAATCTTTACTTTTTCAAAAATTTATTTTTTTATAGCAATTTTTCAGATTATATTTTCATATATAATTACCATAATGAGTGTAAAACTTAATACTGAGATGTCTTTTTCATTAAATAAAAATCTTATTTCTCATTTACAAAAAATACCATCAATTTCATTAGAATCTCAAAATACTACATATCTAAATCAAAGAGTTAATGTTGATAGTAATAATCTAATCAATTTTTGGCTATCATTTTTGACAGGCGTTCTCATAAATTTAATATCTCTAATATTTAGTATCTATATAATCTTAAAAACAAATTTTTGGATGACAGTATGTATTATAATACTTATAATTGCATATTATCTTCTATATAGATTTTCAAAAATAATATTGCAAAAAATAATATTAGAGCAAAAAGAAGCGAATGATATGTATATTTCATCATTACATGAACAATTATCTAAAATAAAATTGATAAAAGTAAATAACTTATTTTGTTTTTTTCTAAATCGATTAAAAAAGTCATTCAACAAATTGTTAAAAATAAAGATAAGAAATCAAAAGATTTCATTCATATTTACAAGCTCAGATACGTTAATTACCATTGTTTTTCAAATTATTTTGTTTGTTTTTGGGGGATTAATGATTATTGATGGTAAATTAACAATTGGAACTTTTTCAATATTATCTAGTTATTTTTCTACAATAATTAATTCAATTAAATATTTTATTTCTACTGCGGGAAATTATCTTGATACATTAGTAACCGCAAATAGAATAGATGAAATTTTAAATATGAGTACTGAAACTAATGGTAAAATTATTATCGACGATATAGTTAAAATTAAATTAGATCATATTTCATTTAATTATTTAACAAAAAAAATTATCAATAATTTCTCATATGAATTTGAAAAAGGCAATATATATATTTTGAGTGGAGATAATGGTAGAGGTAAAACCACATTAGTCAATTTAATCATTGGGTTATATGTAGATAATTTTGATGGAAAAATTCAGTATAATGATTGTGACATAAAAAAAATTGATCTTTATAACACAAGAAATAATATTTCATATACTCCTCAAGAAGATATAGTTATTAATGATAGTATAATATCTAATATTATGTTTGATCAAAATACTAATTTAAAATTTGAAGAATTAAAAAAGCTTTTTTCTAGATTTTCTTTTGAACGATTTAATAATGTCAAAATAGACGAACTATGGAATACAATGATAAATGAACATGGTTCAAATTACTCTGGTGGAGAAATAAAAAAATTAATGCTTATTCGAACATTTATAAAAAACAGTTCTGTGATAATATTAGATGAGCCTAGTAATTCGTTAGACTCTGAAAGTAAAAAACATTGATAAAGTTGATAGAAGAAAAGAAAGATGATAGTATAATTATTATTGTTACGCATGATCAAGACCTAAAAAAAATAGCTGATCATATTATTGAATTATAAAAATACATTGGCTATTTTACTTTAAAAATTGAATAGTGTTACTTGTAAGATAATGTCATTACACAAGTGTGATGACATTTTTTCTGTAAGCAACAAATAAAGAAGCAATTATCAATAATTGAACAATTGAATATAATAAGGATGTGTTCGGTAAAGGAGGCGCATTTTTTTAATATAAAAGGAAATATAAAAAGAAATAATTGAAGCACAAAAACAAAGCAATTTGACTATAAAAAATGCTATACTGGCAACCATATTTGTATTTCCAGTTTCTATAAAAAATAAGCACTGACTCTTAAAGAGGAAAATTCTTTTTTCCAGTCTCTGTTTATAACAGTGATGAGGCTATTAATTTATATATTTATCAACATCATTTTTCATTTTCAAAATAGAATTTTAGTTTATTCTAAAAAATCTGCTATTATAATCAATATTAATGAAATAAAAAAATATTGATGTTTTTGAGCAGCTCTGTGATATGAAGAAACAGATTGTAGGTCTTTCTCTAATTGTCACTGTTGAATTTAAAATGAAAGCTCTGGTTCATAGCCTGTTTATTTTTACCAATGCTTCAAATACTTTAGTATGAAGCCAATGGTTTCTATGTTTTTACCAAAAGACTGAAAAATGGTAAATTCAAATTTAAAAAACATGAAAAAACAAGTGTTTTGATGATTACTTCGCAGTTGATTATTTTACGTTCTTCAATCACTCAATTCACAAGATCAGCACCAGTAGTAGATAATTGTAGCACCACCTGTGCAAATGAATAGCACTGCTCAAAAGCCAATGTTATTAAATCAGTAAAATTGCAAATTGCCAAAAAAATGTATAAACTTGATTGTTTTTAATGTTCGTAAAATTTTATTGTATGCAAAAAGTACAGTATTGATACTACTTTAAAAAACAGAAAATAATTATTATGTTAATTGAATATATATGTAAAATAGATTACTGACTTGTGTTAGATTTTGTGAAAATTAGTACATCCTGATCTAATCGGTTCTATTTCTTTAGATAGTATTGATTCAATATCAGGTGGATGTTTTCCACCTTTTTTATCCTCAAAAACTTCTTAGAATATGAACAGATCCTGTAAAATTGACTTAATATTGATATTTTCGATGCCTATCTACAATTAAATATTACATCAAATGTAATATATATTATATGGTTGGTCAACCTAATCGGAATGATTGATTAGTTTTATCAGAATTGATGATCAACTTAAATCATAACACTTAATCAGCTACGTCATAATGATCAAGAGTGAATATCAGCGGCTTTATAAATAGCAGGATAGTGTGTCTTGATACATGTATTAAGCTCTCAATTTTACGCATTGAAATACCTATAGCACATAATTCAAGAATAGGTTTGACGGAAACTTTTTTAAGCATAATAAAAGCCCTCATTTTGCTTTGATGATGAGAGTCTTTCACTATCAATATCATGATAACAAAAGTGGGGCTAATCTGTGTATCAATGGTACTTTACATCTGAATTGAATATTATAAAGTAGTGCTTAAACTGTGTATCGATGATACATAACGCATGAAATAATCACAGTAACTCAATTGACTGATGAAGGGCTATAATTTGAAAATATGATAGATAAAATACTATTTCTTATCGTATTGTTATTTAGTACTTTATGTTATTGCATTAAAATGTAGTAGTATAATAAATAATTACAAAGTAAGTTTTAAATAATAGAAATGATTTAAAAGGTTATACTTATTTTTCGATTTGCATATATCAAACTTTATTTATAAATTAATATACTTAATATTCAAAATATTGAGTCATTAGAAAATTATTTAAATATTAACAACTAATAAGGTATTACTTCACTTTGAAATAATACCATATTATTGAATAATATATAATCATGATTAATAAAATGTATCTAATAAATATATGATAGATGGTATAAACCATGTTTATATTATTAGAATGCAAAAAATATGTTCCAATACTAAAATAAATACCTAAAAACAACCACATAATAGCGAGACATATATTGTAAGCTTTTATATTCTTTATTTTTTTTGAAGAAATTTTATGTCCCGCCCAAAAATTCATAGGTTTTTTTGCTATAAAGGTATATAATGCTAATCCATAAAACATTATTGCTACTATCCATATCCCTGAAAAATTTAATTTCATAAATAATCACCCTTTCAATTATATTATAACATTACACATAATATAATCAATAAAGAGGGAATAAATCCCTCTCATTATTTTTATTTTTTTAAATTGGATCTGAATCTGTATTTAAGTTATTCCAATTTGCATCAACATTAGATGTAAAAAATCCATTCATTGAAACAGCAGCATTAACTATAACCATATAAGCCACTATTAATGCTAACGCAAATGCTATTCCACCTCTTGGTTCTATTCCATCATTGTTAATATCCACACCACCATTTGGTGGAATATAATTGCCATTATCAGCCATTTTTATCCCTCCTTTCATTTTTATTCAGAAAACTTAAATCATATATTCTGCAATGTAAATCATACAATAAAATTACTGTAATGAATATAGATTTACATTTCCTGTTTTTGTTTCTAAATATAAAGTTAAATCATATTTAAATCCTAAAGATTTTAAAATACTTATAAAATCTTCATTATCTGCATTTACATAAATATATACTTTAGCTTGTTTCGACAATTCTCTATTTATATTTAAAATAGAACTAATATTATTTTTACAAAAATCAATGAATTTAGATATAATTTCCTTTGATATATTTTCATTTTTATTTATGATAAAATTGCAAATGGAATACGATTCTGCATTATGGTTATAAGTCATTGATAAACTTAATAGTGTTGTATTATTCTTTATTAAAGCAAACATCTTTTCGCGCTTTAAAATATTATTTAACCATAATTGATCAATACTTATATTTATTCTATGAGATATATATGGATTTTCAATATATAATGAGTCTTTAATATTATAAAAATCTCCTATATCTTCATATGAATAATTTTTAAAAGTATAATCTCCATATTCCATTTTTAGATCACTATATGGATATTTATTATTCACCCAATGAATATATCCGTACTCCCATAATCCTCTTAAAGTATATAAGACATCATTAAATATTTTTTCATAATTAAAATATTTATATTTTAATGATATTTTTTCGACAATATCTAATAAATTTTTTTCCTCCTCTACCATCTTAAAGATACAACTTGCTGTCGTATTTAATCTATACGGAAATGATGGTAAAAGTGATGAATATAAAACAAGATCTCCTTTATCTACTTTATAATTAGCAAAATATGTATTTTTGGTAGTAGGTACATATTGAGATATATTCATACTCTTTAATTTGCTTAATTTATCAATAAAAAGAGCACACTGTGTATATGTATTATTCTCGCCAATAAACTGTACTTCTTCAGTAAATTCAAATTGATTTATTAATTCAAAAATAGTTAAATCATCATCAGACAAATTTATTCTAATTTTAGTAAAACCTTCATCTTTACAAATATTCTTAAAATAATTCAGAGCTTCTTTAAAAAAATCATGTGTTTTATTAGTAAAATATATAATCTGTACAAAAAGATTTTCTTCATCCAGCCCTGGAATAGCTACTAGCATTAAATCTTCTATCTCATCATAATCATTTATGCTAGCATAAGCTAAAATTAAATTTTGAAATAACGTTTGACGTAAATATACTGTATCTTCTAAAACATTATTTTTTTCATAACTATTTAAAATATAATTACTATTTTCTTTGTTTTTTATAAATCTCGATATTTTATCCGCATATGATTCAAAAATTCCAGTATTTTTCATTTTACTCTCCTTTTTTAAACTAAAGATTATATTTTTTTATGAGTTCATTTCCTAATAAGTCTATATCATTTTCAAAAACATCTAAAATGATATCATTGCCAGTAAATACTGAAGGAAGCATAGAAACTTTATTAATATCCATTTCTTTTGAATCTTGTAGCAAACTTGCTACCTTGCGAAAAAAATTATTATTAAGAACATTTGCAAAGTTATGATCAATATACTCTTGAATTGAATGTTTCCTAATATTACCTATCACAATTGGCAAGTATGGTGAAGTAGTTATATTTCCATAACCATTTATAATAAGCATGTTAAATCTATTTGTTCCTTCTGCATAATTTGCCAAATGTAATAATGGATCTCCCCATTCAATATTAATAATATCACCATATTCAGCACTCTTTTTTATTAATAATCTGCGTAATTTAAAATATTCATATTCATTTAAAAAATATTGGTCAATAGTATTTGCTCTGCCCATTTTCATTAAAGGTTGCATTCTAAAATCATTAACACCTAATGATACGCATAAATCTATTAATTTATCTATCTCTTGTATATTTACTTTACTTGGAGTGCAGGCTACTCCCGTCATTAAACCCACCTTGTTTAAAATTTTGAGAGCATTTATTGCTTTTTCGAAAGCATAATCATTATTTCTTAACCAATTATGTGTTTTAGGTGATGCACCATCCAAGCTAATTTGTACTAATTTTATACCACTTTCTTTTATTTCGTTAGCAACACTTTCATTTATTAAATATCCATTTGTAACCATATTACATTGATTATTAGTGGCATTAGAAAATTTTTTTGCCATTTTAAAAACAATTTCTTTTCGCAATAATGGTTCACCACCACAAAAACAAATAACTCTTGGTTTCAGGATTATCAATTCATCAATTACTCGTAACAATTCTTCATCTGACAATTCTTCTTCACCAAAATTATGTTCACCACTATTATTATAGCAATGCTTACATCTAAAATTACATCTGTAAGTTACGTCTATACTACACATTTCTGTAATATATTTTATGTTGTCCATTGATCACACCTCTTTCTTTTTTTATGTTTTCATTATTCGACATAATTGACAAAATTGCTATACTAGTTGCTTAATATATAAAAATAATTGATTAACCTATATATAAATAGATATTTAACTTAAATGCCGACAATGTATTAATGGAATGACAACAGCAACTCAACCAAATTAACAGAAACCTTACTTGATAGAATTATTCACAATAGAATAGATGTATATATGGGTAGTGAAAATTTCAGATTAAAAAAAGGGTCAATCATATTCAAACATGATTGACTATAAATATATATGAATATAAGTGGGTGTACTTTACGCAACTGAAGTGGTTCAGTCTGCAATTACTGTTGCATTTATATACAAATAATCGGTTAGAATTACTATTTATCTGTAAATTTTATGGGAATGCTGATAATGACTCTGCATTTTCTTTTAACAATATAGATCTGAAAAATACCATTATATTTTTTTACAGCTTCTTTGATATTATTCATGCCTATCCCTTTATGATTCTTTTTTGTACTTTTGATTCTAGAACCATCATATTCTAATGTGTTATTGCAGCTATTCTCTATTCTTATAACTAACATTTCGCCAATTTTATATATTGCAGTTCTTATAAATTTTTCGCTATTATTTTCTTTATTTGCTTCTATTGCATTATCATATATATTTCCAAATATTGTGATTAAATCAATTTCTGAGATGAAAGATATATCTAGAATTTCCATTTTAAAAGTAAATTCAATTTTTTCTTTAAGTGCTTCGTTTTCTTTATCCATTAAAATAATGTCCAAAATTTCCGAAGATGTATTATATTGTATTTTATTTTTTTCTAATACATCGTATAATTGTCTTTTTAAATTATTCGATGCATTTTCATTTTTTTATATGTTTTCTCTAATACTTGTATATAATTTTTGAAGTCATGTATAATTTTTCTGTTTTGCTCATATATTTTTTTTAAATTTGTATAATACATTTTTTTCATTTCTAATTGTTGATGAATTTCAATAACTTCTTTTTCCATTTTATATGATAATCCAACAAAATTTAAATAATAATATATCATCAAATCGATTAATACTTGTCCAATTACAAAAAATATTATTAAACCTTTTGAAAATTGATCCTTTAACAGATCATAATTTCTACTGAATATATAAATTATAAAAATATAAAAAATAGTTATAAATAGGTAAATGATTATTTCTCTAATAGGAACACTTTCTATTTTGGTAATAGAAATATATTTTCTAATAATCATATTACATAACAAAACAATTAGTGAAGCTGATAGAGCTCTAAATATGGTAATTTCTTCAGTGATTGGATATATTAACCCCACAATAAAAAAAGCAAGTGTATCTAAAAAAATTAATAGAAAAAAATAAATAATATCTTTGAAGTATTCAAAAATTTCTTCATGCTCATAGCATGTAAAATTAATCATGTTAAATAAAAAAAGATTACAAACTAAATTCAATATGGGTATATCATAGGAATTGATAATACTTATTTCAATAGTAAAAATACAACAAACTAATATATAGAAAATTTTTTTGTACTTTGTTTTATATTTATTGTTTAGATAATTTAATAAAATAAAAATGATTATACTATTTGTAATCAAGTATACTATGAAATTAATCATGTACCTTCTCCCATATCCTATTAATATAAGCTATATATTTATTCTTAAACATTTTAGATTTTAATTGCGATATTGGAATTTTATTTCCATCTGTCATAATGATAGTATTTTCTGACTTTAAATATTGACTAATTTCCTTCATATTTATAACGTATGCGGCATGTGGAGAAACAAAATCATATTTATCCATTAATACTGCTATATTTTTAATCTTATCATACATATGATAAACTGTATTTCTTGTAACAATATCTATTCTTCTGTTTTTATATTCAAAATATAGTATTTCATCAATACAGATAGTAATCAGTCCATGAATGGTTTTAAATCTTATACGTTCTTTAATATTATTTATATCTGAATTGTGCCAAAACAATAAATCATCTAGAACTTTATAAACCTGAGAATTAATAATTGGTTTAATCAAATAATCAAAGGTATGAATTGAAAATACTTTTGTTTGGTATTCAGAATAGCTAGTGACAAAAACAATATTAATTGGGCTATTTTGTATTTTACGAATACTTTTAGCCACTTCAACACCATTTTCTTTACCTAAATCTATATCTAGAAATATAAAAGAGAAATCGATGGTATTACATGCATTTAATAAATCCATTCCAGTAGAATAGAAATACAAATCAAATTTATATTGTTTATTATAAAAGTAATTAGATATAAGATTTCCTATTTGTTTTTGTATAAGTTGATCATCATCACAGATTCCAATTTTCAGCATAATTATCAATCATTCCTTTCAATCAATGCAATAATATCTCTTATGAAGTTTTGAATATGTGTGACAATATGTATAGGTAATTGCTTGCCAACATAGATAATAAGACGATCATCCAATTCAAGCAGAAAATCAGTAGATACACCATATTTTATCGCTATGGATTTTAATATATCAACCGAAGGTTGAACATTATTATTTTCCCAATTGGAAACAGTCTGTTTGGTAACATTTAAAGATTTACCAAATTCGACTTGACTCATTTTATTTGACTCTCTGACAATCTTGATTTTATCTCCAACCATAAAAATCCCTCCATTTCTTATCATTAAGATAATTTTATATGAAGGGATCGATAGTTTAAAAATACTAAAGTATTTTAATATTTGACTTTCCTTTTTAAAATAGTTGGAATTTTAGGCTGATAGCAGAGAAATAAACATTTACCATCTATTAATAGTATTTTAAACATTTTATTTTCTATATTAAACATCGAAAATTGATAATAGAATTTTCATATTTTATATTATGTATAATAGTAAATATAAGGAGGAATAAAATGAAAGATTATTTTTTCACATCAGAAAGTGTAGTTGAAGGACATCCCGACAAAATTTGTGATAAAATAGCAGACTCAATTTTAGACTATGCTTTATCTAAAGACAAAAATAGCAAAATGGCTGTCGAAGCTTCAATAAAAGATAATTTTATACTTATTTTTGGTGAAGTAAACACTAAATGTAATATTGATTATGAAACAATTGCAAAGAATGTCTTGAAAGAAGCAGGCTATAAAGAAAATTATGAAGTACTTATTAAAGTAAATAAACAATCTTCTGAGATAAATGCTGCTGTTACTAAAAAGGATGGAGAAATTGCTGCTGGCGATCAAGGAATAATGTTTGGATTTGCTTGTGATGAAACTAATGAATTAATGCCAGCTCCTATTTATTATGCTCATAAATTAGCATTAAAACTTAGAGATATACACAAAAAATATGATGAATTAGGGCCAGATGGGAAAACACAAGTAACTGTTCGATATATAGATAATGTTGTAAACAGCATTGACTCAATTGTTATATCGACCCAACATTCTCCTAATATCGAGCTTGAAACAATTAAACAGATTATAATCAATGAAGTAATTAATCCAACAATACCAAAATCATTAATTACATCAGACACAAAATATCTCATTAATCCTAGTGGAAGTTTTATTGTTGGAGGAAGTTTCGGTGATTCAGGAACAACAGGAAGAAAAATTGTTTGTGACACCTATGGTGGTTATTCTCGAGTTGGAGGGGGTTGTTTATCTTCAAAAGATCCAAGTAAAGTTGATAGGAGTGCCGCTTATTATTGTAGATATGTTGCTAAAAATATTGTTGCTAATGGATTAGCTAAAAAATGTGAAATTGGTGTTTCATATGCAATAGGTTGTGTTAATCCAATTTCAATCTTTATTGACACATTTGGTACTTCAACTTTACCAGAAGAACAATTAGAGGAAATTATCTCTAAAAATTTTGATTTTAGCGTAACTAACATTATTAACGAACTAGATTTGTGTAGACCTATATATGCAGAAACTTCCTGCTATGGTCATTTTGGAAGAAATATTTTTCCATGGGAAAAAATTAAGGAATTAAAATTGTAATATGAATTATATATTAAACCAATTAAGTAAAAATAAAATTATTAGTAAAGAAGAATTTGAAGAATATAGATATGCCTTAAATGTTTTACTTTTAAAATTTATTCATTATTTTGTTATATTTGCCATTGCATTTTATATGAATATTATTATAGAAACAATTGTGTTTTTATATTGTTACTCTACCATAAGATCATATATTGGTGGAATACATGCACAAAACCCTATTATTTGTTTATTTATTTCATTATTATTTATTATAGGTTTAAAACAAATAATTAATATTAGTATTAATCCCGCCCTATTAATACTTTCATTAACTATCCTTTCAATTTATTGGTATATCAATTGCAAAAAAACATTATCAAAAATCAAATTTTTAATGCACTTAATATTTATAAATATTGGTTCAATAATATTGTTCTCGTTTAATCAATTTACTTATATCAATTGTATATTTTATGGTTACATATTAAACATCATTTTATTTTATAAATATAAAAAATTATTATAAATACACAATTGTTAAATTGTAATCACTCTAATTATACTCAATAATTAGAATCAATAATAATGATAGTACAAATACGCTACCATTCCAGTAAATATAAGCTTTTTATTATTAATCACAAAATATTCAATTATATTTATAGAATAAAGTCAAAAGTTACTTTATATAATTTCTATTCTAGTATGTTGAACAGAAAAACAAGATTATATTTCTTGTATTCTGTTCTTTTTTTATTTTATATAATTCGAGCCCCTCCCCTCCTTTCTTTGAAATCAAATTCAAAGAAAGGAGTAATAATAGATGATTATATTTGACTATAAAAAAAGAGATTTCAAAGAAATTAAAATAAATAATAAGAAAAAGTACTTTATTAATAGCGGAAAGAAATTTATAGAAGTTCCTATAGAAGTATATAGACTATATGATTATTTGCAATGAACTGCACCATCAATAGCATAAAGTGCACCACCAATTT
>OLNH01001498.1_pt1 | contig 11661 bp, 7 predicted proteins | sample 1643101 | NCBI WGS metagenome assembly OLNH01 (sample SAMEA3136758, study PRJEB25190) | human gut metagenome | biome: human gut; feature: human-associated habitat; material: faeces | place: Austria | collected 2013
AGGACGGGGCCGGAGACGGCTAAATCAATTTGCGAAAGAATCTTGACGGTACCTATCGGCGAACGGTTGTCCTAGAAAATCGTTTTACCAACTATCTACAGAGAAGGGGCGCCCGGTTGGAGCGCCCCTTGTTTAGGGTTTTTATTAGGCTTTAGATCGTCTGTGGGCTAGCGGCGCTTGCGGGTGGCCGTTGCCTTGCGGACGGAGGTCTTCTTGGTCGGAGCCTTTTCCTCGGCTGGAGCGGCGGGGGAGACCGGGGCCTTCTTGGCGGGTTCGGTCTTTGCCGTAGCCTTTGGAGCGGTCTTGACCTCGGCGGCCTTCGGTTCCGGCTCGGCCTTTACTGCGGGTTTGTCCTTGGCTTTAGCCTCTGCCTTGGGAGCGGCTGTCTTGGTCGTAGCCTTTTTGGCCGTTGTCGTGGCGCGCTTGCGTGTGGTGGTCTTGGCGGCCGACTTTGCCTCGACCGTTGCCTCGGCCTTGGTCTCGGAGGGCGCCTCCTCGACCTTGACGGCGGGCTTTGCAGCAGCCTTCGGGGCCGTCTTCGCGGCGGCCTTCGTCGTAGCAGCCTTGGTCGCCGGCGACTTCGTAGCCGTGGCCTTCTTGGCGGTTGCGGTCTTGGTCGCGGTCTTGGTCGCGGTCGTCTTCTTGGCAGCGGTCTTGGCCGGAGCCTTTGCCGCGGTCTTAGCCTCGGCAGTGGCAGCCTCAGCGGTGGCCTCGGCCTTTACCTCGGGAGTGGCCTCGGCTTCGACGGCCTTCTTGGCAGCGGCGGTCGTACGCTTGCGCGTGGTGGTTGCCTTGGCAGCGGTGGTCTTGCTCGTAGCGGCCTTCGTGGTCGTGGCCTTCTTAGCCGTTGTCTTGCGAGTCGTCGTCTTCTTGGCGGCAGGCTTCGCCGTGGGCTTTACCTCGCCGTCGTCAGCCGGCTTCTCCTCGGCCTTGGGCTCCTCGGCCTTGGGCTCCTCGGCAGCAGCGGGCTCCTTAACGGGTGCCGCAGGCTCGGCCTCGGCAGCAGCGGGCTCCTTAACGGGTGCCGCAGGCTCGGCCTCAGCGGCAACCGGCTCCTCCACAGCCGCAGCAGCCTCCACAGCCACCGGCTCCTCCACAGCCGCAGCAGCCTCCACTGCCACCGGCCTCTCAATCTCCGGGTGCATAAAGAAGTACAGGTCCAGATACTTATCGGCCGAACGTGTCCAGCTAAAGTCCTGGCTCATGGCCTGCGTGACCAGCTGATTCCAGGCCTCGCGGTTATCCCAGAACAGGCGAGCCGCGCGGAACACCGCGTCGCCCATCTCGTCGCCGTTAAAGTGACTAAATGAGAAGCCCGTGCCCTCGCCGGTAAACTCGTTGTACGGTTGCACGGTGTCCTTCAGGCCACCGGTCTCGCGCACAATGGGCAGGGTGCCGTAGCGCATGGCGATGATCTGCGACAGGCCACAGGGCTCAAACTTCGAGGGCATCAGGAACATATCGGCGGCGGCGTACATGCGCTGCGAAAGCGCCGGGTCAAACTCGATACGCGCCGCCATGGTGCCGGGGTATTTGCCTTGGAAGTAGCGCAGGCCGTCCTCGTAGTCGCGGTCGCCGGTACCCAGCACGGCCACCTGAACGCCACCGGACAGGATGCGGTCGAGCGCGTACATGACCAGGTCCATGCCCTTCTGTCGCGTCAGGCGCGTGACCATCACCATAAGCGGGCGGTCGTCGCGAATCTCGAGCCCCAACTCCTCCTGCAGTTTGGCCTTGCATACGGCCTTCCCCGCGCGGTCATCAACCGTGTAGTTGGCGGCAATGCGCTTGTCGGTCGCCGGATCAAAACCCACAACGTCAATGCCGTTGAGGATACCCTGCAGAGCGTACGAACGCTCGCGCAGCACGCCGTCCAGGCCCTCGCCAAACTCGGGCGTCTGGATCTCGCCCGCATAGGTGGGGCTCACCGTGGTGATGGCATCGGCATAGTGCAGTGCGCCCAGCATATAGTTAATGCTGCAGGCGTCACAGCGCAACTGCGTGGCGGCTGCCGGAATATGCGCCATACCCAGTATGTCTTCCATCACGGTGTCGCTAAACTGGCCCTGGAACGCCACATTGTGGATCGAGAACACGGTCTTGACGCGGTCGTACAGCGGCAGGCCTTGGTAGAACTCTCGCAAGAACACGGGCGCCAGCGCCGTCTGCCAGTCGTTGCAGTGCAGGATGTCGCACTCAAAGCCTTCGGGCAGGTGCTGCAGGCTCTCGGTGATGGCCTTGGAGAAAAACGCGAAGCGCTCGCCGTCGTCAAAGAAGCCGTAGGGATAGTCGCGCGCAAAGTAGTGCTCGTTGTCCACGAACATATAGGTGACGCCGTCGTGCTCGAGCTTCTCCAACCCGCAGTACTCGTTGCGCCAGCTCAGGCTCACGTAAAAGTCGGCAAAGTGCTCCATCTGCGCCTTGTACTCGTCCTTGATGGTGGCGTACTTGGGCACCATCACAATGACTTCGGCGCCAGCGCGCACGAGTGCCGCAGGCAGCGAGCCCGCCACGTCGCCCAAGCCGCCGGTCTTAACAAACGGCGCGCACTCGGCCGAGGCAAACACGATCTGCATCTTTTTGCTGGTTTGTGCCATTTTGTCTCCCATGTTGCAATTCGAGAATAGTCGCCTGGCGCTAACCGGGCGACTATTCTACAAGTTACGTGCGATTATGTGGTGCCAACGTTAACGAGCGATGGTGGTATCGGAAGTTAACGGAGCCTTGCCCAGCACCAGGATGTTCTCGGGCGTACCGCGAAGCTCGGTGTTGGTGGGAACCACGTTGTTCTTGTCCAGGATGGCGTTCTCAACACGGGCGCCGCTCTTGATGATGCAGCTCTGGTTGATGATCGAGTTGGTCACCGAGGCGCCTTCCTCGATCACAACGCCGCGCGACAGGATCGAGTTGCGCACGGTGCCCTTGATGATGCAGCCGGCCGAGATGATCGAGTTGCAGGCGTGGCTGCCGGTCGCGTAACGCGAAGGCGGCACGTCGTGGGCCTTGGTCAGGATCGGGCGCTCGGGGTCAAAGAGCCGATCGGCCACGGTCTGGTCGAGCAGGTCCATGCTGCGACGATACAGCGACTTCTCGCTAAACACGCCCACGACCTCGCCCTTGTACTCATAGCTGCACACGTCGATGTTGCCAAAGTCGCCCTGGAGTGCCTCGAGCAGGTCCAGATAGTCGGCGGCTTGGTAGTGGTCGATGATCTCGAGCAGCGTCTCGCGGTTGACGATGCAGCAGTCCATAGAGGCGTTGTCGCCGTACGCGACGCCGGCGCTCACGCCCGTCAGGCGGCCGTTCTCGTTGATATCGAGCTTGGTCTCGTCTTCGATGTTGTGCGTGGCCTTGCAGTACACCACGGTCATCTGGGCACCGGATTTCTCGTGCGCCTCGATAATGGTGTTGAGGTCCATGTTAAAGATGACGTTGGTGCCCATCATCACAACATAGGGCTTGTCCGAGCGCTGGAACAGCGTCTTGTTGGAGATGATGTCGCGGAGCAAGAAGCGCATGCCGCCCTTTGTGGTGCCATACGCGTTGCCGGGCACCATGAACAGGCCGCCGTTCTTGCGGTCCAGGCCCCAGTCCTTGCCCGAGCCCACGTGGTCGATCAGCGAGCGGTAGTTGCCCGGCATGACAACGCCGACGGTCTTAATGCCGGCATTCATCATGTTGGACAGCGGAAAGTCGATCAGGCGGTAGCGGCCCAAAAACGGAACGGACGCGATGGGGCGATCCTTGAGCAGCACGCTGCCGTAGGTCGAAGAGTAGTTAGCGGTGATATAGCCGATGGCCTTGCGATTGATCATCGGATCATTCCCCCTTCCCGACAACGACGTCATTTCCAACGACGGCCGTATCCTTGGTGGTATCGACAGAGCCGAGCTTCACGCCCTCTTCGACCGTGGAGTTCTCGCCCAAAATAGCGCGGCAAATGTGCGCGCCGCTCTTAACGTGCGCACCCGGCAGCAGCACGGAGTCCTCGACCACGGCGCGCTCCTCGATGATGACATCGGTCGAAAGGATCGAGTGGCGAGCGGTGCCGTAGATCTTGCAGCCATTGGAGACCAGGCAGTCGTCCAGGCGACCGTCCGGGCCAATGTAGTGCGGCGGACGCGTGGTGATGTTGGACATGATGGGGAAGCTCTTGTCAAACAGATCGAACTCGGGGTTGTTGCCCAGCAGGTCCATCGAGGTCTCGTGGAAGCTGGCGATGGTGCCAACATCCTTCCAAAAGCCGTGGAACTCGTAGCTGTACAGGCGCTTGTCCTCGCCGAGCAGCTTGGGGATGATGTCCTTGCCAAAGTCGTGGCTCGAGCGCTGGTCCAGAGCGTCCTCCTCGAGCGCCTTGACCAGCACGTCGGCCGAGAAGATGTAGATGCCCATGGACGCGAGGTTCGAATCGGGCTTCTCGGGCTTCTCCGTGAACTTGGTGATGCGGCCGTCCTCGGGGTCGGTGGTCAGGATGCCAAAGCGGCTGGCCTCCTCCCACGGCACGGGCATAACGCTCACCGTGAGGTCGGCGTTGTTGTCAATGTGCGTCTTGAGCATCTTGCGGTAGTCCATGCGATACAGATGATCGCCCGAAAGAATCAGGACGTACTTGGGGTCGTTGGACTTGATGTAGTTGAGGTTCTGCGTGATGGCGTCGGCCGTGCCCGCATACCATGCGCCACCGGTTTGCGTCTCGTACGGCGGCAGGATCGACACGCCACCGTCGCGGCTGTCCAGATCCCACGCCTCGCCAGAGCCCACGTAGGCATGCAGCAGATAGGGACGATACTGCGTCAGAACGCCCACCGTGTCGATGCCCGAATTGGAGCAGTTGGACAGCGAAAAGTCGATAATGCGGAACTTGCCACCAAAGCTAACCGCCGGTTTAGCGATCTTTTGGGTGAGTGCCCCCAATCGACTGCCCTGTCCTCCTGCGAGGAGCATCGCGATGCATTCTTTCTTACTCATCGATTTCTCCTTCTGTCATCGAAGTTCCTAAACCCATTAGCGACGGGCGCGGCGCTCGGTCGCGCCCGTCGAGTAATGCCGTGCGGCAAAGGGAACTCGCGGCCTTTAAGCGTGCCAGATCTCGTCGCGGTACTCGCGAATGGTGCGGTCGCTCGAGAACCAGCCGCTCGAGGCGGTGTTGAGCAGGGCCTTGCGGTTCCAGGTCTCCTGGTCGCCATAGCTGCCCGTGAGCTTCTCCCATGCATCCACGTAGCTGCGGAAGTCTGCCATGACCAGGTCGGGGTCGTTGTTGTTCATAAGCTCGTTGTAGATGCTCTCAAAGTTGCCCGAAAGGCCGGCAAACGTGTTGTCCTTGAGCTCATCCATCACGCGGCCCAGACGTTCGCGATCATTGTTGAGCGTATCCCACGCAAAGTAGCTGTTCGATGCCCAGAGCTGCTCGACCTCGGGAGCGGTCAGGCCAAAGATCGCCTCGTTCTCGCGGCCGGCTAAATCGGCGATTTCGATGTTGGCACCGTCGAGGGTGCCCAGCGTAATGGCACCGTTCATCATGAGCTTCATGTTGGACGTGCCCGAGGCCTCCTTGCCGGCCGTGGAGATCTGCTCCGAGATCTCGGCGGCGGGGTAGATGAGCTGGGCGTTGCTCACGCGGAAGTTGGGGATAAAGCAGACCTTCATGACTTCGTTGACGCGCGGGTCGTTGTTGATGACCTCGGCAACGGAGTTAATGAGGCGGATGGTTTCCTTGGCAAAGGTGTAGCTCGAGGCAGCCTTGCCGCTAAAGATAAAGGTCGTCGGTGTTACGTGGAAGTTGGGATTGGCGATGCGACGGTTGTAGATGTCCATCACCTTCATGATGTTCATGAGCTGGCGCTTGTAGGCATGAAAACGCTTTACCTGAACATCAAAGACGGTGTTGGGGTCAATAACCAGACCGGTTTCTGCCTTAACGTAGGCGGCAAGACGCTCCTTATTGGTGCGCTTGGAGGCACCCACGGCCTTCAGGAACTCGGTGTCGTTCTGAAAACCTTTAAGTTTCTCCAGCTCAAAGGCGTCCTTCAGCCAGCCGTCGCCAATGGCCTCGGTCACGAGCTTGGCGTAGGTGGGGTTGGCCTCGGCAAAGAAGCGACGGTGCGAGATGCCGTTGGTCTTGTTGTTGAACTTCTCGGGCGTCAGGGCATAGAAGTCCTTGAGCACATTGTTCTTGATGATATCGGAGTGAATCTTGGCCACGCCGTTGACGCTGTGGCTGCAGATCACGGACAGGTTGGCCATGCGAACCTCGCCGTCCCATAGGATGGCGGTCTGGCGCAGACGCTCCTGCCAGCCTTCCTGCGTCGTATCGAACGACTCATGCCAACGACGGCTGATTTCGTCGATGATCTGGTACACACGGGGGAGGAGCTTGGAGAACGTGCCGATGGGCCACTTCTCCAGGGCCTCGGGCAGGATGGTGTGGTTGGTGTAGCTCACGACCTGCGTCACGATGTTCCAGGCGTCATCCCACTCGAGCTTCTTCTCGTCGATGAGGATGCGCATGAGCTCGGGGCCGCACATGGCGGGGTGCGTATCGTTGGTGTGGATGGCCACAAACTGCGGCAGCAGCTCCCAGTTCGCGCCGTGTTCCTTCTCAAAGGTGTCGAGCAGGCTGTAGATGCCGGCCGAGACAAACAGGTATTCCTGCTTCAGACGCAGCAGACGGCCGTGCTCGCCGGCGTCGTTGGGGTAGAGGATGGCGCTGATGGCCTCGGCCTCGGCGCGCTCGGCGTCGGCCAGGGCGTAGTCGCCGCGATTGAAGGCCTCAAGGTCAAAATGCTCCTCGACCGGCTCAGCGGCCCAGACGCGCAGCTTGTTGACGGTCTCGCCGGCATAGCCCACCACGGGGATGTCGTAAGGGACGGCCAGGATGTCCTGCGTGTCCACGGTTCGATAGAACGTGCGGCCGTTCTCCTCAAAGCCCTCGACGCGGCCACCAAACTTAATGGTCACGGCCTTGTCCTGACGACGGACCTCCCAGGGATAGCCGTTGGTGAGCCACTCGTCGGTGGTCTCGACCTGGCTGCCGTTGACGATCTCCTGTTTAAACAGGCCGTAGCGGTAGCGCATGCCGTTGCCGTAGCCGGCAATGCCCTCGGCTGCCATGGAATCCAGGAAGCATGCGGCCAGACGACCCAGGCCACCGTTGCCCAGCGCCGGATCGGGCTCCTGGCTCTCGATGACGGACAGGTCAAGGCCCATATCGTCGAGCGCCTCGGCGACCATGTCGCGCACGCCAAAGTTGAGCAGGTAGTTGTCGAGCAGGCGGCCGATCAAAAACTCGATCGAGAAGTAGTACACGCGCTTCTTACCCTCGGCGGTGGCGCGGGCGTCGCTCTTGGTGGCAACGGTGCGCGCCTTCTCGGCCACGAGCTTGGCCAGGGCGTTAAAGCGATCCAGATCGCTGGCGGCCTCGACGCTCTTGCCGCTAATGCTCATGACGGCATCGCGATAGAGCTCGGTAAACTCCTGCTTGTTGTCGAAGATCTTATTCATACGTTCCTTTCCCCCGGGGAAGTTTTCCCCGGAACGGTTGTGACTTGTATCCTACGCCCCGCTGGGGCGGGTAATTACAGCTGTAACGGCTTTGTTACGCATCCTTAGGTGATGACTTAACAGAAGCAGACTTGGCTTTGGTAGCGGCCTTTTTGGTGGCCGGCTTCTTGGTCGCGGTAGCCTTGGCAGCGGGCTTTGCGGCGGCCTTAGCCTTGGCCTTGGTCGTCGCAGCCTTCGCCTTGGCCGGAGCCTTCTTGGCGGTCGCTGGCTTGGGCTTTACCGAGGACGCACGCTTGCGGGTCGCCTTCTTGGGCTCCTCGACCACGGGCGGCTTATAGCTGCTGGGGCCGCGACGCTTAAGCACCACGCCTGCCAGGCTGGGCACCTTAATCTCGATGGAGTCCATCTGCCCGTTCCAGGGATAGGGCTCGCTCGAGCAGGTGTAGGGCTCCTCGCCAGCATAGCCGCTGCCGCCAAACTCGGGACGGTCGGAGTCAAAGATGACCTCCCAGTCGCCCTCACGCGGCACGCCCACACGGAAGCTCTCGTAGGCCGCCGGGTCAAAGTTGATCAGGATCACGAGGTCGTCATCGACGTTCTCGCCCTGACGCACAAAGCTCACGATGGACTGCTTGGAGTTGTCCGCGTCGATCCAGGTAAAGCCGTCGTCATTGTAGCCGCGCTCGTACAGGGCGGGCTCGGCGGTATACAGGTGGTTGAGCGCCTTAATGAACGCCTGATGGTGTGCATGGGTCTCATACTGCTCGGTCAAGAACCACTGAATAGATTCGTAGTAGCGCCACTCGATAAACTGGCCGATCTCGTTGCCCATAAAGTTGAGCTTGGCACCGGGGTGCGTCATCTGGTAGAAGGCGAGCGTGCGAAGGCCGGCAAACTGGCGCCACCAGTCACCCGGCATGCGGCCGATGAGCGAGCACTTGCCGTGCACAACCTCGTCATGGCTCAGCGGGCAGATAAAGTTCTCGGTAAAGGCGTACATGATGGAGAACGTGAGCAAGCCATGGTTGCCGGGGCGCCACGGAAAATCGGTCTGCATATAGTGCAGGGTGTCATTCATCCAGCCCATGTCCCACTTGTAGTGGAAGCCCAGGCCGCCGTCCTGTGGCGGATAGGTCACAAGCGGCCACGCGGTGGACTCCTCGGCCATCATCATCACGTCGGGGTAGTGCGCCTCAACAGCGCAGTTGACCTGACGGATAAACGCGCTGGCATCCAGGTCCTCCTCGGTACCGTACTTGTTGAACTTCTTTTGGCCAGGATCGTCAATGCCAAAGTTGAGGTACAGCATGCTGGACACACCGTCCATGCGAATGCCGTCCACATGGAAGTTCTCGATCCAGTACAGCACGTTGGAGACCAAGAAGGAGCGGACCTCGCCGCGGGCGAAGTCAAACTTGTGCGTGCCCCAGTTGGGGTGAATCTCGTGCTCAAACAGCATGTGACCGTTAAAGGTGGCAAGCCCGTGGGAGTCGGCGCAAAAACCGCCGGGCACCCAGTCCATAATCACGCCGATGCCCGCCTCGTGGCACGCATCGATAAAGTGCATGAGCTGCTGCGGGTTGCCGTAGCGCGACGTGGCGGCAAAGTAGCCGGTCGTCTGGTAGCCCCAGGAGCCATCGAAGGGGTGCTCCATAAGCGGCATGACCTCGATATGCGTGTAGCCCATATCGCGTACGTAGTCCACGAGCTCCACCGACAGGTCGTCGTAGGTGTAAAACTCGCCGCGCTGCGCAGGGAAGGGGTCCATGGGACCGGGGTAGTTGCCGTACTCGTCCGGCTCGCCCTGTGGCTCGTCTCCGTGGCGCTTCCACGAGCCAATATGCACCTCGTAGATGTTGAGCGGCTGCGACATATGGTTGTGGCCGGCGCGGCGCTTGAGCCACGCGGCGTCGTTCCACTGGTAGCCATCGAGGGTCCACAGCACGCTCGCCGTTCCCGGAGGGCACTCGGCCTTAAAGGCGTACGGATCGGCCTTGTAGAGCTTTTCGCCCTCGTTGGTCTCGATGAGGTATTTATAGAGCTGGCCCTGCTCGGCGCCAGGAATAAAGCCTTCCCAGATAGCGCTCGTGTGTACGGGCACCAGCGGGTTGGCTTGTTCGTCCCAATTGTTAAATTCACCGATAACGTGGACGCTCTTAACGTCGGGCGCCCAAACGCAAAAACGCCAGCCGCGCGTGCGCTGCTGCGTGTCGGGATGCGCGCCCATCTTTTCCCAGCTGCGCTCCCACATTCCAATGCCAAACAGATAGACATCGTCCTTGGTGAGCTCCGGTGCGTGCGGGGCGGCTTTACGGGTAGCGAGCTTTTTGGTTGCTGGCTTTAGCTTTGTATCGCTCACGTTTGATCCCATCATGACGCGGCAGCGTGTTGCCTTGGTGACTAGATGCGAAAGGTCCAAGGCTGCACGAATCGAAGGGACGGCGATAGCTCTATGATTCGTCCCACCTCGCGTGCTCGGTGGAACTTTCGGCAAAAACCACAATAGCACCTGTCCGTTAGTTTTATGGACGAAAGTGGATTTACGGTGGCGTTTAATCGGTGAGCGCCATGTTTATGCCACTGACAGAATTGCGATGGTAAAACTCTTGACAGTTTTACCAATTAAGGTTTCAAGATTTTTAGATTTACGTTTGGTAAAACGTTTTTAGCAGGTTGTTTACCATTTGACATTGAAAGGTTTGCGAATGAACCACACAGCCGCCTCTAATGTTGCTTTTATTTTTGATTGCGACGGCACACTGGTAAATAGCACCCCCGTTTGGGCCTATGCGCAGCCCGAACTATTGCGGCGTCACGGCATTGACGTGACGGTCGACGATTTTGCCCAGTTTGAGCATTTGTCGCTCGAGGACGAGTGCCAGGCCTACCACGACACGTGGGGCATTGGCAAAAATGGCGAGGAGCTGTATCGCGAGCTGAGTGAGATTCTGATTGATGGCTACTCCAAGGTGCCGCCGTGCGAGGGGCTCCTGGCATTTTTGGAACAGGCGAAATTGGCCGGCATTGCCATGTGCGTGGCCACGTCCACGCCGGCCGAGCTGGTGCAGTCCGCACTCGCGGGTGCGGGGCTCGACGCCTACATGGAGTTTATTACCACGACGGGCGAGGCGGGCCGCTCCAAGCAGTTCCCCGATGTGTACGAGCTGGCGCTGCGCCGCCTTGAGGAGCGCCACGGTCACCAGTTTGAGCGCGCGTGGGTGTTTGAGGACGCCGTCTTTGGCCTTAAGAGCTCTGGCACTGCAGGCTTTAAGCGCGTGGGCATTTACGACCCGCACGGCCGTATGGAGCGCGACGAGGTTCGCGACAACTGCGACATCTTTATCGATAGCTATGAGGACCTGGACCTGGCCCGCGTGCTTTCGTTTGAGGGATAGGCGAGGGCCGTGGCTTGCAAAGTATTAGTTGTTTGCGGCTCACCGGTGGTGGCGAGCGCGGATCTGTTGCGTCGACTAGCGGGGGAGTGCGACCACGTTGTCGCCGTGGACCGCGGGCTCGACGCGCTGCTGGGCTCGGGACTAGGTTGCGACGTGTATGTAGGAGATGCCGACACGGTGAGCGACACCGGTCGCGCGTTGGTCGATGCCGCCGAGGCCTTTGAGGTTGAGCGCCACGACCCCTACAAGGACTATACCGATTTGGCACTTGCGCTCGATTCCGTCCGACGCCGCTGGCCGGGTGCCGAAGTGGTTGCGACCTGCGCCACCGGCGGCCGCCCGGACATGGCCTTGTCTGTGTTAGGGCTACTGGCAGGCTATGCGGACGCACCCGTCTGGATCGAAGAAGACGAAGTGACAGCCAGAATCCTGCACCAGGACGAGACCTGGACCATTGAGGGCGCCGAGGGCAAGACGTTCTCCATCATCGCCATAGCCCCTAGGACAGTAGTAAGCGAACACGGCCTAGAGTGGGAACTGGACCACAGCCCTCTAGGCCTGTTAGCTGACACGGGCATCTCTAATGTCGTAAGGAAAACGGCCAAGATTCAAGTCCACCAAGGCATCGCAATCGGTTTTTTATACCGTGAGGGTTTTATCGGGACGGTGGGTTAATTGACTGATTTTGCCGAAGTCAAAATCAGTCAATTCAGCCCCATTACAGTTTGAGTCGTCCGAAAGGGCGGCTCTTTTCCGTTGCACGGCT
>OLNH01001500.1_pt1 | contig 11650 bp, 15 predicted proteins | sample 1643101 | NCBI WGS metagenome assembly OLNH01 (sample SAMEA3136758, study PRJEB25190) | human gut metagenome | biome: human gut; feature: human-associated habitat; material: faeces | place: Austria | collected 2013
ATTATAACTTGGTACACGCTATACACTACTATAAACTGTACTCCATTTTAGGGAAGCCTAACAGGATCACATCGTAATCCTCAATATGCGCATCCTTATTTGCCAATGCCGGACGAAAAGCCTTATCATTCATCTCCACGGAACTGCGGGAATTCTTATTCATCCATTCCAAATCATCGCTTGTGTAAGGTACTTCCGGTCTGATTTCATAAAGATCACTTCCGACTGCCTTTGCAATTTCTTTTGCCTTCTGAGCGGTTGTTCCGCTGGCACTAAAATAAGCAACTAATACTTTTTCCATTTTACTCATTACCTCCATTTACTTTTTCTATTTGATGCAGCATATAATCCAGTTCAAGCTGCTCCTTATTTCAAATATTCTTCAAAAAACGCTGCAATCTTCTCAAAAGGAATCACATTCGCATTATCGTATAAATCCGTTTGAACAGCATCCGGAATGATCATCAGTTCCTCTGTTTTCATCTTCATTTACACATTCTCCTGAATATTTTTGATAAATCTTGCAGGTACACCCCCATAGACGGTACATGCCGGTACATCCTTGGTTACGACAGCACCCGCAGCAATCACTGCACCATCTCCGATCGTGACACCTTTACAAATGGTTGCATTGGCACCTATCCAGACATTTTTTCCTATATGGATTGGTGCAGGAATCAGATTGCCCCGATGCTTTGGATTAAGACTGTGGTCTAGCGTAGCAATCACCACATTATGTCCAATCAATGCTCCGTCATCGATTGTGACGCCGCCCTGATCCTGAATCTTGACACCCGCATTGAAGAACACTTTTTTCCCAATCTTCAAATTCTTTCCGCAATCTGTATAAAACGGCGGAAACAGGGAAAATGTTTCATCCACCCTTCTTCCCGTGATTTCACACATAATTTCAACAATTTCTTCGTTTGTATGGTAACTTCCATTTAACTCTGTGGTCAGCCGTATTGCCTCCTGCGATAACTTGTGCATACATAAATGTGCCTCTGAACCTGCCTCAATCTCAGCTCCACTCTCCATGTATTTCAAAAATTCGTTCAGTTCCATTTCATTTTCACCTCGCTGAATCAAGACTCGCTCACGAGTCTTGCACGCTAGATTCGGGGAAGCCTATGCTGATATATTTCCTTGTCGAATCTGTGCGTATCCTCGCGGAGCAAATTAACTTAAGCTGGAGTCCAGCTCTGACTGAGTTAATTATAATTTTCATCAAGGCAAATATCAAATTGCTATAATTTATATCTGGTTATTCTTGAAAGGAATATCCGTTTGATGTACAATCAGGATATCAAAGAAGGGAGACTTTCAAATTGGAATTACGAGTATTACGCTATTTTGCCACATCAGCCAGAGAAGGAAGCATGACAAAAGCGGCTGAAAAACTTCATGTTACACAGCCTACACTGTCAAAACAAATAAAAGAGTTGGAAGAGGAACTTGGTCAGAAACTGTTCATCCGGGGAAATTACAATATCCATCTGACTCCGGAAGGCGAAATTCTCTATAAACGAGCTTTAGATATTCTTGAGATGGCAGACCAGACAACTGCTGAATTTGCTTCTATGAACCAGTTTAACGGCGGAGACCTGTATCTTGGCTGTGCAGAATCCGACGGCATCTCTCTGCTAGCCAAAACTGCCGGACAACTACTGAAAAAACATGCCAATCTTCATTTTCATTTATACAGTGGAAATGCTGAAACCGTATGCGAACGCTTGGATAAAGGTCTGCTTGACTTTGCGTTTGTCGTTCAAAATATTGATGTGTCCAAGTACTCGTATCTGGAGCTTCCTGTGAAAGATACTTGGGGCTTGCTTATGCGAAAAGACAACCCCCTTGTATCGAAACAATCCATAGCACTGGAAGATCTGCTGGGGCTTCCGCTTATTGTCTCCAGACAAGGTGCAACCAACGAAATGCCGCAGTGGCTTCAAAAAAATTATTCTCGTCTAAATATTGTTGCCACCTATGATCTGATTTTTAATGCATCTATTCTCGTCCGTGAAGGTATCGGACTTGCGCTTGGATTTGACAAGCTGGTAAGCACCAGCGCAGACAGCATCCTTTGTTTCCGCCCAATCACACCTGCTATTGTCTCTCCCATGCGTCTGATATGGAGAAAAGACCAGCAGTTCTCCCGTGTGGCGACGCTGTTTTTAGAAGAACTGAAACCGTTGTGTTTCTAAATCTTCGTTACTCGCAAGAAGGTCCCGCTATTGCACAATAAGATTTTATGACCTGATTTTCTTCCGTAGACACACTTTGGTTGTCTTTGTAGAACCACCTGCTGCTCGCTCTAACCTTTTTAGCGTTCTATTCAGCCTGATAGAGGCAAAAAAATACCCCGTTGGTTTCCCAACAAGGCATCAAAGACGATTCTATTCTGTTTTCTGTAAACTGTTATCCATCTTTCCTGGTGACCATTTGAGTCACGGCCAATGCATCAAAGTCCTTGTGCTGTAATGCAGAGTGTTTTCATGGTTTTCCTCATCTAAAAACAGTTTTTCCGTTTTTATTCTCTGATTGTTATTGGGTCAAGTCAATCGAATCCTTGCTGACATGCCCTTGTCTGTTCAAATATCTATATTAAAGTGTCTCGTACATTGCTTTTAATTCTTCCAGAATCTTCTCCTTTGTTCTGCCAACCAGCCCCAACTGTTTAATATCCACGTTTTCATTTTTCATACGCTGGACAAACTCTTGAATATCGGCATAAACTCCTTGGGGAGCCACTACCTTGGCGGTGGGATCAATCAACTCAGTCAGACGGAAAACATCATTCTTATGTTTCTTGATATTTTTGCTATCAACGTGTTCTCCTGCGGCCTTGCGATCTGTCAAATCCATCCACGCTTTTGCCTTAAACGGAATCAAATATGCCGCATCCAAGACGGTCACTCCATCAACGGTGACTTTCCCCTGCTTCAAAAATTCATAGTAATCATCGTCCAAAAGAATAGCAGACAGACTCGAAATATCTTCGTCCATCGGTAACGGTGTTAGCACTGCATCTTCTGGAAGTTGGATGGCATCCAGCTTTCGCGTGAAAAGTTCAATCATTGCTGGATACTGATTTGTAATTGGGTGACTAAACCGATAAAACTGCGGCACACCCGAACTTTTGTTGCAATGCTCATATCCCGCCTGTTTTACATATTCCCAAAATTTCTTTCCGAAATTTGGGTCAACTGCTTCTATAATCCAAACAAGGTCAATATCCTTTGTCGCACGGAAGTCCAGTCCCTCCTCCGTCATCAGAATGTCACACGCAGTTCCACCAATGATAGCATATTGTTCTTCACTGCCCTTGAACGATTCCTTAAAGCTATCAATTTCTGTAACCATCTATCTTCCTCCACAGTTCATTCAACATTTCTTCTACTGCTTCTTCAACCCGTTCATCTGCATCTTCTCTCAATGCCAATGCCAGCGAAAGCTCATCTACAATGTTTCGCGTGGACAATTTTCGTGGATTGTATCTCCACATCTCTACGGCCACTTGCACCTGCGAATTCAGCAAGCTATTGGTCATAACATCTTTCCATTGAGAGATTCTTTCTGCCGCATAACATCTGACATTCGGTGTGTTCAGCATGGAATACTCTGCCAACGCCGAATATCCACTTTCCAACAGCTCTGTTCCCACCAATTCTTTCGGAATATAAACCGTTCGTTTTATTGGATTCAGCAACTTATCTCCTGCTTTTTGGAACAGTGTTTTCGGAGAATCCTCAGATTGCATGATCCTCTGCACACCGACTTTTCTGATATGCAGCAATCCCATTTCTTCAAGCTGTCTTGATGCCCTTGATATAGAAGTAGGTGTCAGTTCCAAGTCTTTCGCAGCTTGACTTGTAGATAGTTCCTGTGCGCCTCCATAAATGAAATGCAGTAGAAGCATCTGCGCCGATGGAAGTATTTTTTCCCTTGTCTTTTTTTCGGCGCTGCACCTTTCCTGCAAATACACTGCCATAAAGGGCAAATAAATTTGCTTTCCATCTACAATAAATGGAATCTTCTCACGAATCAAATATTCTTTCTGGCGAAAGCAAAGTTCTTTTAGCACCAGCACAACAGGCAAGTTCTCATTTTTCTGTATCCGAGCAATATGTTTTTTCAGTACTTCAATCTGCTCCAGTTCTGTCTTAGGATAAAGAAAAATCATCTTCTGTTCATTCATTGACACCATCTGTAAACGGTACCTTGTGGCTATAAAATTGGGCAAATGCTTAAACTCTACATCATCATAGATAACCTTGACTCCAAGAACTTTATCGAGATATTCCATGTCATCACCTGCAATCTTAACTCTTTTTCTGTATTATAACTCTTTCTGAGTTAAAATATAATATTTAAGTTAAGAACAGTTAAGAATCAACATTATTAAAAATTATTTTTCTGTCTATTTTCTTCTTCCTTCTGCACTTCCTGCTCATGCAGCTGCTCTTTTTTCTACTCGTCCCCTTTCGGGATTTCCTGCACAGTCTCCTGTGCTCCAGGCCAATCCTGCATTTCCGATTTGATTTTCTCTTAAAAATTCCCCGTACACCTTGTACTGATCAAAGAGCCATTCCCCAGAACATTGTTCATCACTTATTCTCCAAGGGTTACTCCATCTTCTTTCCATTCCCGCATACAAACCCATGATAACTTAGATAGTGACACCCACCAAGCTATCCACCAAGTTAACCACCAAGATTCTACGTCGTCAGCAGTTACATTGTACCTAATACCCCATTCCCAATTTGTCCAAAAACAGAAAAGACTATCTCTCTCCTCTTCGCAAACACGTTGCTGCATATAAAAGCAAATATCCAAATTTTTGAATGATGGGAATCTTTGTGCGATGATGCGGAGTATTTTCATGGGTTGTCCCATCTAAAAACGTATTTTCCGTTTTTATTTTTCTAATTGTTTTTGACGCTACAAAGTATCCGTTCAATGCGGCGAAAGCCTTGTGATTGCTGACCTGTTCCACCGTATGAAATACATGGAGCGCCGTGGAAGTGGCCTATGCAAAATCATCAGGGAAATCGAAAAGCTACCTGGATATATAACGGCATATAATCCTGAAATTTTCTCAACGCAACAGATTTCATGGTCATCTTGAAAAATGCAAATTACCAAACTTAGTCAATGACCAAGTAGTGAGCAAGATAAATCGCCGGACATCCATCAGATTGTTTTTGCGGCAGTAATATCGTTTTACTGCCGTAAAAATATTTCTTGTATATAATATTACCAATATATCTAATTTCTGTGCACATTCCAATCGCTTTGATTTTTTTGAGATGTTTTCCTAAAAGCGCATATACTGGCGTTGTTCTCTCAAGGAAGCCGCTCTGGTGGCCATGTGATGCTTGCAGATCAACAAAATACTTGTTTCAACACCTCTTGACCTTTCTTTCTCTCGTATAATAAGAAAGAACAAGAAAGGAGGCGTACCCACTTCGTCCTGGTCTACCCGTTCCAGTTTTCCATCCCGTTCGATATTGGAATAATCAGGACGGATGTCCATCAGATCACTGATGTTCCGGCGGCTCTTGCCCACGGCGTAGGACTGAAAACATTCGCCCACCTGGTAGAACAGCATGTGAAAGAATCCAAAACAGAGGCAGGAATCAGAGAAGTTCCCATTGCTGAAAAGATTGTACCGTTCTTTGAATACTGAATGAACCGGAAATGTGACCATCTGATTTGTACACCCGACGACGAACCTTTTCAGTACCGGAATTATTATGATTCATCAAGAAAATTGTCGGGCATAAAGGACAGGGTGTGACCGAAAACGTCTACACCCACATTGAACTCCCGACCAAACTTGATGCAATCAATTTGATTTGATGGAGGTGTACCGATGGATAGGAAAGAATATAAACAAGCTTTTGCTAGGGAACGCTATGAACGAATAGAGTTGAAAGTTCCTAAAGGAATGAAAAGTATTATCAAATCTCTTGCTAATGACAAGGGAATGTCTGTCAATGCGTATCTGCAAGACCTCATCAGAAAAGACCAGTGCGGAATGTTTGACACGATGCAGATTGCAGAGAGGAACAGAGAAATGATTTCCGGAATCACTAGAAACATGCACGACGGATATGACATCATATTCAAGGATGGTTATTCCTGCCACTGTCGCACGAAAAAGGATGTCCGGTCTTGCATCATAGACCATTGTACTGAAAAAGGCGGTTGATACCGTCTTTTTTCTGTCCTACGGAGGACACCTTTTTTCGTGTTAATTACCTGTTAGTTACCGGAAGATTTTTGTGTGTTTTGAGGGTGTCTGATAGATTTTCAGAATATAAAGAAATCCCCGAAAACTCGATGTTTTCGGGGAAATTTGCTCTTTTCTGATATTCGATTGAATTATCGCTTGCTGAACTGAGGAGCGCGACGAGCTGCTTTGAGACCGTATTTCTTACGTTCTTTCATTCTCGGGTCACGAGTCAGGTATCCAGCTTTTTTCAGAACTGGTCTGTACTCAGCGTCTGCCTGCAGCAGGGCACGAGCGATACCGTGACGGATAGCTCCAGCCTGTCCGGTAAATCCACCACCGTGAACGTTTACCAGAACGTCAAATTTTTCTGTATTGTCTGTTGCTGCCAGTGGCTGACGAACAACAACTTTCAGAGTCTCCAGTCCGAAGTACTCGTCGATGTCTCTTTTATTGATTGTGATCTTACCAGTTCCTGGTACCAGGTATACTCTGGCGATAGATTTTTTTCTTCTTCCTGTTCCGTAGAATTTTGTAGTAGCCAATGTTACTTACCTCCTATTAAAATGTTAAAACTTCCGGTTTCTGAGCTTCATGTCCGTGCTCTGCACCAGCGTATACATGAAGTTTTTTAATCATCTGTCTTCCCAGAGGTCCTTTTGGAAGCATACCTTTTACAGCAAGTTCGATGACTTTTTCCGGTTTCTTGTTCATCATTTCTCTCAGAGTGGTTTCTTTCATACCACCAACATAATCAGAGTGGCTGTAGTAGATCTTCTGATCTAATTTTTTACCGGTCACTTTGATCTTTTCAGCGTTGATTACGATTACATAATCACCTGTATCTACGTGAGGAGTGAAAACTGGTTTGTTTTTTCCTCTTAATACGCTTGCCACTTCGGAAGCTAAACGTCCTAATGTGCAGCCTTCAGCATCTACTACATACCATTTTCTTTCAATCTTATCTGGATTAGCCATAAAACTGTTCATGGATTTCCCTCCTGTAATTCAATCTTTAAACTATAATTATCTCTATAATGAAAAATATCTTTCCGGGGCTTTGGTAAGATACTTTCGCACTACGTCATACTCGCTTATTATAGTATACTGTTCCGTGTGTGTCAATCATTTTTTCGTGATTTTTCCAGGTTTTTTCAGCTTTCTTTGACTTTCACTCACCAAAAACACCTTGCGGGCCATTACCGATGAACTCTGACGGTTTCCTGACACTTTTCAGGATCTCCTGACCTCAACCGTACACTCCGGCATTTCAACCCTCTCAGATCCGGCACTCTTTCAGTCTCCTGCGACGTTCCCGGTAATCCGGAAGTTCTGCCTCCACGATTTTCCAGAAATTCTTCGAATGGTTCATCTCCCTGCGGTGTGCCAGTTCGTGTACCACCACATAATCCAGCAGCTCCGGTGCAAGCAGTACCAGTTTCCAGTTAAAGTTCAGATTGCCCTTGCTGCTACAGCTCCCCCAGCGTGTTTTCTGTTCCCGGATAGTAATCCTTCCATAATCCACACCCATTCTCAAAGCAAAATATGCCGTTCGTTCCGGAAAAATCCGTTTCGCCCGCTCGATTCCTTCCCGACGCTGTTCTTCACTGATCATAATCTGATCTGTTTTTCTGTTTTCCACCTGCCGGATGTTCTTCAGAATCCAGTCTTTCTTCTCATCCAGAAATTTTTCCGCCTGCCTCTTCGTAATCCCATAGGGTGTCCGCAGAATCACCTGTCCGTTCCGGTCAATCTGAATCGCAATCGTCTTTCTGCGGGAGCGGATCCACTGATACGAGATGTCCATCTTTTTTCGCCTCCCATTCCGGATACCGGATCTCTACCAGAGTCAGCCCTTCCGGCCGCGCAGTCTCTCCGGCAAGCTCTCTGTTTTTTCCTTCCAGAATCTCTTTGACATGTTCCGGCGGATAATAACCTCCACCTACACGGATCAGGGTTCCTGCTATGATCCGCACCATATTATACAAAAATCCATTTCCCCTGATCCGTATCGTGATCACATTATCTTCCGACCGGTGAATGTCAAGTTCATAGATCGTACGAACCGTATTCTCCACCTCCGGTTTATAGGTGGAAAAACTTTTAAAATCATGTTCTCCGATAAGATATCCAGCTCCCTGCCGCATCTTTTGCACATCCAGCGGATAATAATAAAAATACGTGTACAGCCGTTTCGTCGGATCCGGGAACTGCCGGTTGTAGATCTTATACTCATATGTCTTTATGGTTTCCTGAAACCGCGGATGAAAATCTTCCGGCACCTGGCAGGAATCCTGGATACGGATATCCTGTGGCAACCGTGTATTCAGCGCATAGGAAAACTTCTCCGCAGGCATCCGTGCCTCTGTGTCAAAAACTGCGATATTGCCCAGCGCATGCACACCGGCATCGGTACGGCTGGCTCCGATCACCTCTGTCTCAGTTCCGAGAAATTCTGAGAGACACCGGTTCAGAACTTCCTGCACCGCCAGACCGTTCGGCTGTACCTGCCAGCCACAGTAGTTGGTTCCATCGTAGGCAACCGTCAATTTTACTCTTTTCATTTTTCTTCCTTTCAAAGTTTCCACGTTTTCACAAATATAATTATTTGCTGTAAAGTAAAAATGCTGTTCTCCGGCCCATCATGAACCGGAAAACAGCTTGCTTCACCAATCAATTCTATTCATAACTGTTCAGCATCTCGCAGAATACTGTCAACCGGTTACTTTTTAAATACCGACTACCCGAAATACGATACTGAGTGCCAGATAACCTGCCACTACCAGATATGCCAGATAATCTCTTTTTTCATATGCCAGCGGTTTCATCTGTGTTCTTCCGTCACCGCCGTGGTAACATCTCGCTTCCATCGCCATTGCAAGATCGTTGGCTCTGCGAAAAGCAGAGATGAATAATGGCACCAGCAGCGGAACCATATTTTTTACTTTCTGGATCAGATTACCGGTCTCAAAGTCGGCTCCACGTGCCATCTGTGCTTTCATGATCTTGTCTGTTTCTTCCATCAAAATCGGAATAAACCGAAGGGCGATAGACATCATCATGGCAATCTCATGAACCGGCACATGAATCTTGTTCATCGGCCGAAGCAGTCGTTCCAGACCATCGGTCAACTGGTTCGGTGTGGTAGTCAGTGTCATGATTGATGCACCGATGATCAGAAATACCAGACGGATACCCATCTTGATGGCGAGCCGGATACCTTCTTTGGTAATTTTCAGAATCCAGAATGACCATAATACTTCGCCCGGCGTAAAGACCAGATTAAAAAACATCGTAATCAGCAACAGTACCATGATCGGCTTTAATCCCTTTATCATAAATCCGAAAGGAACTTTGGACAAAACAATCATCGCCACCAGAAACAGTGCTGCCACCCCATATCCCAGCCAGGAAGAAAATACAAATAAAGATACAATATAGACCAGCGTACTCACGAATTTTACTCTGGGATCCAGACGGTGAAGAATGGAATCTGCCGGATAATACTGTCCGATTGTGATATCTCGCATCATTTGTGATCTTCCTCCTTTTTCCAGAGTGCCCGCAGGATCGATGTGGTTGCCTCATCTACATTGATGGCACTGGTATCCACATCCAGTCCTTTTTCTTTCAATGCATGCATGATATAAGTAATCTGGGGTGCCGCAAGTCCGATGGCCTCCAGCTCTTTATAATGTGCAAATACTTTTTTCGGTGCATCATCAAAAGTTTTTACTCCGTGATTCATAACGATGATCCGCTCCACGTATTTCGCAATATCTTCCATGCTGTGGGATACCAGAATAATGGTAATTCCTCTTGTCTCATGGAGACTTGCAATCTGATCAAGGATCTCATCCCTCCCCATAGGATCCAGTCCTGCGGTCGGCTCATCCAGGATCAGTACCTTGGGATTCATCGCCAGAACACCGGCAATGGCTACTCTTCGCTTCTGTCCTCCGGACAGTTCAAACGGGGACTTCGCATAATAACTTTCGTCCAGTCCCACATGTTCCAGGGCTTCTTTTGCCCGTTTTTCACATTCCTCCGGTGGCAGATTCTGATTTTTCGGTCCGAAACAGACGTCGGTCAGTACATCGGTCTCAAACAACTGATGTTCCGGATACTGGAAGACCAGTCCTACCTGACTTCTCAGTCCACGAAGAGGAAATTTGTCTGCCCAGATATCCTGTCCCTCAAAATAAATATGTCCTTCTGTCGGACGGATCAGTCCATTAAAATGCTGGATCAGGGTGGATTTTCCACTTCCGGTATGTCCGATGATTCCAACAAACTGTCCCTGTGGTATTTCCAGATTGACATCTTTTAACGCATGCATCTCATAAGCACTGCCCGGATTATAAGTATATCCTACATGTTCCAGTTTTATAGATTCTTTCCCCTGTGGCAGTTCTTTCTTTTCTTTTTTCGGGGTATGCTCCGGCAGTTTCCAGCCTTTCGGTATGCGAATCTCCGGTCTGCTCAGTGCATCCACAAGTTCCGGGATTGTCAGAATACCATCCGGGATTGCAAGACCTGCCTCTTTCAGATCATACGCCAGCAGCGTAACCTGAGGAACATCCAGACGGTACTTTTTCAGCTGATCTACTCTGGAAAAAATCTCTTTCGGAACACCGTGCATCACAATGTGTCCGCGATCCATCACATACACATCGTCAGCAAATACAACTTCTTCCATATAATGAGTAATCAGAATAACCGTTACCCCTTCTTTTTTGTTCAGTTCCCGTACTGCTTTCAGTACTTCTTTTCGTCCGTTGGGATCCAGCATGGCAGTTGGCTCATCCAGAACGATACATTTCGGATGCATCGCCATAACGCCTGCAATAGCTACACGCTGTTTTTGTCCGCCGGACAGTTTGTTTGGTGAATGATGGCGGTAAGCGGTCATTCCCACCGCTTTCAGACTCTCATCCACCCGCTTCCAGATATCTTCTGTGGGAACACCCAGATTTTCCGGGCCAAATCCCACATCTTCTTCTACAACTGTGCCGATGATCTGATTATCCGGATTCTGAAAAACCATGCCGGCCTTCTGACGGATATTCCAGATATCTGCATCCGAAGCGGTATTCATGTGATCCACCCACAGAGTTCCCTCTGTAGGCACCAGCAAACCATTGATATGTTTTGCCAGCGTGGACTTTCCGCTTCCGTTATGTCCTAAAATAGCGATAAACTTTCCTTCCTCTATATCCAGATCCACGTGGTCAATGGCTCTGTTAACTTCCGGTTCTTCACCCTCTTCTTCGTATCGCAGATAGTCGAAGGCCAGTTTTGCTGCTTTTATGATTCCCATTGCCTCTCCATTTCTTTCTTACGAAATTGTTATTCTTTGTTTGTAACTGTTCAGTACCTTCACAGTTACGAGCCAAAATGCATTAAAAATCACCT
>OLNH01001505.1_pt1 | contig 11580 bp, 12 predicted proteins | sample 1643101 | NCBI WGS metagenome assembly OLNH01 (sample SAMEA3136758, study PRJEB25190) | human gut metagenome | biome: human gut; feature: human-associated habitat; material: faeces | place: Austria | collected 2013
CTTGTATTATTATACCACTTACTCATCATGCAGTACAACAATAATATTTTTTCTTTATCTTCTGATGTGCGCCCCTATGTGTTGCAGCCCTTATTTATCGCTGTAATGCCCTTTGCATTGGATTACAATAATTGTTTCATCTGTTATTTCGTAAACCAAACGGTCTTTGAGGTTAATTCGTCTACTCCATTTCTGCCATTGCCTCCAACTCTCGTATAATAAGTTTCCCGAAATCTTCGAACTGCAGATTTCTTTTTCATTATAGTCATTCTGACATTTGTTATCAAAAACAATTGAATTTTCACCACTATATATCCTTACACAAAATCATCCCTCAAATGTCCCTTTCAAGCATTTGAGGGATAAACCGCATTTTTTAATATTATAATAATACACCGCCCTTGCATTACGTACTAATTACCGGGTAATGCAACAACCTCTCCATTATTTTAATACGCCGCCTTATAAATCTCCAGCACCTGTTCTTCAGACAGCTGTATGTAATTGTTCTTCAGCAGTCTCTGCTGGGTTTTGATCACATCTCCTGCGAAAACCGGCAGGTCGCTTTCTTTTACACCAAAATTGCGAAGTGGTTCTTTTTTAAGAACCTTATCCATCAATTCATATAATGCTGTCAGTGCCTCACTTTGTGTCACTCCAAGGCACTCTGCAATGATATCTTCCAGATCATTGATCCGGCCTGTCGGCTGGATCTGTTTGTATTTTTCCATTACGTCTTTGAACATCAGCTGATTGGACTGTCCATGTGGAATGTGATATACGGAACCAAGAGGATAAGCGCATGCATGAACTGCTGCACATCCGGCATAACCGAATCCAAGTCCAGCCCAGTTGGACGCTTTCAGGAAATCTGCCGCACAAGTTTTCCATGCATCGCCGCCACCAGCTTCCACTGATTTCTTCCAACACTGAATAATCGTTTTCAACGCCTCTGTGGAAAAAATCCTTGAGATGCTGCATCCGTTCGGGCTTAAGAAAGATTCCACACTGTGTACCATAGCATCAATGGAAGAAGTTGCAAATATTTTATATGGAAGAGAATCCAGCATGTTTGTGATCATAACCGCCTTATCTGCAAGCATCGCATTGGATGCCAGTCCCATCTTGACTCCTTTGCTCACACGGTTGATCACGGAAATATTGGTAACTTCACTTCCTGTTCCACAGGTTGTCGGAATGATCACTAGAGGATGTACTTTTTTCAGCTTATCTACATTATCATAAAGGTCATCTACCTTATCTTCTTTTCCGGCAACTGCAACAACTTTCGCAATATCTACTACTGTACCGCCACCGATTGCAATGATACGGTTAAATTCTTTCTTCCTCAGTGCATCCAGAATAGCATCTACCATTCCGTCTGTCGGTTCACCTTTTCCATATTTCTCACGGAAAAGTGTCTGCACACCCAGCGAAAGAGGTGCCACATATTTGTCATAAGTATGTTCTCCGCAGAGAACCAGATCCTGCGGTCCCAAATCTGCCTGTGCCGCGTACTGTTCAAATGTATCATATTCTTCTATTTCTGTTTTAATGGTAAATCCTTTCATCAGCTCTTAAGCCCCTTTCTCTAACTTTTCCTCTGTCAGTCCAAATCTGCGTTCTACCAGTTCCTCGATAAACTGAGCCGTTGCATCCCAGCCCAACAGACTGCTGTTAAGCAGGATATCACGGGTATGTCTGTCGCCACATTTCTTGCCTGTAATATACAATAGTCTGCAACCATTCTGGCAATCACATCCGAAAGACCCTGTAGTTCCCATAGCCCTGTAACTGAATACATGCTCGCCACCGCACTGAGGCATCGCAGATGTAAGTTCCGCATAGGTAAGTCCTACGAAAAAGACCATTACACCAAATGCAATAACCAGTATATCCCAGGCACCCATTACTTTGTCAAACTTTCGTCTTCCTTTTGATGCAATTAAATGGAATCGGGCAAGTCCTGTGCTTAAGTTAGAAATAACAGTAAATATTCCGCAAGGACCTGCCCGTATTACAATATCAATTTATCAGTTTTTATCCCTCAATTGCCTCTTTTAATGCAGCTTCAAAAATTTCAAGACCTTTTTCCATCTGCTCATCTGTCATTGTGAGCGGTGCAAGAAAACGGATAACGTTGCTTGCTGTTCCACAGCTCTCAAGAAGAAGTCCCTTCTGGATTGCATTCTGGATCAGTTTTCCTGCGATTTCTGTAGCAGGCTCTTTTGTATCTCTGTCTTTGACAAGTTCCAGACCAATCATCGCGCCAAGTCCTCTGACATCACCGATCACCGAATATTTTGCCTGAAGTTCTTTGTATCGTGCTGTGACAACTTCACCAATGTGTCTTGCTTTTCCTGCATAATCATCACGTTTCATAATGTCCATAACAGCCAGTGCAGAAGCACACGCAACCGGGTTGCCGCAGAAAGTACCGCCAATGGTTCCTGCAGGTGCTGCATCCATGATCTCTGTTCTTGCTGTGATCGCAGAAATCGGAAGACCTGCGCCAAGAGATTTGGCTGTTGTAATGATATCCGGTGCTGCGCCGGCTTCTGCCCAGTACTCAGATGCATAATATTTACCGGTTCTGCAGTTACCACACTGAACTTCATCTGCGATCATCAGAATTCCGTTCTCATCACAAATCTTACGGACTGCTTTAACCCACTCGATCGGTGCCGGGATAAATCCTCCCTCACCCTGGAACGGCTCTACGATCATGCAGGCGATTTCACTTGCAGGTGCACCTTCATCGAAGATTCTATTCAGTTCATCTACATAGTACTGAATTGCCTCAGCCTCTGTATATCCCTTCGGTGCTCTGTATACATATGGATACGGTGCACGGTAAATACCCGCCGGGAAAGGTCCCATACCGACTGCATATACTTTCTTGGCTGTCAGCGCCATTGTCAGGTTTGTTCTTCCGTGGAAAGCACCTGTAAAACAGATCACTCCACTTCTCTTTGTAAATGCTTTGGCAATCTTGATCGCGTTCTCATCACACTCTGCACCGGAGTTTGCAAAATAAGTTTTCTTTACCTCTCCTTTGCATGGCATGATTTCATTTAATCTCTCTGCAAGTGTTACATATCCGTCATGTACATACACATTAAAAATAGTATGGAAATATTTCTCTGTCTGTTTCTTTACTGCTTCAATAACTTCCGGGTGGGAATATCCGATATTCAGAACACCAACACCTCCGACCCAGTCAAGGAATTTGTTTCCGTCAAGATCCTCAAACATTGCACCTGCACCCTGTTTGATACAAATTGGATAAGCTTTGCCGCAAAGTGCTTTCGGGATTGCCGCATCTCTCCTGTCAAGAAGTTCTTTTGATTTCGGTCCTGGAACCTGCGCTGTTATGATCTCCGGTAATGCTGTTGATAATTCTGCTGTTGTCATAATAATTGTCCTCCTTTATCTCTTCGCCTCATCCGACGTAAAAAAGGCGCCAGATACTTTTTAATATCTGACGCCTTTGTCGTTTCTTAATTGGTTGTTTTGTTTTTTAATTTAGCTAGATTATAGCACCTTCCCGGATGAAATCAATGTGCGCGGAGGACTATCTTTTTTGTGCACGGTGCACAAATGTTACCTTTTATACAACAGTAGTTTCCAGATCCACCCAGCTTTTCATATCTTCGTTCCACTATGAATAATGTTAAACATACATCTCTTTCTCACTGCATTCTCATAAAAGCATTTTATATAATATGTGAAAGCACTATCTATTTCGGTACTTTCTAATCAGAAACGCAAGTTTCAGTTCCAGACATTTATCCATATCTTCAAAATCACAATTCAGCAGCTCCCCGATTTTCTTCAATCTGTAATTCAGCGTATTTCGATGAACAAACATAGCCTCTGCCGTTCTCTTGGCATTACAGTTATTTATAAGATAATTCTCCAACGTCTCACAGAGACTTCCTGCATTCATCTCATCATATCTGACCAGTTTTCCAAGCTGCGCTTCCACATATTCATCCAGAACTCTGGTATCATCCACATGGGAGATCAGAGTATAAATCCCCTGATCTTTATAGAAGAAAATCCTCTCCTGCATATTTGCAGCAGACGCTGCCCTGATTGCTGCTGATGCCTCATTTCTGCTGCGTTTTACCTCATCCAGATATGCTGTACTGTTTCCAACTCCGACACAGAATCTTGTTCCCTGTTCTCGCTGTACACGTTCAATGATCCGGCTAAAAATGTCCCGTATCTGCTCATCATCAAGATGCGCCACCGGAATAAGCACCAGAATTGAACCAGCCTGCGGGAGCACCAGAATATCTTCTTTTGTATAAAAGGAAAACTCCATACTGATCATACGTTTTATATTCTGCCCCAATGTCAGAGAATCCTCATTCTCCCAGTCACCCTTCGCACTGTCAAACGCAAACTCTGCAACACAGAAGCTTCCCTCAAGGTTAATATTCAGATATCTGGCCTGTGCCATCACGCGCTCTCTGCTCAGATGCTCGGCATCCAGAATCGAAGAAAAAAGCTGCTCAGCTGCATTGCGGTCATTTTCCTCCAACACAAGCCTTCTGCACATGATCTGTGAAAGATCTATCAACGGAAATTTCTCCGGAAGTTCAAAGAGTGGCAATTCTTTTTTCTCACAATATTTCAGTAATTCCTCTGAAATCTGCCCTTCATTGATTCCAAGAGCCGCTATCCCATACTCCCACATCTGTCTGATCAGGGTCATGAGTTTCGCACTGTCATCCGTAACACCCCTGTTTGTCAGGATCACAAATTCTCCGCCATGGATATAATTCTCAATCTTATATTCACTTTTAATACACTGCAGGCAGTCCGCAAAATAAATCCAGCGCACCAGATGCCAGAGCCCTTTTTCCCCGGCTTTCAGTTTCAGAACATCTTCCAGTTCCGCTATCTGCATCATATCTGTACAGTTCATTGTTCTTTCATCCTTTATATTTGTCATTCACAGTAATACATGTTACTTCTAATTCTCTCTGTAAATCAGATGGCTTTATTATATCATGCAAATATCATCTTACATGTAGGCTATATCATAACGTTCTGATCACTCGTTCCAGCACTGCAAGTTCCATCGGTTTTGAAATATGCGCATTCATCTCCGCATCCATGCTTCTCTGAATATCATCTGAGAAAGCATTCGCAGTCATGGCTATGATCGGAATATTTTTACAGACAGGATTCTCTGCTGTGCGGATTGCTCTGGCAGCTTCGTAACCGTTCATAACTGGCATCTGGATATCCATCAGGATTGCATCATCCTCTCCTCCACAGTTCCTGCAAAGTCTTTTGTATCATATCGTTTTCTTTCTATATTATATATCCACTGTCAGTACGCCTTTTGTCTGCCTGACTTTTATCACATCATTTTTTCTATTATAAACAAAAACAGCAGCCTTGTATATAGCTGCTGTTTTTGTTTCTTGTACTTATCGCAATGCATAGCTACTCAATCTTCCAGTCCCCTGTGCTTTAAGTTTTCCCTCCTCGCAGAGTTCCTTTAATAACCGGAATGCCTTGGTTGTCACGAATGCCCTCATCCGTCACGGGTTGAGAGGAACTTCCCCTTCTTACATAAACACCTGTCGGTTTCAGACCTTTTTCTCTTATATAATACGGACGGTTGATTCCTACAGAAACATTAATCTCAATTACGTGTTTTCCTTCCATTTCTCTGGAAACCACACTCACAAAAGGCATTATATCCGGGGCAATCGCATCTTTCAGAGAATTAACTCCCTGCATTTTTCTCTTCCTTATTTTATATAGTCTCTTTATCCTTCCAGCACATCCTGAATCGCTTCTGCAGCATCTTCAAGCGCATCCAGTGCCTCGATCAATGTGTCTACTTTTCTGCTGTCAGACTTCTCTTCTTCGTATTCATCAATCAGTGCAGTGAACTGGTTTTTTAGTTCTTCCAGGTTTTCATAGATTTCATTTAATTTCTCTTCACGTTCTATTGCTGATGTAAGTTTTACGATTTTTGACATTTGGATACCTCCAGTTTTTTATTAGCACTGTCTATATTTTTACCACAGACTGCCATATCTGAAAAAATTATATCATTATTATAGGTGTATGTCTATGTTCTCTAACTATATAAAAATCCTCTCAGTATTATACACTGAGAGGGCGTGTTCTTTTCTGTAATTCTGTTTTACAGTCCGCAAGCAATTTATCTAATATCCGAATCACTTCCATTAACTGTTCTTTCTTTAAATCATCGTAATGCACCCCTGCCAGCACTGATACCGGCTGTCTCGTGATTTCCCAAATCTGTGACGCCCACTGTCTGGTGATGATATCTTCTTTGTGGCCTGGCAGTGTGATTGTCTGTAAAGCGCCCTGTCCATCTACCACCGTTACAGAACCTACGTGTGAACGATGTCCGCCGAAAATTCTTATTTCATATCCATAGTCCAACTGCTGGCAGTATACCGCAATGTCACAGTTCATATATTCTACATGAAGCTCTATTGTGTTCTGCGCAGAATTCAATCCTTTTTCCATAGTATATTTTTATATCTTCCTTTCCATACTTATACATCAGCTTTTAACTCACTCTTCCATCCATCTGTGAAATTCTTGTCCTTCCAAGTCGAACTGGTCAAGGATTTTCCCTACAATATGGCGGTTACAGTCTTCTATTGTCTTCGGATGATTATAATAACTGAGTACTGGCGGAATGATCACTGCACCAAGCTGACTGGCCTCGTACATATTTCTGAGATGTACTGTTCCAAGCGGTGCTTCCCGGGTTACCAATACCAGCTTGCGGCGTTCTTTCAGAGTTACGTCTGCCGCACGCAAAACAAGGTTATCACTGTAGCCGCTGACGATTCCTGCCAGTGTTTTCATACTGCATGGAATCACGATCATTCCCATTGTGCGATAACTTCCACTTGCAGGACCAGCACCAATATTATGATTATCATGTACCTCGTCTGCAAGCGCATATAACTGCTCTAAGGTATAATCTGTCTCCTGTTCCAGAGTCATTTCTGCGCCTTTCGTTACGATCAGATGTGTCTCTATGATTTCTTTATACTGTTGTAACTGCTTCAGCAATTCTATTGTAAGGGGTGCTCCTGAAGCCCCGCTCATTCCAATCACAAGTCTCTTTTTCATTTTATTCCTTTTCCTGATAAATTTTTTTTCTTCTTTATTCTTAGTCAAATTCAGTCAATTTTCATATTCATTACAGGTATCTTCATCTGAATTCATCCACATTATACCCTCTGCCTCACTGTACCGCAATTCTTCTTTCTCCATCACCTATTCCAGTCAGGAATCAATTATGGTAAAATGAAGCCAGTCTTGATATCATTTATCCTGCCAAACCAGGTACATCCCTTTGTCTATCATAGAACAGCAAATAAAGTACCTGTAGCAAAAAAATATCCAAATCCGAACTGTTCAGTACCTTACAGAATAATGAACTGCTGAATAGTCACCAAATTTCCAAAAAAGGAGCGCCTCCATTATGGACATTCAACAGATCCAGTACTTCCTCGAAGTCGTCCGCAGTGGCAATTTTTCCACTGCTGCCGAGAATTTATATACAACCCAGTCCTCTGTTTCCAAGAATATCAAATCTCTGGAAAAGGAATTAAATATCCAGCTCTTTGACCGGAGCAAGCGCCAGATTCAGCTTACAGAAGCCGGAAAGCTGGTGTTAAAAGATGCACGTTCTATTGTACAGAGCTATGAAAAACTTATCCATACAGTTTCCAGTTACCAGCTTCAGAAAGAAGATACCTTAACCATCGCGAGCATCCCGGTTATGGCACAGTATGATATCACCGGACTGCTGGCAGATTTTCAGACTGCACATCCAAATATCAAACTGCAGATTGAGGAATCTGAAACTACCCATATCTGCTCCCGGCTCAAAAACCACGAATGTGATTTCATTTTTACCAGAAAAGAATATTTGGACGCCTCCTGTCAAAGTCTTGATTTCTATGACGACCGTCTGGCCGCAGTCGTCCCCCTGAGTCATCCTTTCAGTAAAAAGAAGCAGCTCTCCGTCTCTGAATTAAGAAACGAAAATCTGCTTTTGCTGAGCAAATCGACTCTACATTATGATAAAATCACAGAAATCTGCAGACAAAGAGGTTTTGAACCGCGCGTAGTTTATACCGGCACCCACATGGACAATATTCTTGACCTGGTAAGCAAAAATCACGGCATTTCTCTGCTGATGCAGCATGCTGTGGAATATCTCCACCATCCAGGTGTAGCAATCATTCCTCTGAAAGAAGATTTCATCAGTGCTATCACCCTTGCCTGCAATGACTATCGACAACTTTCTCCTGTTGGAAAATTGTTCTGGGATTATGCCAAAAGCAAAATTACTGCTGACTGATAATCAGATACAAAACCTTTATTTTTTTATGACACTAACGGAAGCACATAATTTACCCAGAACCATGACATCGGCATGATCAGCACCATCGCCGGTATCATGTCCGCAGTCGGAAAGTTCTTCAGTTTCACCATACGGAAACCAGTTGCGAGCATCAGGAAACCACCACAGGCTTTAAAGTCATTGATCATGCCCGGTGTAGTTAATGGGAAAATCGCTGTTGCCGCAAAGAACAGGATCAGGAAAATGATTACCTGTGGAATGGCAATCATACATACTACCATTCCCAGACTGCATGCAAAAATAGCTGCTGTAAATAAATCCAGAATAGATTTGGAGATCAGTACAGAATGATCTCCGCTCATTCCAGATACGATAGAACCATAGATCCCGGTTCCACTGGCACAGAATAATACAATGATCGTTACCAGTGTATTCATGAACTCATCCTCAGAAAGCTCTGAATTAGAATTTTTGATAAATTTGCTGATCGCACGCTGCATGACACCTGCACCGGCATTAATTTTCTCTCCAAGATGAATCGCAAGTCCGATTCCTGTACCGATCACAATGGAAAAAATAACTGCGGGCATATTTTCCATCAGACCGATGGTACTGATTCCCATTCCCATAGAACATACCCCAAATACCAGGGTAATGTCCGCCTTGAATTTCGGACTTAACTTGTGTCCCACAAGTGCACCCAGGATTCCGCCGATGACTACGGATAACGCATTGATAATTACTCCAATTGGCATAACTTTTTTTCTCTCTCCTTTACCTGAGTTCAGGCAGGTGCCGTAATTTTGACATCTGCCTGAACTTTTTTCTTTATTGTTCAAATATCATTTCTGATGCGCTGAAACCTGTTATAATTTCTTCTGTTCTTCGCTTCCTGAACGTTCAAAAGTTCTTTTCTTCCACATCTGCGATGAATTATTATAACACTAATTTTTCGCAGGCTGCTCTGTCTAAATAGTACCTTATGCGCACAGTGAATCATTATAACTCATTTTCAGAAAAATAGTAATATTAATTTTTAGAACATATCCGGAAGCCAGTGCTTCGGATCTACATCCATGAACTGTGCTCTCTGGAAGCGGTCTTTCTGATCAAACGGTACAGTACAGTCAAAGATTGCTTTGCACGCAACACCGCGCTCACGGATTCCCGGATGGTAAGCAGGATTGTTGGATGGATCCAGCGGATGACACTGTACACCCGGAATCGTGATCAGGTCAACATCTGCCTGGAATCTGGTTGTCATTGCCCACATCACATCATTGATATCAAAAATATCCACATCCTCATCTACCAGAATTACATGTTTCAGCTCTGCAAATGCTGAGAATGCAAGCAGCGCTGCCTGACGCTGGCGGCCTTCGTCTGACGGCATGGTCTTCTTAAACTGCATGATGGTCACATATTTTCCACCGCCAAAAGAAGCATTATATACATTCAGGCATTTGCCCGGAAGCGCTTTGTCAACCATTGCAAGGATACTTGCTTCTGTAGGGATACCTGCCATGGAAACATGTTCTTCACTTGGTCCGATACAGGTCTGCATGATCGGGTTCTTTCTTGTAGTGATGGCTTTTACCTTGATGATCGGAAGTTCCGGATTAGCAGGTCCGCAGTAGCCAGGGAATTCCGGCATTGCTTTTCCTGTGTTGGAGTTCTGGTCTTCACGGACACGAACGTTCGGCAGGATTTCTCCCTCAATAACGTATTCCGCATTGGCAATCGCACGCTCATTGATGGTGAGACACTGTACCAGTTCTACCGGTTTCTTACGGATCGCGCCTGCTGCCTGTAATTCATCATATCCAAGTGGTGTTGTCGGTGGCTCAAAGCAGGATGCAATTTCAATCGCAGGGTCTACACCAATGCTGACAGAGATCGGAAGCGGTTCTCCTGCTGCTTCTGCCAGTTCACGGAAATATCCGATATGACGTGCACCCGGCATCAGGAAAATAGAGATTTCATCTTTGGACTGTAAACACATTCTGTGGATCGTCACATCAGACTCTCCTGTTTTCGGGTTGGATGCATAGCACATTCCAAGTGTGATGTATGGGCCTGCATCTTCCGGTGTATTGGTTGGAGCCGGGAGAAGTTTGCGGATATCAAACCCTTCTTCTGTTGCCAGATGAACTACTTCCTGGCATTTCGCCTGCTCATTCGGAATTACTACCGGTTTTACCGGATGCTCTACGCTGTTCTTTAACAGAAATCCTAACTTCTTAGGATCTTCTCCCAGCAAATATCCAACTCTCTTTCTGCTGGATAACACACCGATGGCTACTCTGGCACCTTCGTGGCCTTTTACATTGTTAAAGACCATTGCAGGACCTTCCTGTGTCGGACGCTCTACTGTTCCGCCGGCACCTACATGTCTGTATACGCCTGATAATTCTGCGTTCGGATCTACTTCCACATTTGTCTCCACAAGCTGTCCCGGAATAGACTCCAGCAGCTCAAGAGCAGAACGCAGGTCATTGACTTCCACGTTTTTCATGATACTTATTCCTCCCTGTGGTTTTCTTATCTAAATCAGGCCGCTCGCCAATGTCTCTGCCTGATATTTTCCAATAGATAACATACCATTTCCAGACAGGAAACTGCAATTCAAAAAGCAGGAGAACTTATTCCTGAATGGAATAGATTCTCCTGCCAGATATTTACTGTTATAAGTCATCTGCTATATTCGTCAATAAATATCGCTCTGCCAGTTCAAGTATTTTTTCTGCTGTTTCTATCTGTTCTGCCGTTACTGTTTTTGATGCTATATAAAAAATATCATAATCACTTATTTCAGTACAAAATCCTTCAATTCATCCCTCTTCCTCACATGCAGCTTATCAAAGTTGGACTCATCAAATAAATTTCCACAGTGTCGCTGCATTTCTGTGCTTCTCCTGAGAAATAATAAAGTTCTGCCAGTGCTACATCGTGGAATCCTCTGTCCTTGAAGTTTTCTACTTTTTCCTTTGCATGTCCTGGCTCAAATGCTGAATTTATCAGTGGTAATACTGTATTTTCATCCATTCACTACACTTCTTTCGTATTTCTGTTCGTTTTATTTTTCTGTATTCTTTTCTCTATTCTCTGTTTTCTTCTTCGTAAATATTGTACCCGGCTCTGCCATTCTGTTTTGTCTTATATAATGCAGTATCTGCATTTTTATACAGATC
>OLNH01001519.1_pt1 | contig 11421 bp, 8 predicted proteins | sample 1643101 | NCBI WGS metagenome assembly OLNH01 (sample SAMEA3136758, study PRJEB25190) | human gut metagenome | biome: human gut; feature: human-associated habitat; material: faeces | place: Austria | collected 2013
CAGTAGACGCAGCAATGATCGCAGCAGACGGAACAAAAGATAAATCCAAACTTGGAGCAAATGCAATCCTTGCAGTATCTATCGCATGCTGCAGAGCAGCAGCAACTTCTCTTGAAATTCCACTGTATCGTTTCCTTGGCGGAGTATCCGGAAACCGTCTCTCAGTTCCAATGATGAACATCGTAAACGGTGGATGCCACGCATTATCATCCGGTCTGGACGTACAGGAATTTATGATCATGCCGGTTGGAGCACCTTCCTTCAAAGAATGCTTAAGATGGTGTGCAGAAGTCTTCCACGCACTTGCTTCTATCCTGAAAGAACGCGGACTTGCAACATCAGTAGGTGATGAAGGTGGTTTCGCACCTGCACTGAAATCTGATGAAGAAGCAATCGAAACAATTCTTGAAGCAGTTAAGAAAGCCGGATATGAACCTGGCAAAGACTTCAAGATTGCTATGGACGCAGCTTCCTCCGAATGGAAGAGCGAAAAAGGCAAAGGATACTACAAACTTCCAAAGGCAGGAACAGAGTATACATCCGAAGAACTCATCGAGCACTGGGCTAAATTATGCGAGAAATATCCGATCATCTCCATCGAAGACGGTCTGGATGAAGAAGACTGGGAAGGATGGCAGAAACTTACAGCAAGACTTGGCGACAAAGTACAGCTTGTCGGTGATGACCTGTTTGTTACAAATACAGAAAGACTTGCAAAGGGTATCAGCCTTGGCGCAGGTAATGCAATCCTGATTAAATTAAACCAGATCGGTTCTGTATCCGAAACACTGGAAGCAATCAAGATGGCTCACAAAGCAGGCTACACAGCAATCTCTTCCCACCGTTCCGGTGAGACAGCAGATACAACAATTGCTGACCTTGCAGTAGCACTGAATACATGCCAGATTAAGACAGGTGCACCAAGCAGATCCGAGCGTGTTGCTAAATACAACCAGCTTCTCCGCATCGAAGAAGAACTCGGCGCGAGCGCTGTATATCCTGGAATGAAAGCATTCAATGTAAAACAGGACTAAGAGAAGTCCCTTACTTCTATACATAAATAAACCATAAAAAGCAAAAATGCATTTCTCACCTAAATTATCTGATGAGAGATGCATTTTTGTGTATATCGTTATAATTATGTTCCAATAATTAAATCGTTTTATTTTTGTTCACACATAATTAATCGGCAATACAATCAAGCAAGTCCCCACTGCTTATTGCTTTTGCAATTGAAGCAAGGGACTTACTTGATCAATATCCTCTGTTTCTTCCTGCTTTTCCAACTGTCCCCATACAATCGGCTCAATCGTCTGTTCCATAAGTCTGTGCAGCAGTTCTGCCGTAATATTGTTATCTCCCAGGAGAGAATTATAGAGAAAGTTCCCAGACAGCTCTTCTGTAATAGAACTCAGCCCTGCCAGGATCATCTTACGTCCCGGTATTTCGTTCCATCTGATCTCAATTTCATCATTTTCATGGAAGAAAATATGCACTTTTCGTTTCACACATTCTTCAATAAAAGTAATTTCCAGCTTCAACACAGGTGTACGATTTTCATCCCGTGTAAATTCTCCCAGTACAGACACAAGATAGTGTTCCCCATGAAGGTCAACACACCCATCCGCAGCTTTGCGGAATCCAACAGGAAGTCTGTAAACCACATTACCTTCCGTAAATGAAACGTAGAAACTGCCTGCGTCATATGTGAAAGAAATCTTTGAAATACCATCCGTCATGTTATTGTGAAATACCTGAATAAACAACGGTGCAATACCGATATGCTGCTGTTCCATAACATAAGTCTTTCCACTTACAGTCTGCATAAAGCTGCGATATCCGGAAGGGAAAGCTGCAGGTTCTAAAGTACGATAACTGTATTTTTTATCCGGATTTTTCATTCTGGAAACAGCATTTCTTTTCCATCCTCCCCGCAAGGAAGATACTCTGGATCCACAGGATATAAAATTGACATTACTTCCATTTTCCAGTTCTCCACACAGTCTTTTCAGCAGCGAATAGGAGAGTGGATCATCAGGTAAAATATCTGCTGGATGATAAGTCGTAGGGAAATATTTGCGGATAATATTCAGCATAATACAATCCTGAAACAACTCCTTATTTCCTGCATTCGTAACGAGAACCATATCCATATCCGGATAAATGATCACATTCTGTCCAAGCATTCCATTATATTCAAAGCTTCCCGGACGCTGTTCCATCCACAGCTGATAACCATATCCATATGTGTCATTCTGCGTCTTCTGATGTCTTGCAGTAGATATTTCTACCCAATATTCAGATACCAGCTGCTGACCTTTCCATTTTCCTTTCTGAAGATACAGCTGACCAAGTTTTGCCATATCCTCTGCGCAGAGAAACAATCCCCATCCACCTTTTGTAATGCCTTTCGGACAGGTCTCCCAGTAGTATTTCGTAATGCCAAGAGGCTCAAACAGTCTCGGTGTCAGGTACTCTGTCAGGGATTCTCCTGTACGTTTCGTCACAATTGCAGAAAGAACATAGGTATTCAGGCTATTGTACTGGAATTCAGTCCCCGGCTTGCCATTTACCGTTGCGTTCAGAAAGCTTCCTAACCAGTCATTTCCTGATACGATCCCGGACTCATTAAAAGTTACACCGCTTGTCATAGTGAGCAGATTTTCTACTGTAATTACAGGCCGGAAAATCTTTGATAAAACATTTACATGTTCTGAAAAAATATCATATATATTTTCGTCAAGCTTTAATTTTCCTTCTTCGACCAGCATCCCGATTGCCATACCAGTGATACTTTTACACATAGAATGTGTAACATGCCACATTCCTTTCGGATAAGGAGCAAAGCTGCATTCGCAGATTACCTTTCCATGACGCAGTGCCATAAAATGATGCATTTCTGTATCCTTTGAAGCGTCCAGCTCCCGCAGAAGAGCAGCAAACAAATTCGAGGAAACACCCTGGCTCTCCGGCGTTGCGCGTTCAAATGCCTGTTCGTAAGGTTTATCAAACGGAAAATCCGGTTTCTGCGGAAAATAGTCCACCCGTGTGCCGCCTGTCTTGCCAAGAATCATATTTAAAACCAGTTCTGCAACTGCAATCTGTTCTTTTGCCATATAGAAGACCTCCTTTTGGGATAAAGTAAAGCAATCCAATAAAGTATCTGATTTCAGCATCATTGGATTGCAAGTGGTTATCTAAAGTAAGCTATTGTATACCTGCTTTTTTATAAAAAACAAATACAATTTATTATTTTCTATTGATTATACAGACATCGCAACGTAAATGCAAATTATACTTTTATAAACAAAACGGCTGCGGGATTAACCGCAGCCAGCAATAATTTCTGTATATTTATCTTTCATCAAACGCAACGAAATCTGTATGATGTCCCACATATTTATAAGCAGGACGGATAATCTTATTTGCATTGATCAACTCTTCCAGACGGTGAGCACTCCAGCCAGGCATACGTGCGATGGCGAAGATCGGAGTAAATAATTCTTCCGGAATACCAAGCATGCTGTATACAAATCCACTGTAGAAGTCCACGTTTGCACAAACATTCTTAAACAGTTTTCTGTGCTCCATGATCAGCTTTCCGGCAATGCCTTCTACTCTGTCGTAGAGTTCGAATTCCTCTGTCATTCCTTTCTCTTCAGCCAGTGCCTGTGCGAAACGCTTCAGGATCACTTCACGAGGATCGGAAAGTGTATAAACAGCATGTCCCATACCATAGATGAGTCCTGCATGGTCAAATGCTTCTTTATTCAGTACTTTCTGGAGATAATCAATGATCTCATCTTCATTATCCCAGTGTTCTACATGTGCCTTTAAGTCAGAGAACATATTCTGGACTTTCAGGTTTGCACCACCATGGCGAGGACCTTTCAGAGATCCGATGGATGCTGCAGTAGAAGAGTAGGTATCTGTACCTGAAGAAGTTACCACATGAGTAGTGAAAGTGGAGTTGTTACCACCACCATGCTCAGCATGCAGGATCAGTGCGATATCCAGAACTTTTGCCTCCAGTTCTGTGTATTTTCCATCCGGACGCAGCATGAGAAGAATGTTCTCTGCAAGGGAAAGTCCTTTCTGCGGATTACGGATAAATAAAGTATCATCTTTACGGAAATGACGATATGCATGATAAGAATATACGGCGATTTCCGGAAGCTTTGCGATCAGTTCCAGAGACTGGCGCAATACGTTTTCAGGAGAAATGTCCTCTGGATTATCGTCATATGTATAAAGAGCCAGAACGCAGCGCTGCATAGCATTCATAATATTTGCGTTGGTTCCTTTCATAACAACATCACGGACAAAACGACCGCCCAGATCTTCCATATCAAACATCATATCCAAGAATCTGGCAAGTTCTTCTTTAGACGGCAGTTTGCCGAAGATCAGAAGATAAACGGTTTCTTCAAATCCAAAACGTCTTCCCTTCAGACCACTGATAATATCTTGTACATTGATTCCCTGATAGTATAAACGTCCATCAGCCGGAATCTGTCTTCCATTGATCAGATTATAACCATTTACATCAGAAATCTCTGTAAGACCGGTCAGGACACCTTTACCTGCGGAGTCACGAAGACCTCTTTTTACATCATATTCTACATACAGATTTGGATCGATATGATGATTCTTGAGTAATTCCTGTTCAAAGAATCTCATTCTTTCACGAAGCTGTTGGGAGTCTTCCAGACTCATCATTTCATGTTTTTCCATAATATCTTTCCTCATTTCCCCATGATTATTATGTAAGCATATCTGCTAAAAAACACTGATACAGGAAAAGATGAGCAGCATCTCGCGATCAGTGTTTTGGTATGGCGAACATTTGTGTTTTTACCTATTTAATGATTGTACAGGAAAGTAGGAGGAAAGGCAAGCTATAGATTGTACTTTTTTCTGTACAATCAAAGTGGTAACACTTTAAAATTGTACAGAAGCAGTGAAAACATTACTGTTCACATACCACTATCCTGTGCATCGCGAAGCGTATTACTGTACACGAAGTGAGCTGTAACGTGAAAATAAAGAATATAGACGATATTTCCATGTAAAATATAACATAACCTGACGAAATATGCTATAATAGTCGGCAGAAACCGTATATAAAAAAGGGAGTGTGCAAAGAAATGTCAGAAAGAAAAATGAAACGTGTCGAGGACTCATTAACAGAACAGTCCCATTTATTAATGCCAAAATGTCTGAATGCAGCAGGTTACTTATTTGGCGGTCAGCTGCTTGCATGGATCGATGAAACTGCAGGGATTGTTGCGAAACGTCATGCAGAGATGAATGTGGTAACAGTAGCCGTTGACAATATGTATTTCAAAGCCGGAGCAAAAGTAAACGATACCATCGTCCTGATTGGCCGCCTTACTCACGTAGGTCGTTCCTCCATGGAAGTCCGCATTGATACTTATTGCGAAGCTCTTGACGGAACAAGAACCATGATCAATCGTGCCTATTTCACAATGGTAGGAACAGATGAAAACCAGAATCCTGTAGAAGTTCCAGGACTTATCATTGAAGGAGTAACCCAGCAGATTGAGAATGAGGCAGCACAGAAACGTGCCAAACTTTGGAAAGTCCGCAGACATGAGGGATTCTAAGAGAAAAAACAGGATTCCTGTTATCTGCTTATATCCCCAGACAATATATACAATTACCTGGTTCTTTCTGCCTGATTTGGCTATGAACAAGTAATGAGGCAGATTGTGATATCCGCTTAATCTGAACTATGTACGCCACAAAATAGTTTGGCTTGAACCAGATATTTGACGGCTGATTATCATCGCATATACTGTTGATAACATTTCTGAATACTCAGGATATGAATAACAGTATATGCGATTTTTTTATCTCTTAGAACTTTTTTATGATCTTTTTATCATCGTTGGAAACAACAATATTTTACTTTTTCTTTTTTAATTCACAGATTAATGTATAAACAAATTCCGTAGTCTCCTCCGCAGTATAAAGTCCACTGTCATCCAGACTGGACAGATAATCCATAAACGTAGTAAGAATACTCGCCTCATTAATGATCAGACAGATTGTCCGGTTATGGATATTATTAAACAGCAGATACCCGAAATTATTATTCACACACAAATGCAGATTATCCGAAAGCTGATTCAACGGCTTCTTAAGCAGCCGGTAATTTCCATTTCTGCAGCACGGAAGGATCCGTTCCATCAGCCGGATTCTTTCTTTAACAGTAAGCGGCCTGTAAAAATGCTCCGGAATCTCTTTTATCAATCCCTTTGCAGCAAAATCCGCAAGTCCCCGCTTCGTAAAATATACATTGCAAACGCCATTTTCCATTTTTGCCTGATTCACATGAAGCAGAGCCTCCATCTGTCCGATCGCAGTTTCCCTGTCCGGAAATTCCGGTACGATCGCAGCATCAAGAATCTGCCTGTCAACAAACGGCACCATACAGGCCTCCGGTTGGAGTACATAACTTGGTGCTTCCTTATAAATCGGACTGTCAAAATCATTTCCATCCATAGACAGGTAATCCGCCGCATAAAACAGCGGTTGGCATTTATCCTGATAAGAATCGTACAGACTCCAGAGCATAGAAACAACTGCCGGATCTTTATAAAAAATTCCCATTGTATACTCAGAATTACAGGTAATAGCAAACTCCGAAGTCAATACCATACAGGAGAGCCCATTCATACTGTAATAATGAGAAAAGATATCCTCATAAAAATAATAAGGATGATAATCCAGGCTTGAAAAATACAGCGGAAGAATCTTATTCAGATACATAAGATTATAAATCTCATGATTCTCTGTCATCTGATTCGTCTTGCTGATACAGAACGTATGCTCAATCTTTAGTTTTCCGACAGGCTTCAGACTGGAAAGCATATTCAGCAGAAATCCATAATCCGGTTGTAATAAAAGTGCAATCTTACCGGAAGTTTTCTGCGTCTCTGAGGAAATCATATAATACAACAGATGATTTAACTCCAGATGAGTAGAAACTACTGCGCATCCGGAAGTATTGCCGGATGCCTGTCGTGCCCTATCTGCTTTATATTCATTTTCATCTTTCATTTTTCGCAGATCATCCAGAAACAGAACCGGTTCACCTGAGAAATTCTTAGGAAAATCTACCAGATACTTCTCTGTATACTTTCTCTTATAATAAAGATCTTTTCCAATCTTTGAAATAAGATATGCTTCCTTGAATTTGCGGTACTCCACCGGAGTCAGATGCAGAAATTCTGCAATTTTCTGAAATACAGCTTCAGAAGTCGGATTTCGTTTTCCATTAATGATCTTATACATCGTTGAACGGTCAAGATTGCAATATTCCAGAAGAGAATAAACTTTGATTTCCTTTTCATCGATATAGGAACTGAGTAAATCGGAAAATTCGGACATAACTTAAATACACCTCAATATGTTTCTTTTTCAATGTAGTTATCATACCATTTTTTCAACAAAATGTAAAAGACAAATCGCATTACCATATATACAAATTCCGTCCATATATCTCAAAAATTTGGCATATTTATGCAAAAATATTTTTAGATAAAAAATATCATTTGGATAAAATTTCTCAAAAACAAAAAAGAGGCTTCTTTTTGTTCAAAACCATGGTATACTATGTTAGTCAAATCTAACAGCAAAGTACATCAAGGTTGCCGTTTACTTCAATCTCAGCAGCCATCAAAGAATGGAAGGATGCATTATGCCATTAAATTTAGCCGAGTTTAACACACCATACAGGATCAGCAAGGTCTGCGGGCAGGAAAAGCAACGTCATTATCTGGAATCTCTGGGATTTGTAGCAGGCAGTGAAATAGAACTTCTGTCAGAAATCCATGGCTATTATGTTGTCATGGTCAAAGGGAGCAAGATCGGAATTGAGAAGAGTATGGCAAAGAGAATTATTTTATATGCAGCTTAAGATCATGTGTGATCATTCATACCTCTATTACAGCAGATAATCTTAATTGTATGGACCAATATTTTATGAATGATACTCTACAATTAATCTTATAAGGCGTAATAAATAGAAAAAGAAAAATATTAAAGAAGGATAACAAAAAGAATCGTAACTAAGCAAAATTGAAAGCAGGTTATTAATCAAAACATGGAAAAGAACAAGATTACAATACGTCTTTGTTATATAGAATTTATAATATTTGCAGGAGTCCTTGTAACTATGATTTTCCATTTCAGACGCGGATTTGGAAAATCTTTTTTTGCTCTTATGATCATAGCAGCACTGGCAGGATGTGGGGTTTCTCTTGCACTCAAAGACTACCTTAAGAGCATGATCCAAAGCTCCACTTTTGATGTTGCAGGCGTTCATAATAAGAAAGCATTAGAGAAAAGACTGCAGCAGATCCAGGACGGAGACGATACTCTGGACACCGGGATTATGATGTTCGATTTAAACAATCTGAAAACCATCAATGATACCTACGGTCATGAAGAGGGAGATGTATTTATCCAGACATTTGCCTCCTTTCTCACACGGATTCTCACAGAAGACAGCTATCTTGCACGATTCGGCGGAGACGAATTTCTGATCATTCAGAAAAATACTACCTGGTCGCAGTTGGAGCAGATGAACATCCGCCTCCAGACCCTGATCGACGAATACAACCAGACTGCAGACCACCCACTAAGTTACGCAGTCGGATATGATATCAGCTGTAAGAATCATTATTACCTGATCATGGATCTCCTCAAAATTGCAGATGAAAAGATGTATCAGGACAAAAAATACAAAAAACAGCAGCTGGCACAGAAGCAGCAGTATTTGACCAAAAGCGGTCTGGCACAGAGCATCTCTTCTGATTCTCTGAAAGAGAAAATATTTACCATCCTCACGAATGCCAACGGCGAAAAAGAATATGCATTTATAATGACAGACATCAGTAAATTTCATCTGATCAATGATTACTGGGGATATGAAACAGGAACAAAAATCCTGAATTTCGTACTCAGAAGAATGGAACTTTTTTCGGATTCCCTATTTGTAAACAGATACCATTCCGATATTTTTGTAGCAGTGATCGATACAACAGGCCGTAAACCCTCTGATGTAAAAAATCGTCTTGAAGAGTTCAACCGGCAGATTACAAGGGAAATCCTGAAAACATTTCCGATTAATTATTTCCATCTGAATACAGGAATCTACTATCTCAAAGATACCAATACTCCTGCAGAGCAGATTATTTCACATGCAAATATTGTCCGCGAAAAGGCTAAAATGGAATTATCCGGTGTATATGAATATACCAGTGAGGTTGCATTGAACGAACAGCGCCGTGCAGATACGATCCATTCATTTAAAAGTGCATTAAAGCAAAAAGAATTTAAGATTTATTTTCAGCCAAAAATATGTGGCAGAGACCAGACGATCGCAAGTGCAGAAGCTCTGGTGAGATGGCAGAGAGGAAAGGAAAATATGTGGTATCCCGACATGTTTCTCCCTATTCTGGAAGAAACCGGCGAAATCCAGGCACTGGACTATTATGTATATGAAGAAACCTTTGCATGGATGAACCAGCGTCAGAAAGAGGGAAAGAAAATCATCCCTGTTTCCTTAAATGTATCACCAGTTCATTTCGGAAACATCCGCAGCTTTACAGAAAAAGTAATGACACTGATCAACAAATATGAGATAAATCCTTACCATGTAATATTTGAGATCACCGAAACTACTTTTATCCATAATATCAAAGCAGTAAACGAAATGATCCGTTTCTTCCATGAACAAAATATCCGGATCTCCATGGACGATTTCGGCTCCGGCTATTCTTCGCTGAATGCACTAAAAGATATCCTGTTTGATGAAGTCAAAATAGACAAACGTTTTCTTTCCGATGATCTCTCTGAAAACGGAAAGATCGTTCTTCAGGAAATCTTCCATCTGCTAAAACGTACAAATAAATCTATCGTGTGCGAAGGTGTGGAAACAAAAGAAATGGTAGACTTCCTTGTAGAAGAGGGATGCGATGAACTGCAGGGCTATTATTATTACAAACCAATGAGTCAAGATGCTTTTGAAAAGTTATTGACTGAGGTAGCTTAATTTGCACGAAATAAAATATACCGAAACCATTTTCTAAAAAATAACTGTCAGCAAAATATATGATATATTGATAGTACCAATCCAATAAAAATTAAGGACAGAAGAGTATGACGCTCCGCTGTCCTTAATTTTATGTTTCTGATAAAACTGAGAATATCCACTTGATTTAATATGTTATCTGCTCTGCATCCTCTCCATTATCCTCCCATGTATCTGAGGTATCCAGAGAACCATCTGAAGTATCTTCGGAGCCATCATCACTCGGATAATCAATCTGGTCTGAAGAATTATCTCCGGTATCGTCAGGTAGTGTCTGATCACCGCTGCCATCATCCGAAGAGCCATCTCCATTATCTGTATTATCATACCCTTGATCTGAATTATCCTGCGAATCATCATAAGTCGTATCATTATAGGAAGAGTCATCGTAAGAAGTATCATTATAACTGTTGTCATAATCGGAATCATAATCATAATTACTTTCCTGAGTATAAATGGTAAATCCATCCTCCTCAGCCTGAGCTTCCGCCTGCGCCTGAGCCTCAGCAGCAGTCTCCGGAGCTTCCGTAAAGTTTGTAACAGCTTTTGACACTGTATTACCGGTAGGTGCCACAGCAGAAACCGCAAACATCGCCCCACAAAGCAGGATTGCAGTTCCGGCAATCTGAATTTCATCTACATGTCTCATAATCTATCTTCTCCTTGCCTGTCTATGTTCGTTTCGTTCTATTTCTATGCATATAATCTACTGAAAATATGAGCCTTTTTTATTCTGCAATTTTTAATATTTTCATTTCACAAAATAAACATTTCCATATCCAGATTTTTTACAGCAATATTATATACCTTAATTCAACTTTTTTGTAGAGTAAATTTTAACCATCACACGCCAACAATTTTCGTCAGATCATATTCTTTTATTGCCTGATTTGTATAGGTTTCCAGAAGTTCTGTATAATAAGAGTCAGGGAAATTCAGTCCTGTCACGGCAGCTTCCTGAAGTGGAGCAGCAGCACCTACAGTCAGGAAATCATGTACTTTTTTCGCAGATTCGATCACTTCTTCCGGTCCGATCAGATAACCGATTCAGGGATAACACATACGCAGCAAATATCATTCATTAACTATAACAGATGACTGGCAAACTCTCTGTTTCTTATTGTTTTTATAACTGAAGCAGAGAATTTACCTGATTTGGATAAATAATGCATAAAACAACTGCCATACTATAACAGCATTTTGTATAGTATAGCAGTTGTTTTTCGTTAATACGTCAATACGTTCCTGCAAAAGTCAGAAAAATCGAAAAAAACTGGATTCTGTCCGAAAAATCTGTT
>OLNH01001521.1_pt1 | contig 11396 bp, 7 predicted proteins | sample 1643101 | NCBI WGS metagenome assembly OLNH01 (sample SAMEA3136758, study PRJEB25190) | human gut metagenome | biome: human gut; feature: human-associated habitat; material: faeces | place: Austria | collected 2013
TCGTACTTCTCATCATGGCTTCCATGAAACCATAATCCATAAATTTCTCAGTTCCTCCGTATGCCTGCGGACGGAATCCTGCAAAATAAGTCCATATCAGGAAAAATGCAAAGAACAAAATCTCTTCCCAGTAGATCAGCTCTCCCTTTCCATTGGGAATGCAGTCAATTCCCTTCTTCATCTGGATATGATACAGAACTCCACATACAACCGCACACGCCAGTGATACCCCGATGCATGTCACAGCTGTAAAAGGCAGAGTCTTCACTGACACAAGCAGCCAGGTGAGAAAACCTGTCACTGTAATCGCCAGAACTTTCGAGAACATCCAGCCCTTGTCTTCAAATCCTGCAAACAATCTTCCTGTTACAGGCATGGCAACCATTCCCATCAGGAACGCCAGCAGCCACCAGGTCCAGAATGTCCAGACATCTCCTTTTAATAAAAATGCAGACAGCCCTGTGAGGACTGCTGCAAGAAGCACTCGCGGTGCCCATTTTTTCATCCGTATCTCCTCCTCTTACCACTTATTCATTTTAATTTTACTCACGCTTTCCCTGTTTCTGTAACTTATCACTTACCTGACTCACCAAATATCTGCAATCCAATTCTAAATCAGATACAAGAAAAATTCCTGCCCAGAACGCTTTATTGTTATAGGAACATTACAGAGTAATTTCCTGTAACATAATATAAGCATCCGAATTACTCAGAAGTCTTATAAATCCGTATCCGTCCGTCTTCTGTCTCGTACACTTTCTCATACGTGGCAGCAATCATATCCTCCACACACTGCTGCTGTTCAAACTCAGAACCTTCTTCGAACAAGATATGTGTGATCTTCTCCTGTTTCACTACGTTTTTCAGTTCTTCGCTGTCCGTTGTGGTATAAATAGTCACCGCCTGCGCTGCCCTGTAGTTCGTGTCGTATCCTGCCGACCATGCATAATACGGCCAGCCGCAATAGAGCATCGCCCCAGACATTGTCACTTCATTCATGCTGTACTCCGGAGTCAGCAGCAAATCATTTTTCTCCAGATTCTCTGCCAGCCATTTCGTCAGATCACTGTTCATATTTACAGTCACACGTCTGCCCGGTCCATTGTCCTTTATGATTACCACAAAATCATAAATACCGGTTATACTCAGACATAAAGCTAATACTACAGCCAGTATCTTTCCCGTAATTCTTAATGCCTTAGACTTACCTGATTTATTTAACTTCTTTGCATCTATTCTCTGCTCTCCTGTTGTTTCAGCACCTATGACTGCAATTTCCATTGTGTCAGACCGGAGAGATCCGCTCCACAGACTGCATACCGACCATGCCCAGAAGATTGCCAGAAATGCATAAGAAATCATAATATATTTATGATTTACATTAATATCCGGTGTCATTAAAAGTACAAATGCGAAGATCGTTGGAAAAAGAAATCCCATCAGGATCGTTCGTTCCCGTCTCCTCATAAACCACACCAGCACTGCCAGACCAAGAAAAAATATCCCGCTCATCCAGAACAGATACTTGATGACTCCCAAGACTGTTTTCTCTTCTGCCAGAAATCCAAGATAAATCTGCGGACTCATCGCACTTCCTGAAATGAAAATCTTCGTCTGAAGCCAGGAAAAGAAAATCGTAACAGCCGCTGTAACAGCATAATCAATTTTTCCGTCCGAAAAAACTGCAAATCCGCATAGGATCAGCAGTCCGCTGATTACTGCTGCTCCGTTCCAGAATGCACATAAGCCAAGAAACAATCCCATAAGCAACGCCTGCTCCAGATTTCTGCTCTTCCAGCCCTCTTTTGAAAAAATACGATTCTTCATCCAGAGGAAACCTTTTTCCTCATGGGCAGTCCCTGCTTCCAGCCAATCCATAAACAGATACAATGCCAATGTCACCAGCAGAAGTCCAAACGCCAGATGTCTCTGATTCAGATAAACATTAAAATTCCACAATCCCCAGTTTTCATTGGCGGTATATCCAATAAAAGTCGTATTTTCACTTAAAGTTTCCAGCAGATCACCTGCCTGAATATGCTCCCATGCAAATCGGAAAAATGCCATTCCGCTTCTGAAGAAAAACAGAAAAAGCGTTACCACTCCACCGCACATTTTTCCCGTAATCCTCAATGCAAGCTGATACAGCAGCATGAGAAATCCTAGAAGCGAAGCAACACTTACAATATTGTAAGCGAAATCCATCCGTAATCCAAGATATTCCAGATTTCCGGACAGAAACTGAAATATGAAGTGATATTTCACATCTGCCCCGCCATAATGCGGATACTGTGTGGGGAAATTATTTCCAAAGGAAAAAGAACGCATCATTGCCGTATGCGGTGCATAATCTCCATATACAGTCAGTCCGGAATATAGAATACCGTCTTTTATATAAAAGACGTAGAACATCATATATGTAATAAACACTGCCAGCAATCCAAACAGAATCGCTTCTCTCTTAAAAGTTTTTTTATTGCTTATCAGCTTCTCTGTCGTTTTGGTTCTTATCTTCTTACTTTCTTCGCTCCCCGTCGCTGTCCTCTTATGGCTTCGTACTGCTGTCAATATCAGAAGCAATGCTGTCCCCGTCATGGCAATCGCATTTCCGTATAACAATGGATTCGTAACTTTGCCAACTACACTGAAAAACCAGGAAATAATGTACACTGTCCATGTCAATAAAAGGATTCCTGCACCAAATGAAGCCGGAAGTATCAGCCAGATCCGATTAACGCCAGGTACACTTCTCCTTTCTTCCGTCAGCATCTTCGACGCTTCATATCCTAACATTCCTGCCAGGATCAGATAAATAATTCCAAGCATAATCTCTCCCTGTGCTCTTTCTACCTTAAATATTGTCAAACGGATAAAATCATCCGCTTCGCTACTTGCTCATAACCAAATAACTGCTCCGCAGTTTATCAGAAGGAGCTCGCACTCCTCCTGCTACAAGCAAGTCCCCACCCACTGCCTATTGCTTTTCGCAATTGAAGCAGGGGGCTTACCTGATTTTGTTAAATCGCTATCAGTATAGCAAAAAACTCTACTTATTAAAAGCATGTTCACATAAATTAAACATTTTGTCGTTCGAATTATTTCTGCCCCATTGTCGTTTACGCCATATTTCTACATATATACTCTGAAACCGCATTTATTCTTTCAGATATGCGTCAATCCCCTTAGCTACCGCTTCTGCCACCTTTTTCTGATATTCTTCTGTCTGAAGAAGTTCTGCTTCTTTGGGATTAGTCAGAAAACCGCATTCCACAATATTCAGCACACTTTCACTTCTCTTCAACAGATAATACGTTTTATTTCCTTTTGCCACTCTCGGACGTGCCACTTCCAGTCCTGTATTTAATTCTTTCTGGATCAGTTCTGCCAGTTCTTTGCCCTGCGCTGAATCTTCATAATAGAATACCTGCGGTCCATAAACTTCAGAATCCTGATAACTGTTCTGATGAATACTTACACATAATACCGGTCTGCACTCCTTGATTATAGCAATTCTTCGCTGCATATCCTGCGCTTTCTGGTTTCTACTGTCCTCATCGTAAAGGCCCTTATCCTCCTCGCGCGTCATAACCACTGTATATCCTTTTTCTTCAAGAATCGCCTTCAGCTTTACTGCGATCTGCAGGTTGATTCCTTTTTCCTCCAACCCTCCCACTCCTATCATTCCGGGATCAGCTCCGCCGTGCCCCACATCCACCAGAACTGTTCTGGAATTGTCTGCCGTGCTCATTGTTCCTGCTACCTGTGCCGCCTGCTTCGACAGAATCAGGAAACTCACAAGCAACAGACACGCCATCAGAAACTCCATTCCATACCTTTTCATATAATTCATATAAAAAACACCTCCGGACATATTTATAGTTCCCGGGAAATATCTCTTTCCCCGGACTGCTATACTTAATATATGTCTCAGAAGGTGTTTTTAGAGCCTGTATGAAAATCTCACACAGTTATTTCTAGTTTATTCCATTTTCAAAACAATAGTAACTGTTCAGTACCTTCACAGTGAACTGCTGAATAGTTACAAATAATATTCTGTTATATTGATTAGTTCAGATTATCCGAAATTACCTGCCAGATTCCGCTGTTCTCGAATCCAAGCTTCCATGCAGAAACTCCTGCAAGATTGTATTTGGACACAAGCTTCACTTTCTCTGCAATAGACTGGGAATCTTCCAGCCAGATCTGATAGGTCGAATTATCAATATCATAAGTTCCATAATTCTGGGATGTTGTCTTATCCCAGTAAGTTTCTACATTATTCTCAGCGATTACCTGCTGTGCCTGATCCATACCAATGGCTTCACTGGTCACATTTCCGCCAGTTGTTCTCCAAAGCCTGGTATAAAACGGTACTGCATTGATCACACGCTCTGCCGGAACCTCTGCCAGTGTATCCTGTACACCCTGCTCTACCCAGGGAAGAGATGCCACAGAACCCGCATCGGAACCTACATAGTGCTCATCATATCCCATAATAATTACATAGTCCACAACTCTGCCCTGCTCTGCACGGTCATAATGACTGGTAAAGTCTTCCGGAACCGGATTATCTACAGAGAGAACCAGATTGTTCTTATGGCACTCTATGGAAAGCTCTCTCAGGAATTCCAGAAAATGAATCCCCACATCTTCACTGAGAGATTCAAAGTCCACATTGATGCCATCCATTCCCACGCCTGTAGCAGCCTGGATCAGCTGACTGATAATGTTCTGTCGTGCCGCTGTGCTGGAAAGAGTTTCTGTTGTGCTCACATCCTGTGTAAAGTTGTCAATGAGCCCCCATACTTTAAGTCCTTTTTCATGTGCCTGAGCTACATAATCTGCGCTGGCAATACTTGCAATATTTCCGGATGTATCTGTCAGATAAAACCAAGTCGGTGAAATTACATTTACACCTGTCATATTCGCAGTTGCATCTGCAAAATATGCATTTGCATCTGTGGAAGTCACCTGATGCCATACCATATTGACTTTCTCATCCATTGTCAGATATGAATACTGCTCTCCTTCAAAATTCCTCTCGAAAGTTGTCTCTGAAGCTTTTCCAACTTTCTTCTTATCTATATAACCAATATATCCATCATCTGTCGCTACCTGATCCCAGTTGTCCAACTCCTCAATCAGACGAAGCTGCGTTCCCTTCTTTACAGAAGTAATGATTTTAGACTTAATTCCTCCGCGGTAACGGATACTTGTATTCTTCTTGACTTCTACTGTCTTAATATTATCGAAGTTATACTGAATGGAAACCCTGTATGGTTCTTTAGAAATATATGCGTCTATATCCGTATACTGCTGTATATAGGAAAGATTCAGATATACGGTACCATCTTTCAGCCATACCTGATCACCTGCTTCGGAAGCTGCCGATACAGAAGTAAGTTCAGAAGGTGTGGCATAAAGTACTTTCTGATCTGCTGAATCCCAGTAATATCTCTGATTCAGATATGTATTTACCACATCCAGAGGTAAATAAACTCTGTCTCCGTCGATAAGACCGCGGTCTTCCAGCTTCTCTGTTCCAAGAATCAGTGCAATCTCCCCGTCTGCCACCTGTCCGTAATATTCATTTAAGTCCATTTTCTCTGTGGAAGGAACATATTTCATTACGACATGGCTGACAATTCCGATCACAGCTACCAGCAAGACCAGAACCACAACTGCAACTATCGGTTTATACTTTTTGTCCATATTATTCTTCCTTTCGGTAAAATTGTTGCCGTTCGGTCTAAGTATACCATAAATGATTACAATTGTATTGCTTTTCATATTTTTTTTATATTTAGATTGTGCCGACAAGCTGATTCTTGAAACAATCTTGCAGGATAAATTTTTTATTTCAAGGCATGCTGCCTGAATGTTTCCTGTTTACTTCGTTCTCATGTAATACACTTCACAGAATAGTGGTGTGTAAACAGGAACTATGCAGAGACATTATGAACATCGGGGGACTGTACCATAACTTTTTTCAGGCAGCCTTTATCTTTTGTGCTTTCTGCTATTTTCTTTTGTTATTTCTCTTTGACGAAATCGAAATCTACACGAGCGATTCGTCCTTTTTCATCCTCCACGTAATCCCGCATATAACCACCGCCCTCTGCAATCTGACAGGCTTTTGCAATTGATTTTGGGTTACTGATCATACCGTCGAGATACAGGGAAATCCCCTGATCACAGTAACTTTTAAGTTCATTTTCCAGTGGTTTACGCAGGGCTTTCTTTTTTGCACGTGATATATTTTCCGTAAGCTTACCTCCTTTCTCTGAAAAATCATGATTTTAGAAAGCACCTTATCGGCTGTTGAAAAAACAATATCCCTGCTGTACTTATTTATCCTGGGAAATTTACCTGTGTACTGCCACGGCAGGAACGCCGCATGAATGATCGACAGCAAGGTTTAGAAAAAATAATCTTATAGGTTAATGTTCTGACTCTCTTATAGGAACCGCAGGTCCATTGCTTCTTCTGCCTATTATTATACCTGTTTTCTGTTTTGATGCAAGGACTTTTATTCATTTATGTGTTTTTTTCGTTTTTGTTTCCAAAAATTTAATATTTAGGAAGATTCCTTATCTTTACATTTTGCAGTTTCCTGTTATATAATATAGTGTATAAAATTATATTTGCAGAAAAGCTTTCTGCAGCACATATTATACAGCAGAAGGATTTTAATAATCCGGCAATTCTGCAACGTTATTTAGATAGGATGTGACAACATGAAAATAGAAAAAATCAACGACAACCAGATACGCTGCACTTTGACAAGAGAAGATCTTGAAAGTCATCAGATCCGTATCAGTGAATTAGCATATGGCACAGATAAAGCCAAGAAACTTTTCCGCGATATGATGCAGCAGGCCCAGATACAGTTTGGTTTTGAAGCAGATAATATCCCATTAATGATTGAAGCGATTCCGGTCAGCACTGAGAGCATCATCCTGATCATCACAAAAGTAGAGGATCCGGAAGAACTCGACACACGCTTCTCCAAATTCGCCCCGTTTAAGGGTAATGAGAAGACAGACACTGTCCAGCTTGACGGCGCAGACAATATCATCGATATTTTCCAGAAGCTTTATGAAGCTAAAGTAAAGAGTGCACAGGCTAAAGAGAAAACCTCTTCCAGAACTACTGCTCCGGCAGATAAGGATAATACAACTCAGGTTCCTGATGTAAATCTTATCCGGCTTTACGAATTTGAAACACTGGACGATGTGATCGATGCAGCTCATGGACTGAATGGTTATTTTGCAGGTTCCAATACTCTGTACAAAGATCCTGCTGATGAAATTTACAAACTGGTCATCCACCAGTCTTCTCTCTCACCTGAAGAATTTAATAAAGTATGCAATATTCTCACCGAATATGGTCGCGGAAAGGCATTCACTGTTTCCGGTGAAGCTTATCTGAAAGAGCACGGTGAACTGATCTCAGTTTCTGCACTGCAGCAGCTGGTACAATTATAATCACAATGAGCATTTCTGTAATACCAAAGGAGCAGAAATGCTCTTTTTATATTTAAAAGGAGTAAATTCTGTCTTCAGAACTTCAAATCTATGGAGAACGCTTCAGCAGCCAAAAATGGGAGGTTCCGATATATTCAGAACCTCCCATTTATATGTCAGTTTTGTGCTGACTGATTATTCACCAAGAAAATCGTTGATCTGGTTAACAAGAACGTCTGCGTCCAGTCCGTGAACCATAGCAGCCTCTTCCAGAGATTCCATCTGAGAAGATGGGCATCCAAGGCAATGCATTCCTGCTCTCATAAGAATTGGTGCGATATTTGCGTCAATCTGAAGAAGCTGACCGATCAGCATATCTTTTGATACTTTAGCCATTGTAAATTTCCTCCTTAATTTTACTCAGCATTTATCGTTTCCATATTTTCTGCCCTGCATTCATTCTGCACAACATCCGCATATGGCACTTTCTGCTCAGCTTTATATAGCTTCTGATATTATAATACTATTTTACTCTGGAATCAACAGCAATCTCTGATTTTTATTATCAGATTTTATCATCTTTCTTCCCTGAAATACGGAAGTCCCAGCGCAGCCGGCGGCTGATGTTCTTTCTTCTTTCGGAAGCTTGTAAATACAAGTACGATAATGGTTACCACATATGGCAGTGCCTTAAATACTTCCTGCATGCTTCGGCCAAGTCCCGGAATATACAGATACAGGATGTAAAGAGCTCCAAACAGAAATGCTCCCCAGATGGCATTCAGTGGTTTCCAAAGCGCGAAGATTACCAGTGCAACTGCAAGCCATCCTCTGTCTCCGAATCCATTGTCTGTCCAGGTTCCGCCCGAATATTCCATTACGAAATAAAGTCCGCCAAGTCCTGCCAGACCAGCACCGATACAGGTTGACAGATATTTGTACTTGATAACATTGATACCTGCAGCATCTGCAGTTCCCGGATTCTCACCGATGGCACGGAGGCTTAATCCCGCTCTTGTTTTAAAGAGGAAATAGGATAACACAACTGCTGCAATGATGCAGAGATATGTCAGGAATCCATAGTTAAACAAAATTCCTCCAATAACCGGAATCTTCGATAATCCCGGAATTTTTGCCGTATAGGCACTCCCTGTTACTTTTACGGAAATCTGACCAACACCGCCTGCAAGCTTGGAGATGGAACCACCGAAGAAGTTACCAAAACCTGTACCAAAGATCGTCAGCGCAAGACCTGTTACATTCTGATTTACACGAAGTGTGATAGTCAGGATACTATAGATCAGTCCGCCGACCGCTGCACATGCAAATGCACATAAGAACGATATCAGAACACCTACAAGGGCATTGGGATTCGGATTGTCTTTTTCATAAAGGAAGGCTCCCATCAGACCGGAAATACCGCCCATATACATAATTCCCGGAATACCCAGGTTCAGGTTACCGGATTTCTCTGTCATAATTTCACCAAGCGCACCGTACAGAATACAGATGCCCTGGACAATTGCTTTTTGAATAAAAATGATCAGTACACTCATTGCATCTACCTCCTATTTCTTTGCACGCTTTACTCTGTAGTTAATAAAGAATTCCGCTCCGATGAGGAAAAACAGGATAATTCCCAGAAGAACATCGGAAGCATTCTCATTCAGTCCATACTGTGTTGCGATCTGTACAGCACCCTGATCCATAAACACGATACCAAAGGAAACTGCAACCATGATAAATGTATTAAACTTGGAAAGCCATGCAACAATGATCGCAGTAAAGCCACGACCGCCTGCAGTTGCAGTGGAAATTGTATGGCTGGCACCGCTGACAATAACGAAACCTGCGATACCACAGATCGCACCGGAGATTGCCATTGTACGGACAATGACTTTTCTTACCTGGATACCTGCGTATCTGGCAGTGTTTTCACTCTCGCCTACAACTGCGATCTCATAACCCTGTTTGCAGTATTTCAGGTAAATGAACATTCCCACTGTCAGGATCAGAACAATCAGTACATTCCAGCCGTATTTCTGACCAAACAGTTCCGGGAGCCATCCGGCTTTTGTTGCCTGATTGATAATACCAACTGTGTTAGATCCTTTTGGGTTTTCCCAGAATACGATGCAGTAGGTAACCACCTGCATGGCAACGTAGTTCAGCATCAGAGTAAACAGTGTTTCATTGGTATTCCAGTGTGCCTTAAAGACCGCAGGGATCATTCCCCAGATCATTCCGCCGACTGCACTCGCCACAAACATCACGATCAGAAGCAGACCTGTCGGCATTTTGTCTCCTGCGTAGATCATAACCGCTGCGGAACATGCACCACCGATCAGGATCTGTCCCTCAGCACCAATGTTCCAGAATTTCATTTTAAATGCAGGTGCCAGACCAATGGAGATGCACAACAGAACCATGGTATCTCGTATTGTCTGCCAGAGACGGCGTTCTGAGCCCATGGCGCCATCCCAGATTGCCTTGTATACATCAACAGGATTCATCTTCACCAGTGCCACGATCACCGCACCGCATACGATCAGTGCCAGGATCAGAGCTATAAAACGAATCAGAAGACGCTCCTGCCATCCGGCTTTGTTTCTTCTTTTACTTACCTGTAAGAAAGGTTCTTTCTTCATGCCTGTGTCCCTCCTTTTTCATGTTTCGTCATAAGAAGGCCGATTTCTTCTTTTGTTGCAGTTCTTCCGTCTGCAATCCCGCTGATCTTTCCGCCGCAGAATACTGCAATCCTGTCACAAAGTTCGAGAACGACATCCAGATCCTCGATTACGCAGACTACTGCAACTCCCTTTTTCTTCTGTTCATTCAGAAGTTTGTAGATTACATGAGAAGTATTGATATCCACACCTCGGGTAGGGAATGCGACCAGAAGCACCTTCGGATTCTGGGCAATCTCTCTTCCTACCAGAACTTTCTGGACATTTCCTCCAGACATCTGACGGACAGGTGCGGAAATACTCGGGGTCATAACTTCAAGCTGCTCTTTGATCTTCAGAGCCAGAGCTTTCGGGCCTTTTCGATCCAGGAACGGGCCTTTTCCGTTGCGGTAACTTCTGAGCATCATATTATCTGTCATATCCATGTCACCCACAAGTCCCATACCGATACGGTCTTCCGGTACAAAGGCAAGACTGATTCCTGCTTTATTAATGGAAATGGAATCCATTCCTGCAAGTTCCATTCCTTTTCCGTTGTCGTCCAGCAGGCTGATGGAACCGCTCTCTATCTCCTGCAGGCCTGCGATGGCTTCCAGGAATTCTTTCTGGCCGCTTCCTGAAATACCGGCAATACCAAGGATTTCACCTGTATTAACATCAAGGTCAATATCATCCAGTGTTTTTACATCATCTTTATTCTTGCAGTTCAGGCCTTTGACCACCAGTCTTTTCTTCACATCTTTTGGTTCCGGGCGGTCAATGTTCAGGTCTACTCTGTTTCCTACCATCATCTCTGACAGACTCTGTACATTTGCCTGTGCAGTTTCCACGGTATCTATGTATTTACCTTTTCTGAGGATTGCAACACGGTCAGACAACGCCAAAACCTCCTGCAGTTTATGGGTGATGATCATAATGGAACATCCGTCTTTGCGCATGTTTCTCAGGATGTCAAATAAACGGTCGGCTTCCTGAGGTGTCAGAACTGCAGTCGGCTCATCCAGGATCAGGATCCTTGCTCCGCGGTACAGCATCTTTACGATCTCTACGGTCTGTTTCTGGGATACGGACATTTCATAGATCTTCTGTGACAGATCCAGTTCAAATCCATATTTATCTACCAGTTTCTGGATATCCTCTGTAATCTTCTTCATATCCAGCTTTCCTTTGCCCGGAAGACCCAGAATGATATTCTCTGCTGCTGTCAGTACATCTACCAGTTTAAAATGCTGATGTACCATAC
>OLNH01001522.1_pt1 | contig 11385 bp, 13 predicted proteins | sample 1643101 | NCBI WGS metagenome assembly OLNH01 (sample SAMEA3136758, study PRJEB25190) | human gut metagenome | biome: human gut; feature: human-associated habitat; material: faeces | place: Austria | collected 2013
TTCCTTTTTCCCCTCTGTATCGATGTTTTTTATCCCTCTCTTTTTTTACCTTTTTCTCTTCTTTGTCTAATATACTGTGCTTTTACAACAAAAGAAGACCTTTTCAGTGGCCTTCTTATTATCAATTATAATCTTATTAATTTGCTATTCTATTGACAAATTACTCATTTTTTATAAAAAAGTATCATTAAAATCATTTGAATCACACATACACCTATAAAATATATAATTAATATTGGAACTATAACCGGTACAATATCTAATAACGCTGTCCAATCACTTTTTAGCATCAATTCTTTTATATAATTTATACACATTAGCAATGTAGTTACGCTAATAATATTATTTATGAACATTGAATAAATAATATATCTGCTTTTATTACAAAAACAGATAATATTAATAAATAAAAGCAATAAGTTAACAAACAAAAACAACCCAATAATTAATACCATTATTTTTAACCTCCTATATACCAATAAATCTTCAAAAAAAATAATTTTATTAGATATTTTAATGTTCTTCGAAACGATTTTTATTGTCATAATACTTCTTATCATTTATCAATATTTTTATTTATACCCCATATCGTTTCACTCAACTATTATTTTTCTAACTTTTTTATATAAATATAGATAATTAATTAGACTTTTTTTTGATACCTCTTTAATTATTCTTTCTGTATTATTTCCTTTTTGGCCATTAATCGCATCATAAATAAGTCTATCCAAATCTTTTTCATTCATCATTATAACTTCACCATTTTTTATAAGTTTTATTGTTTTATCTGTTAAAAATATTTTTTCACCAATTTCTGAATATTTTAAAACGGGAACATTTTCCATCTTATTCATCAATTGTATAAAATCAGTTGGACAATTTAAAAAAGCAGTGTGTTTACTTATATCATGTAAAATTATATTTGCATCACAAACGAAAACACTATTTAATACATCTCTTAAAAAATAACATGCAACAAAGAAACCCACCATTTCCATCGGAACTTGAGAAATCCATATTCTTACTTTGTCACCTTGTTTAATTTTATATAATCCATTTAAAAATAAAGAATACTTTTTATAAAAATATTCTTTATTTCTTTTGTCATAATCAACAACGCCATATTTACATAATTGTTCATATCTTTCATCAATACTAAAATTATTAAAATTTCCTAATGTATAATCGTCTGGACAGCAAAGAATAGTATTGGAATCTATGACTCCTACTGCATATAAATAACGTAAATTTGCTTCAGTTGAAGTATCAAAACATATTTCTATCATTCTAACTAATCTTCAAAGTCATTATTTGGTTAATTCTTCCACCATTTCTGACTTCTCCTCCTTTTGCTATTTATAAATTTCACTCTATTGCTAAAACATACTAATTACATAATTTGTGTTTAATCATTGACACTTTATATCTGCATTAAGAATATAATCAACTGTTATTTGCTTATTAAAATCTTCAACTTTCCCATCTAAAGAAGTAGCAGTACCATAATATTTAAGAATTGTTTTATCCTTTTTCTTATTAATATTCAATTTTATATCAGAACAAATATAATTTTCTCTTATACTTTTACACATAAATTCATGTTGCATTGTCAAATCAGAAATTTTTAAATTAATTGACGCTGCCATTGGGACACCATTTTTTTCTGAATAAGCAATATAAGGTGCAGCTACTTTTAAATTATCCCCAGCAGTCCCTTCACTTACTTGAATATTTATATACGGATGATACGAAGACCAAAAATACCAACCTGTTGCACCAATAACAAACATTAAAAATAAAATAATAACAATTAAGATTCTTTTTTTGATCCTAATTTCTATGTATTCTTCCACAGCAATCACCACCTATCATAAATTTATAATATAGCAAATTTTAACGAATCAAATTTTATTGTCTCATTAATAACAAATCAACCAAATCCAGTAATAAAATGGATATAAGATTACTACAATCGATACAATAAAAATATCACTATAATTAAACACTCAATACTTTTTTCATGACTATATAGATTTCTTTTAATTTGAAAACGTTTTCTTATTCATATATTATCATATTTATAAATCAGTGTACATAGTTTATCTATGTATTGATGATTCTTAAATATATTTTATAATAAATATATAATTATATTAAGGAAGTATTGCTATGGCTAGAAAAAATAGTTTTTTTAAATTAGATATGTTACTTCTATGCATAATCGCTAAGCAAGATTGTTATGGCTATGAGATTACAAAACAAATTAAGACATATTCTCATGAATTAATAGACATTAAAGAAGGTACTATGTATCCTATCTTGTATAAATTGCTAGATGAAAATTATATTTCAAGTTATGAAAAAGTAATCGACCGTAAAGTAAGAGTATATTATCACATAGAAGAAAAAGGAAAAGAAAAATTATTAGAAATGATTAACGAATTTAATAATGCTGTTGACGGAATTCACAACGTTATTAAAGAATCTTTGGGAGAAGCTTATGAATAATATAAAAAAATACATTAAGAACATTTGGGCAATTATGCCTATGCATACTAAAAAAGAAAAATTCTATTTAAATGAATTAAAAAAACATTTAAATGAATATTTAGATGATCACCCACAATGTTCATATGATGATATTGTTCAACAATTTGGAGAGCCTAAAGATATTGTTGTGAATTACATACAAAACAGTGATGAAAATGATCTTATTAAAAGAATGAAATTAAAATCAATTATACAAAAATTCCTTATATTTTTTTCAGTAACATGTACAATTTTAGCAATTTGGATAGGAATTCTTTGGTATGATTATATACAAGATCAAAAGAATTCAATTATATATGAAATCGAAACAACTATCACTGAACATTAAAAAAATGGAAAAACTATGAAAAAATTAATATTACCAACTATCACTATTATTTATAATATTTGTGAAAGTTATTTTATTAATTAAATCTTTACTTTACAATGATAAGCGCCTTAGTTTTTAGTATAAATTCTCATTATTAGCATTACAGTTTCAAAAAGTTAATTTATGTTAGATAGTTTTTTTCTTTTAAGCATCAAAAATTAATGATTTTTTGATGCTTTTTTGGTGGGAATTTTGCACTTTTTTCGAATTTTTTTGGTATAGCCCATTTTCAGGGCATTTTTGAGCATTATTTTATTCATAAAAAATAAAAACCCGCAAATCAAAAAACGTTGATTCCATGCGGGTTTTGGCGTAAAAAAAAGGGCTTCTTCTATCTTGAAGCCCTTTTTTATTTAGCATATTTTTCGCTAGATTAAGCTAATTTTTATTTTATCTACTTATATATTTAATAATGTTTATTTATCAACACTTTACTTCATTTGTATTTTATACCATTTTTAACTATTTATTAATAATACAAATTTATTTGGTATTTTTTTGGTATGAAATATGATAAATATAATTCAGCGAAATTATTGTTTTATAAAATAACATATCACAAATTATTTTTTATAATATTTATAAATGCATTTGTGTTGTAACTTTAACAATTTCTTTATAATAATCATCTTGTGATTTTGTAAGACGATCTATCGATAAATCTAAATGTCCATCTTTCATGTAATAAACTTTCTTTGAATAAGAAGCCACAAAGCTATCATGCGTCACCATGATAATCGTTGTATGTTTTTCTTCATTGATTTTTACAAGATATTCCATCAGTTCTCTGGCATTTAAACTATCTAGATTCCCTGTTGGTTCATCAGCGAAGATAATCTTTGGCTCGTTGATCAACGCTCTAGCAATCGCTGCTCTTTGTTGTTGTCCACCTGAACATTGGGATGGATATTTATCAATGATTTCTTCAATATTTAACATTTTTGTAAGTTCATTTAATTTTTCTAATTGTCTTTTTTGATCTACTTTATTTAGTCTTAATGAAAATAAAATATTATTTTTGATTGTTAATGATTCAATAAGATTATAATTTTGAAAAATAAAACCAATTTCTTCTTTTCTTAAATTTGCTTTTTCTTTTTCTGATAAAAGAAGTAAATCTTTTTGATTAAGAAAAATTTGTCCATGAGTGGCTTCATCTATCGTTGATAAGATATTAACGAGAGTTGTCTTTCCTGAACCAGAGGCACCCATAATACAAATAAAATCACCTTTTTCTACTTCAAAATCTAATCCATTTAAAGCAACCTTAGGATGAACACCATAAGGATTATAAACTTTCTTTAAATTTCTAATTTCCATGTAACTCATAATTTTGACCTCTTTTCTTTAAATAAACAATCAATTCAGCCATTCCATAAGGAACAACAAACTCAAGTAAAACAATCCCAACAAGTCCTAAATTAATCGATGCACGAATTAAAAAAGTACACGCAATACTTAAAATATAAATACCTGCAAAGATCCATAAAACGACATAAAATCCATTTCCTTCTTTATAAGATATTTTCTTAACATCTTGATTTGTAAGTCCCATCTTACATAAGTTTTTAAAATGTTCTTTCTTTTCTAAAGCATCAATATCAAAACGACTGACAACACTTAAACATAAAACAAAATTAATTAAGACAGCGCCAATGTGTAAAGCAATATGCAACATCTTCATATGAAGTGATGAGAAAATAAATGTTGGAATTAAAATTACTGCAAGCATAATAAAGACAATGAGTAATTTACTTTGTTGCATAAATAAAGCTAAATCACCTAAAACAATCGTATCTTCTCCTTTTAGATTCAATGAATCAACCATTTCATTTAAAGTATGAGGAATGAAATAATAAAACAAACCATAAGCACTGATAGCTCCAATACAAGAAGCAATCGCAAATCCTGCATCTAATTCTTCTCCTACATACATCGCATAAAGTCCTAAGAAATAACCTAAAATGTAGATATAATCAGGTATGATAAATACACGATGATCTTCTTTTTGTGTTGTAATATATTTATCTTTAATGAGTGATGATAAAGAATTATTGTTGATATAGTTGATTTGCATAGCAATTAAAACAACTAAAATACAAATAACTAAAATTCCTATCATTGAAAATAATCTTGTATTAAAATAGAAAACACTTTGATGAATATGACAATAACGATAAACAACTGTTAAAAAGATTGGTGTTGTCACTAATGATAAACAACAAGTGATTATTACTGAAACAACCATGAGCATAATCATTTGAACTAATTGATAAAGAATAACTTTTCCTTGATTAAATCCTGCCATTTTAAGCATTCCTATTTCTCTGGCATGAAGTTTCATATAATAGTTACATGAATAACAAATCAATGAAACACAAACCATTAAAATAAACAATCCCATCAACATAATGCAATAAGGTTCACCAAAAGTTTTAATATCTGAATAACTAACTTTTTTGGCTAAAAAGGGATTAAACATAAAATGTAAAAACAATAAACAAATACTGAGTGTTGTGACAATAGAAATAACTAAGCCATATGCTTTTTTCCTTTCTGTCCACAACATTTCTAATGCAAACTTCAACATAACTTTCACCTACTATTCTAATGCTTTTTTAATATCACTTGCTTTGTAATAAACATGATCAATCTTTTTGTTTTCTACATGAATAAGCATTGGTACTTGTTTTATTGTAATATCTTTATAATCTGTCACATTTTTATAATCAAAATCTTTTCCTGTTTTTAATGTAGTATCTTCAACATTGAAATAATAAACATTAGATATGATCGTCATTTCCTTTTTAAGATCCTTATTTGCTTTTTCACATTTCTTATTTCCTACTTCATAAAAATAAACAAAGTATGAATCACATTGAGGATTATTTAAAAGATTTTTTTCTTCAATATGTTGATATAATACCTTACCTCCTTGAAGATTTTTAAATGGATCTTCTGGTCCTTTTAACATATTAATTACCACCACAATTAGAATTCCAATAATACAAATTCCTAACATTTTTAATGTCTTTTTACTCTTTTTCATAAGTCTTTCCTCCCTTGACACCTTCAATGTAGACTATAGAGTCACTTTATACTCAAGTATTTTTTGAAAATTTCTTAAATTTTCCTCTCTACACTTATTATTTTATGTATTTTTTCTTCTTTTTATATTTTTCTGGCATGGAAGTCAGTTTTATGGCACGAAAATAAAAAGCAGGCCATTTAAAACCTACTTCATTGATTGAATACTTTTAAAGATACAAATATTATCATCCAAAGTAATTTTATATTGAGCACCTAAATATTTGGCTAATTGTTTAATTGAATTATCTATTGTCAATCGTATATTTTTTGAAGTTAAAATCTCAATAATATTAAATCCTTGTTTTTCATAGATATTGATTGTTATTTGTATAGCTTCTTTTTTAAATAAATTAATTACTTTAATTAAGTATTCTACATATTCTCTATCCAAATAATAATCTGAATGTGAAATATTAATAGATGTATGAATATCTATTCCATTATTACTTAAATCATTAATTTTTTGATTCATAAAATAATCAAAATAAGGATTATCCGTATTAATAATGGTTTTAAACTTTCCAAAATTACGAATATACTGATCTATCAATTCAATATTTTCATCATATTTTTTATTTTGTTCATTTAGTTTTACCTGCATTAAGATATATCTTAAATTATGTTCTAATTGATAAATATCTTCAGACATTTTAGAAAGCACTTTTTCATTTTCTTTCTTATATCTTATCTCTTCATTTTTTAAACGAATACTTGTAGATTCTTCGTTTTCTTTTAAAAGTTTCCCATAAATGTTAAATATTGCCAAAGTAACTACTACCGTTAAAAACATACAAAATAAAATATCTTTTGGATTAATATTTTTGAGTGTATAGTCATTAGCGAGAATAAACAATTCCAACAAGAGAACCAAGAAGATACCTATTATACTTGTCCATCTTTTAGTATTTAGATTTGAATTATATTTCATTTTTCTATTCAAAATATACATTGAAGACAAAAGAAAGATTATTTTAGAAAAAATCTTTAAAATTGTTAGTTTTGCTACTGAATCAGATATCATAAAATCTAATGAACTGCCTAAAATTAAAGTAATTGTGTTGCAAACCAAATCCATAATCAGTGCCGATAAGCAAACGATAATATTTTCAATACTCATTTTCTTATTGAATACCTTCAAAAATAAAACGAGAACAATGACTAACAAAACAGCAGTCAGCCAACTTTCATTAATAAAGTAATCACTTGTCGTTATTGTTGCAAAAACAGCAAGAATAAATAGCTATAATTTCTCAATATTTTTAAAATCAAAATACTTATAAATAAAGTAGCACATGATAGAACTTTCAATTATATTTATAACTAAATCAAATAAACTCATGATATCAAATACTCCCTATATTTAAACATGAATTCATCCACATATTTTTTCCCAAGTTTAATACATGTTTCATCTTTTAATATAATATTATTTTTATCTACTTCTTTAATGTACATCATAGATACTGCATAGCTTCTATGAACTTGTACAACAATTGGACTATCTATTAATTTTAAAGCATCTTTTAAACTGGAACGATACGTATATGTTTCTTGATCACACACAATACTGATATCATGTCCAAAAGAGGTAATATAATGGATATCTTTTAAAAAGATACTTGTCTTTCTTCCATAATAATCAAATGTAATCATCTTCATTGTCTTTTTATAATAAATATTTAATAGCTTAAATAATTCTTTTAAATCACTTTCCAAATTTTGTTTTCTTACAAAATAAAATGGTTGTGTCGTAAGTGAAGAAAAAACAAGTTCTTGCCTTGATGATACATAAATAATTGGATAATCAACAGTCTTCATTTGTAATCTTTTTATAATATTGATACCATTTAAATCTTTTAAATCAATATCAATAAACAATAAATGAATATTCTGATATTGAGAAAAATCATCAAACTTTTCATTTATTTCTACTACTTGATAACTTTTAAAAATACCTTTTAAAAAGTTATCAATATACGTACTTAATTTATAACTAAATTTTCGATCATCATCTACTATTAGACATTTCATTTTTCATTTCTTCTTTCTTTATTTATAAACTGTATACTTTTAAAGATACAAATATTATCATCCTGAGTAATTTTATATTGAGCATCTAAATATTGTACTAGTTGTTTAATTGAATTATCTATTGTCAATCGTATATTTTTTGAAGTTAAAATCTCAATAATATTAAATCCTTGTTTTTCATAGATATTGATTGTTATTTGTATAGCTTCTTTTTTAAATAAATTAATTACTTTAATTAAGTATTCTACATATTCTCTATCCAAATAATAATCTGAATGTGAAATATTAATAGATGTATGAATATCTATTCCATTATTACTTAAATCATTAATTTTTTGATTCATAAAATAATCAAAATAAGGATTATCCGTATTAATAATGGTTTTAAACTTTCCAAAATTACGAATATACTGATCTATCAATTCAATATTTTCATCATATTTTTTATTTTGTTCATTTAGTTTTACCTGCATTAAGATATATCTTAAATTATGTTCTAATTGATAAATATCTTCAGACATTTTAGAAAGCACTTTTTCATTTTCTTTCTTATATCTTATCTCTTCATTTTTTAAACGAATACGTGTCGATTCTTCATTTTCTTTTAAAAGTTTTCCGTAAATATTAAAAATCAATATAATTGCCACATAAACCAAAGCAGCACAAAATAAATTTACCAATACATTAGCATTATCAAATACATAACTTATTCCTAGAAGATACGCAACAACAAGCAATATCAATATGATAATAACAATTGTTAGCCATCTTTTAGTGTTCAGATTGGTATCATAGGTTACTTTTTGTTTTAAAAAAAGTAACACAACTATTAAAAATAAAATTTTAGACAAAACTGTCATTTCTGGTAAAGATAACGAGAATATATTTATATAAGAATTTACCAAATTTCCAATAATTAAGGCGCAAACATCACAAGCAACATCAATAATTAAAGATAAAAAACAAATAATAATACTTTCAATATTAATCTTTTGTCCAAAAATCTTAAGAAAAGCAATTATCACTATACTTGTAACGACTATTAAAAAACCACTTTCATTTATAAAAAGACTTCCAATAGTAATCGTAGAAAAAACAGTCAAAATAAAAAGCCATAGCTTTTCAATCTTTTTAAAATCAAAATATTTGTAAATGAAATAGCATATAATAGAACTTTCTACAGTATTTATAATCACGTCAAATAAACTCATAATAACAGCTCCTATAAATTGATATTTATTCTATTTATATTTTGTATGATATTATTGATTACTCTGTTTTATTTAGCGTGTATTAGCTATTTTATAGCGTGAATTATTATTTTATAATACAATGCTGACTATATCATGTATAATTAACTTATAAGTTATATAGAAAATTAATGAGGTTTTTATGAAAATAGCAATAATAGACGATGACATTTCTTTTTTAGAAATGTTTAATAAAAAAATAAATTCAAATATAAAAAAAATATTCGATCAAGTAATTATTGATCGATACACTAACATCGATCATTTTCCATTTCAATATGATATCTACTTTTTAGATATTGATTTAATTGATGATAATGGCATTTCTATTGCAGGAAAAATAAAAGAAAATGATAAAAATGCTTTGATTATTTTTGTAACATCTAAAAATAATCTTGTTTTTTCTGCTTTAAAAGTACAACCTTTTTATTTTATCCGAAAAAGCAATTTGGATGAAGAATTTGAAACAGCATTAATGCTTTTAAAAGAACATTTCAATCAAAAATCATATTTTTCTTTTAAATATAATTTTGAATATATCAAAATATTAACTGATGATATCTTATATCTAGAAGTTGACAATCATTTAACATCACTTGTAACGAAATTTAAAGCATATCATCTCTACAAACCATTAAAAGAAATTATGAATGAAATAAATTCAGATGATTTTATACAAATAAACAGAAACAATAGTGTTAATATCAAACATATTAAACAATATAAAAAAAATGCAATCCTTTTAGATAATAACCAAACATTAAAAATAGGTATTGCATTTAAAAGTGTTGTAGCAGAAAGGATGATAAAATGATTTTTGAAATTGTAAACAACTTATTAGAAAATTTCTTGCTTTCATACTTTATTAGTTCTTTTATCAAAATGAAGCACAATAAAAAGAAATTTATAATAATTACAATGATTATCAATATGATTATAAGTACAATCATGACATCCTATTATTTAGTTGGTATCGAGCAAACTTTAGTTATTCAATTATGTATTTGGATTTGTTTATACTTGTTCCATGATGATTTTTCATTTCAAGATATTGCGGTTGCCTTATTTTGTAATTTAATGCTTTTTATTTCTGTTTATGCAATGACTATTCTATGCAATTCATTATTTGAAACTCATTTTTTTAATTCATTTAGTAATCAAACCAAATATGAAATCAATATAATATTAGAAAAAATATTTTATTTTGCATCACTATCATTTCTTTTAAAAAGAAAATTACCATTTTTAAAGAAGGATGCCCCTTATATTAATTATTTAATTTCTTTTGAATTTTTTATTATGTTTATCATGGCCTATTACTTTTTAGTTAATATATTAAACAACATGCCTAATATTTCTAACCATCTCGTATTTATTGGCTTTCTTGTTCTCATTATTATTTTTAATATTGTTTTCAATAAACTTATTGAATCCAATGAACTTTTATTAAAAACAAAATTAAAAGAACAAGAAAATAAATATATTCAAGAAAATTTAAACTATATTAAAACCATTAAATATGATGTAGACAACATTGAACACCGTATGAATTATATTTTACAATCAATTGAATATGACTTAATTAATGAAAATTACGTAGAAGCAATACATAAAATAAACGCTCAAAAAGAAACTGTACTAAGTATTTCACCTATTATAGCCACAAATAATGAAACCTTTGATTTTATCTTAAATCTAGAAATCAAATCTTTATTACAAGATGACAATGAAATTAAAACATGTATCTCTATTTCAGAAAACCCTGTATATAATCATCCTGTGACTGCCTATAGAATTACTAAACTTTTAAAATATATTTATAATTTTTATCAACATGTTGAATTGTTTATTAGCGAAAAAGAAAATGAATCTTTAGAAGTCAAATTTATTATTCCACACTGTTTAGAATTTTCTTCATCATTTGAAGAAAAACTAAATTCCTTTGATGATTATTCTATCTCTATAATAAAAAATGATGAAACGATGATTATTCAATATATAGACAACCTATCTTCTTACCATTAAAAAAACAGGAATTAATGAAGTGAACTGAAAAAGTTGGACAACTTAGGAGGTTCACTTTTTATTATGGCT
>OLNH01001529.1_pt1 | contig 11358 bp, 17 predicted proteins | sample 1643101 | NCBI WGS metagenome assembly OLNH01 (sample SAMEA3136758, study PRJEB25190) | human gut metagenome | biome: human gut; feature: human-associated habitat; material: faeces | place: Austria | collected 2013
CCTGTTGCCCCGACTGAATGCAGTAAAGTCAAGGGTTTCCGAGGTTTCGGAAGCTCTTTTTTTATCCTATTTTGAGTTACTTTTTGTTACATTTTTTGTTACACTTTTATTTTGCCAGTGGCAGGTTTTCATTGATTAAAGAAACAATTTCTTTCTTTTCGTCATTGCTGGTTACATCAAAAGTGTAATACTTCTGATTGACTTCTACGGAATGCCCCAGTAGTGTAGCCGCTACTGTAGGTGCTACACCTATATTTCTGATCTTAGAGTTGAAAGTCTTTCTCAGGGCATGTATGCCTCTTTCTTCAATACCTAGCTGTCTGCATTTGTTTTTTATGCAGGAAGAAATAACAGGCGCATGAACACGTCCATCTTCATTAGCAAATACCCATTCACAAATGTAGCCGTTCTGTAATTCTGCTTTTTTTACTTTATCCAGTAAATTTGAAATTTCATTACACATTGGAAACAGACGCTCTTTTTTGTTCTTTGTAGCATCAATAAAATAAGTATTTGTCTTACGATTATACTTTTCTGACTTATTTATCAAAATACCGTCCTTAGAAATAGAATCCCATGTTAAAGCCGCAATCTCGCCTACACGCATACCTGTAAGGATAGCAAGCTCAACAGCATAAGAAGGAATATATTCAGGCTGATTTTTGTAGTCCTCTTGAAGTTGCTCACATAAAAGAACCATATCTTTATCTAAGACAAGAATTTTATCCTTTGATTTTTTCTTTTCGGTACAGTATTGATAAAAGAACTTAGGACTCAGATACTGCATTGGATTTTCAGATATATAGTGATTTATCATAGCACTTTTGAACACATTGTTTGTATATCCAAAAAGAGTCTTGCAGGCACTCTTACACAAGTTCAATCTTCCAACAGTAGTCCTGATAAAAACCTTAACATTCTCTTCTGTGATCTTGGTAATGTCCATCTTAGAGAATGCTGTATCTTGATAATATCTTCTATAATCTGTGTCATACTTATATGCTGTATTGTCTGAGACCATCTGATCTTGAAACTTTCGCCAATGATGATACAAATCATCAAAAGTAAGAGGAGCACTGTAATATTGAATTATTACCTTCTCTAAATCTTCCTTTCGTTTCTTTGCAATCATTTTTCCGTTAGGTAAACGGGTTTTCCAGCGGGTATCTTTTCCTTGTCCCTGCCATATAGGGTTTTTGTGCATTTTAAGACATTCATTTTTCTTCATAATCTCAACATCTTTTTGCACTTGCTCAATATTTATTATACCAGCATTAGACAAATATTGTAAGGTTTCATTAGCATTAATATTCATAAATTTTAATTTTCTCCTCAAGAAAAAAGGTAAGGACTGCTGCCAGCCCTCGCCTGTAGTTTTAAAAGTGTAGTTTTAATTTTGTGATTCTTTCTTAGGACAGGTACACCAACAAGATGTATCAATAGGTGTAGAGGAACGCATCCTCTGTAGAAGTGTAGCTTGAATTTGGCAGCAGAGATAAGGTTGTTCTTCTGACATATTAGAGATATTTTCTATATCATCCGGGTACAGTGCAGGAAACTGTTCATGGACTTCTTTTCTGTATATTTCTGTGTCATTGTAGTATTCAAGGGATTGTTTGCAGATTTCATAATCGTGAGCTGTGGCTTTTTTGCCAAAATAATTTCCTGTATCAAGAGTATGTTGCGTCCATGCTTTTACTTTAACTTCTTCACAGTTCAGAGGATGATTATAGTTCCATTGCATGATAGCAAGTAAGAGATTTCCGTCTACAGGACAGAGGATATTTTCTGGATTGTCTGCATCTTGGAACGAATGCTGAGTAGCCAGAACAAAATTTCCAGTGAGAGTCAAGTCTAGCATACACAGAACTTTTCCGTCTGCGGTTGTACAGATTTTATGATTGATAGGGTCAAGATGTTCATTTATATTGGTTAAAGCTTTAGCCCTGCCAGAGTATGTAAGTGATAATTGCTTTGCATCAGATAAATCGACTTGATGTAATCTGACATCAAACTTACATTGTTGTTTGTAGAAGTTGTATACAGTCTGTATTGAACTTTGGTTATCATGGTAGTCTGTGCTGATTCCTATATGAATCGGGTACTCCCAGTCAACACAATTCTCAGTGATATATTTGTATGCTTTATTTAATGCTGTAACAGCTTCTTTGCTTGCTATTGTACCGTTAGTGATAACCTGTATCTGTTCCACGTAGACTTGTTTTTCTATAATCTTATCGACTATGTAAGTAATCATCTCGGGATGTAACATAGGTTCACCGCCTGTCAATAATAGGAGCTCTATGTGTCTGTAGCGGTCAAATAAGGCATCTATAACCTCAGGGGCTATAACTGTACCCCTGTAGGCATCCATTGGCTCATCTGGCTCGTAGCGCATACAGTGAGGGCAGTTAAGATTGCAGTCTCTTGTGATTTCTATTTCTAAGCCTGCTAAATGTAATTCATAATTCATAGAAACCTCCTTAACACTTGGTATAGTCAAGAGGAAACTCTTTGTTATCAGCAAACCACTGGCGTAGCATATCTTCTTCTACTCGGTATTCTCTGCCGATTTTGATGCTTGGAAAGCCATCTGTACGCATTAATGCCTTTGCCTGTTTCGGATTGAGTTTTAATAGTTCCTGTAATTCTGTTATTGTATAAACTGTCATAGTTATTTTTCCTTTCCTACTTTGATTTTGATATTGCCTGATTCATAAATTTCATAGATACCTTTGATTTCTTTAGGGGAATGAGTGAGAAGTTGATAGATGGAATAAGTAGAAGTATTATAGTATTCTGCTATTGCGTGAACATCTGGGAGATAAAACCATTTTCCTGTTAGTCTTTGCACTTGATAACTCTTTATGTGTTCTATAGCCTTGTGATGCGGCCTGTATAAATACTCTAAGTTCATAGCAAAGTTAACGTCTATCGTTGAGTTCCTGAGTACTTTTAATTTGTGATGAACTTGGAGAGGACAGTTTGGAATTTCAAAGTCTGGTTTCTGACACCAAACCTCTGCTACCAGTCTGTGAATATAAAATTTTTTCTTCTTTCCTTTTTTACAAGGAGATACGTATAAGTAGTTGTTGGGTGCAAGCTGAGGTGTTAACAGATGCGGAACTGTTCCTGTAGTAGAAATGACATTTCCGTACTGAGAAACAAAGACGTTGGTGTATCTTGGATATTGGTAGAATTTTTCATCAGAGAAGAGTTTCATAAACGGCTTGCCTTTAGCTGTAACTGTTCTCGCAACCTGCTTCTCTGGGAGTTTTTTGGTAGTAGGCTTCTTCATCATAGCAGATCACCTCTTATCTTGTAGCCTAAATCTTCAAGCTGTGACTGATGATAGGTTCTGGAAGCAAGAGAACAGGTCATCTTTCTGGAAGTAGGTACTACATTGACTAGGTTGTTCTCTATCTTAGAGATTCTGTACAATGCACTACCAGTATAGATAAAATCATTCTTTTTCATAATAAGAATCATTCCTTTCTTAGTATTAGTATAGTAAGTATAATGTCTAACATATTAAGACATCCGGGCGGTATCTTAACAGTCTGTTTTTGAAGCTATATTTATTAAAAGTGGAGGTTCAACTTTTTTCAAAAAGGTTCATTTCTGTACCCTTAAAGAACTTTTCTGATGCTCTTTTAATCTCTGCAACAGCGTACTCTACATCCTTCTTGCTGAAATACTCAATGCCGTATCTTTTCTTGTGATTCTTGGCTCTGGTTTCAGGATTCTTTACTTCATCAAACCTTGACAGCAGGTCAACCATCTGGGCTTTACAGAAGATGCAGTTCTGATACTGTATAAGGAAATCAGTAAGACTTCTGAACTTCACTGGAAAAGCGCCTTTTTCTTCCTTGTATATCTTTTCCAGCTCATCATTGTATCTTTGATGCACTTTATCAAGGTTCTTTAGTGCTTTGTCCAGACGTGTGTACCAACCATGAAACTGCTTTTCAATGTCATTACTTGTCAGGCACTTGCTTCTCAGCTCCAACCTTGCATATGCCGGGTCTCTGCCGCCGCTTTCTGCTGCCTTGTCGTAGTTCTCACACTCGAAGCGTTTATTCTTGATTGCTACAGATACTTGCTTCTGAGAGAATAGATTCCTGCTGTCGTAGCAGTTTTGAACATTATAGGTTACTGCAAGGGCAGAGATGAGGTATCTGTTAAGTTTGGCATAATCCCTGTAATGTTCCGGGTCAAACGAATCGAATCTCATATCGAAGCGGCTAAGACTGTATGATTCTATGCCAGCACCGCCCAGAATCGTGTCAAAAGCTGTTTTAAACTCATCGTAGGAGAATAAGTCACCTACTAGCTTGTTGGCGTTTATTTTGCTGTAGGATAAGTTTTCTCTGCTGGACAGAGTGTCAAAACAGGGGGCTATACTTTCGTCTATGTCTGTTACTGGTAGACTGACAAGTGACAGCGTGTGAATGCTCCCTGTGAGTTGATAGTTGTTTCTCTTGTTTACATTCATTTTTGTATCTTCCTTTCATTTTTGTGAGAGATACTATCTCTCTTTCATAATATGCAGAATCTAATAAATCGCGGAATCGTTCTCTACAACAGCGTTTGCGGAAACTGAACTTTATTTTGGTCGTTCCACAAACACCCTGAAAGACCCTCCCTTTCATAGTATGCGAAATTTAACGAATTGCGGAAACCAGCTCTACAGGCGTGTTTGCTGAGTCTTAGGTTTAATTTGGTAGCGTCATTTTATCCTGAAAGACCCTCCCTTTCATAATATACAGAATTTAAAGAATCTCGGAAATCAGCTCTATGACAGCGTTTGCGAGAAGTGAACTTTTGAGGGTCTGCTAACATTTACACTCAAACACCCCTCAAACACCCTCCCTTTCATATATACTCAATCAACGAAATCTCGCAAACACGCCTGTAGAGCGCATTTGCGGAGACTGAGGTCTATTTTGATAGCGTCATTTTCACTGAAGCTCCCTCTCTTTGATAAATAGAGGATTTAACGAATCGTGAGAAATAGCTATATAGTTGCGTTTCCAGGGAGTGAATTTTATTAAAAAACATCACATGAGAAATAGATCAAGCTATCGCCGCGGCAGAAAAACTGTATATAAAGGAATTTACATAAGTTTAAATAAACTAACTTTTATAGATAGAGCCGGGAATCTGGAAACGTAGAGTATAAAAGAAAAAATAAAATTGGAGTATAAAAGTACAGAATATACTAGAAATATAATAGAATTTTATCGACTTATTTTTGGACTCGGTATCGAAACAGACCAGCATACACAGTTTTTACAGATTTATAAACCCTCTCAGGGCATAAGTATCCCCGGTCTGATGCAAAAAAAAGAGAGGTTGTCCACCTCTCTCTTATTAACTGTTTATTGTTATCAGTAAACCTATCACAAAGATAACAAGTAATATAATACCTACTACAATGAGTTTATCTTTATCTGTAGCCCCGTTTTGATCTAGCCATTTGCCTAGATCAGAGAGACTAAAAACTGCTATCAAAATGACCGCTGTCAAAAACATTGCCATCTACCTCACCTCCTCAAACTGAATATTGCAATCCATACATAGCACCCTTATTGTTTTAGTAGCTCGGAAAGAGTTTCCGCAACAAGGGCAGATGTACTTTCTTGTACTGCTGGGCTTCTTTGGTCTTGTAACAGGTGCGGAACCTGAGCCAGCTTTGCCGCCAGAGATTCCTATACTGTAAGCTGTCTGCCTGACAATCTGTATATCTTCCAACTGATTTATAATGCAGAAGTCTAATGTTCTCTCTGTAGGTTCCGTGATCGTCCAACCATAAGTTTCATGTCTGCTGATCTGTAAACCTCTTTCCTCAGCTAATGCCTTAAATCTCTTATTATGGTAGATACCTCTGTTAGATGTATCTTTAATATTGTTCTGTAATGCGTACAAGTGACAACCTTCATGTATCAGTGTAGCAACTATATTTTCAATCGGTCTGTTGAGATAATCAGCAGATAGATTAAGTTCGTGTGTTGCTACTGTATCATTGTGCCATACTTTGTTGACTGATACATGACCGTAAGCACCTACAGTACTCTGTATAGTTATTGTTGGTACTTCCAGTTCATTGTTGAAGTATTCTTCATTGATAAGTTTAAATACTTTGTTTAAGTACTGTGCTGTTCTCTGATAGTTTGTAAGTTTCTTCATATGAGTACCTTCTTTCTTTATTTGATACTCATATTATACACTTTAAACGAGTGCATATCAATTGACGGAATAGACAAAAGATACACTTAAAAACAGTGCATATTATACACTTTAAATAAGTGTATTTATTAAATGATTAATCATCAATGTATTCCAATAGATCACCCGGCTGTATCTGCAACAGCTTACAAATAGTATTAAGAGTTTCCTTGCTGGCAATCTCGCCTTGACGGATTTTTTGTATCTGGGCTTCTCCCATGATTTTATCTTTTCTTAATTTATAGGAAGTGTAGCCTTTTCCTTTTAATTCTTCCAATACATCTATTTTATACTTTAACATAGTAATTTCCCTCCCTGTTTATTTACTATAAATATCTTATCATATTCATACACTTAGAACAAGTGTTTTGCGAAAATAATATACACTTATTAAAAGTGTATAACATACACAAAAAATAGGTGTATAATTTGTGGGCTTTGTCAATAGACATACACCTAAAACAAGTGTATTATAATAGCATAAACAAAAACAACACAGAAGCAACCGGAACAGCCGAAAGCGTCCACAAACTTCAAGCCATATACCTGTGAGTGAACAGTACAGTAACAATAGTCAGGAAGATGCTTGAAGGGTTGCAACAAATCAGGAGGACAAAGATATGTGTAGAACAATGAAAGAATTAGAGAGAGTCGTAGCAGATTATAGAAGCATGAAAGCCATGAAAGAACAGATTGATGCAGAGGTTAAAAGCCTTGAATATGAAATCATCGGCTATATGGATGCTAATGAAAAGCTGACAGAGACAGGCAATGATTTTACAATCAAACTTTCCACCTGTGAAAGAAGAACAGTTGACACAAAGAGACTTGAGGCAGACTTAGGAAGCCTTGCAGAGTATCAGAGAATCAGCCAGTACAGAAGATTATATGTTAAATAAATATTCATCCTTGCGGTGGAGGTTAACCGCTGAAAGGTGAGAACATGATTAAATATGCAATGATTAAAGCTATTCTTTCAGCACTGGCTGTAACTGCTCCCATAGCAGAGACAACCTATCTTGATACAGGTATTTATTATTCTGATATTCAGTCAGTAGTTGATTCTGAAGGTGAAGAGTGGGGCTATGATGCAGAACTGGCAGACGGTACACCTGTAATTATTACATTTGATTCTCAGAATACAGACAGCCGTTATGATGATGTGATAACAGGGCTTACAGAGATAAAGGGGTGACGAATAGCCTATGAATAGATTAATGACTTATGAACAGTGGCTAGAGCTGTTCAAACGACAACTGAGAAAATATATTAAACACAAGTTGGCACAGGTGCTTTACGGAGTATCAATGTTTATGATTCTGACAGTGCCGCCGTTGGCAATGATAATCCATTGGATATTAAGGGGGTGAGGCTATGGATGTGTTGCAAGTACTGTTCAGCTTATGGACAGGAAACAGGTGTACAGCAGGAGTGCCAGAAGCTATTGAGAAGCTGACAGCAGAGGAACAGCAGGAAATCAGGGCTTACTGTGAGAATACTGAACGTCAGGCATTTGATGTAGGTTTTAAGACAGCAGTACAGCTTTGGAATCAGCTTGATAATACAGGAGGAATCATGGAATGAAAGAAGATATTATTTATTTGCTCTTTGATAATTGGTGCAACTCTGGACATGAACCGGAGGTGATAGAAGCCATGAAAAAAGCTATTCAGAATCCTACAGAAGATACAATTTTTGAACTTTCTTCTGTAGTAGAAGCAAATGCTTTTAAAGCCGGGGTCAGAAGTTGCTTACAGATGATGCACTGTTTATTTATCGAAGAATAGGAGATACATATGTTAGAAAAACTGTATGAATTATGGTCTATTGAAAAAAGAGTAAGTGTAACAATTAAAAGTGTAGGTTTAAACTGTACTTTTACTACTGTGATAGAAAATATCTATAAAGGTGAAGATTCAGTAGTTCTTGAGTTTGGTGATAACAATATGAAGTTAGACGTAACAGAGAACTGTACGTGCAATGAGTATGAAATGACTGTTGCTTATAATGAGACAACTATAACTATAAACTGGGAGGAAGATTACATATGAAATATTATACAGTGATTGTTGTAAAGATTGATGCTTTTGAGTCTCAGATCATTAATGAAAGACATTTCGGAAACTATGAAGATGCAGAAGAATTTTCAAGGAATGTACCGCAGGGTACAGCTTGTATGATTGCTGAGTTGAAAAGCCCTCTCATTTGAGGGCTTTCTTGGCTCTGATAAGCGTTGATTTGCTGATTCCTGTCATTTGTTCGACTTGTTTATAGGAATGAGACTCTAAAAGCTCTAAAGCGTGTTGCACCTGCTGCCGTGAATACTTTTTAGGTCTGCCTTCGGTGAAATCCGGGTTCTGTCGTGCAATGGCTTTTCCAGTCTGACAGCGTTCAATAATCTGGTTTCGCTCAAGTTCTGCGACTGCTAGGAGAGTTGTTATAAAGAACTGTCCCATAGCTGTATCTTCCAGTAAACCAACATTGAGAACATGGACAGAACATTTTTTCTGGAACAAATCTTTTACGATCTTGATTCCCTCTTCGGTATTTCGTGCCAGTCTGTCAAGTTTACTGACCACAAGCATATCATTTTCCTGCATCTGCTGAATAACTTCATTAAATACAGGTCTATCAGTGGTTGTGCCAGTGTATGCTTCTTTGTAGATTAGAGCATCGCTGTACCGTGAGAGGATTTCTTGTTCCTGAGCATCCAGACTGTTACCGTCTTTGGCTTGCCCCTTGGTTGACACTCTGCAATATCCGTAAATCATGTGGAAAATCTCCTTTCGTTAGTGACACTAAGTTATGACACCCCTGTATACTGCTATTTTACGTCACTTCGAGAACAGTGTCAATACTTAAAAGTTATGAAACTTCACAAAGCAAGAAAAAAGTCTGCAATGCAGACTTACAAGTGTTGGTCTTTGTTTGAGGGAGTGTACTGGCAGATGTCCTGTATCTGGCAGTCGAAGATACGACAGAGGTCATTTAACGTTGTAGTATTCATAGGTTTATTCTTGCGTAACTTGTCAATAGTAGCACTGGAAACATGATATTGAGTAATCAGCGTATAAGTTGATTCAGTTGAATTTTTAAGAGTATTCCAGAACGGACTGTATTCTATCAACGTTAGTTCCCCTTTCAGTAAGATAAAATAAGGATAAATGATAGTTATATTGTTGACTATAGTCAGAAAAATAACTATAATAATCATAAGAAAAAGACATTGAATTTTTATAAAAAGTAGAAGGTGAAAATCTATGGAAAAACTTTTATTTTGTAATAAATGTGGATATGTAAAAACTACATATAATACAAAACCAGGAAATGATTGTTGGATCTGTCATGAGGGAAAATATATAGAAACAGATGTAGATTCAAAAATTGCAGATACAGAAATAAATGAAGAATATAAACAAATGCATAACGGAGATTACCCCAGCATACTAGAATCTGATGAAATGCTTCGTGAGAAATATTTCTATGGAAAATTAGATTCCGAAGTTAGTGAAACTGCTGTTGCTGAAAGAAAATATTGGGAATCTCCTGAAGGAGTAGAACAACGAAACAAAGAAATGGACCAGTGGTATGCTAAACAGAATGCTCAGAAATTCTCTACTGGGCCTAAGTGTCCAATCTGCGGCAGCACAAATCTTAAGAAAATCACTGGAACAAGAAAAGCAATGAAGATAGGTCTGTTTGGTCTTTTTGGAGCTGGTGATCTTGGTAAGACTTATCAGTGTGGACAATGCGGAGCTAAGTTCTGAATATGAGCATAGTTATAAATGAAAAAAGACAATTAAATAAAAAGGATATGTATTGTATCTATCGCAGGAAGAAGGATGGCAAGATTGTATGCTCATTGCCGCATAAAAGTTCTTGCCAAATGTATACAAATAAACAACATCCCGTTTGTAATGTTAAAGTTAAACGATATAAAAATGAATTAAATATACAGAACAGTAAGAAAGATTATGTTTTTGGGGTAGAGGTAGAACATGTTAATAAAATAGATAAAAAGCTTAAGCCAGCTCAATATTCGTTAGGTGCGTTTACTGATAAGACTACAAAAAGGAGTAGGGCTTATCCGATGCCTAGAAGTCAAAATATTTCGTATGTTAATTATGGACAGGAATGGAATACAAAGAACTGGACACATATTAAATATAAGCAAATAGTTTATGTTTTTGATGGCTTTTTATACTGTGCTACACATAAACATTTTTTATCTCACGGTCAGGTTATTGTAAATGATTTAAGAAATCCAATACGAAAACATTTAGTAACTTTAATTTACTGCAACGATTGTGACAAATATTATATAGATGCGTCTCAATATAAAAAGTTTATCAATCAAAAGATATTACTTAATTTTATAATCAAAGTGAGTCATATGCAAGGGGAAGGGTTTGATTCATTTAAGCCGGAATCAGAATTACATTTTTATGGTTATAATGCTAAAAGTTCCACTTCCAGATCAGAAAGACAACAAATTTTATATGATGTAGTTTCTAATAGACTAATGCGTGTAGAAGATATTGTTTCGCATTTGCAGGGACTTATCAATATAAATGAAGGAAGAACAGATAGAATTGCTGCAAATGAGCGGTACCGAGAAGATATTGAGTTTTTATATAAAAGGTTTCCGGGTGCAAGTATGGAATATAGATTATTTTATGAAGATCTTAATTTTTAAATGTAATAAGTGTGATTAAGGTGCAAAGAGAGAAGATAAACTTACCCGTAAAATACTGAGTTTATTTGAGTATACAGAACAAGGAAGCTGTCTGCAAGGTTCAGTGATAAAATACTTGTCTGGAACAGATCAGATGATTCTAGGATGATATACTCGAATAAACCCAGTATTATTTTATAAACTGTCGAGAACTGTTTGTACTTCCAGAATAACAAGAGATATGATATACTTACAGTGTTGTTCAACCGATACCCGGCAACGGGAGGAGGTGAAATCTACATGGAAAACCTTGCTATTTCTTTTCTTGTCTCCTTTATGGCAAGCATAGCCGCCTATTATGTTTGCAAATGGTTAGACGGTGACAAGTAGGGCAACACTAGCCTAGCAGTTTCTTGTCTGCTATAAAAAATAAGAAGAAGCCCCCAGTATTCGCA
>OLNH01001531.1_pt1 | contig 11353 bp, 11 predicted proteins | sample 1643101 | NCBI WGS metagenome assembly OLNH01 (sample SAMEA3136758, study PRJEB25190) | human gut metagenome | biome: human gut; feature: human-associated habitat; material: faeces | place: Austria | collected 2013
AGCCGGACTGATGGCAATTGCCTTCTTCGGATTTTCAGGACTGATTTAAGGAGGGGACTGGTATGAATATAGGAGCAATTATCGCGGCAACTGTACTGGTTGCGGCAGTAGGCCTTTTTATCGGTGTTTTCCTTGGCGTTGCCGGTAAGAAGTTTGCTGTGGAAGTGGATGAGAAGGAAGTTGCTGTTCGTGAGGCGCTTCCCGGTAATAACTGCGGTGGCTGTGGTTATCCCGGCTGTGATGGTCTGGCAGCAGCGATCGCCAAAGGTGAGGCACCTGTAAATGGATGTCCGGTAGGCGGTGAGCCTGTCGGAAAAGTAATCGCAGCGATCATGGGACAGGAAGTTGTGGAGACTACCCGTCAGGTGGCGTATGTGAAGTGTGCGGGTACCTGTGAGAAGACGAAGGATAATTATGAGTATACAGGTGTGGAAGACTGTGAGATGATGGCTTTCATTCCCGGTGGCGGTGCGAAGTCCTGTACTTATGGATGCCTTGGTTTTGGAAGCTGCGTGAAGGCCTGTCCGTTTGGGGCGATTGATGTTGTGAACGGTGTGGCGGTTGTTGATAAGGAGGCTTGTAAGGCCTGCGGTAAGTGTGTTGCCAAGTGTCCGAAGCATCTGATCGAGCTTGTGCCCTATGAGCAGACTACGTTTGTGCAGTGTAGTTCTCATGCGAAAGGTAAGGCTGTTACTTCTGCGTGTGAGGTTGGCTGTATCGGATGTAAGAAGTGTGAGAAGACTTGCCCGAATGGGGCGATTACGGTTGATAATTTCTGTGCGCATATTGATTATAGTAAGTGTACGAATTGTGGGGCTTGTAAAGAGGTTTGTCCGAGACATATTATTCAGTAATGAGAGAAAGAACTGCTGTGTGAAGGCATGGCGGTTCTTTTTTTTCGATTAAGGGACGCGCGAACAATATACGCGAATATATGTTTGCGTTATGGGGTGGGATGTGGTATGATGAATCGGAAGTGATGAATTTGGGACGGAGGATGTATCATGATTGCGTTTGTTCATGGAATGGCTGTGGATATGACTGAGAGCTCGGTGGTTGTTGAGGCCGGGGGGATTGGTTATGAGATATATATGACGGGGGCAGATTTGTCTGAGATTCGTATGGGGGAGGATGTGAAGGTCCATACTTATTTTAGTGTGAGAGAGGATGCCATGAAGCTGTATGGGTTCAGGGCTAAGGATGATCTGCAGATGTTTAAGCTGCTTCTTGGCGTGAATGGTGTGGGGCCGAAGGCTGCGCTGGGGGTTCTGGCGGGGATTACAGCGGATGAATTGAGGTTTGCAATTCTTTCGGATGATGTGAAGACGTTGTCGAAGGCTCCGGGTATCGGGAAGAAGACGGCTCAGAAGCTGATTCTTGAGCTGAAGGATAAGATGAAGCTGGAGGATGCGTTTGAATTGAAGCTGGCTCATGAGCAGGAGAGGGCAGCAGTGGGAGCCGGTGAGGTTTCGGATGGCAGGCAGGAGGCTGTTGAGGCTCTGGTTGCGCTGGGATACAGCAGTGCGGATGCGCTTCGTGCGGTGCGTAAGGTTACGGATGTGCCGCCGGATGATGTGGAAGGTCTTTTGAAGGCTGCACTGAAGAATTTTTAACTGAAGCAGGACTTTACGCTCTGGTAGATTGGATTGCCTGTATTGTTATAGAATTGTTATAGGTTAGGATGGGTAACAGATGGAGAAACGTATTATAACTACGGATGTGACGGAGGAGGATTTTTCTCTGGAGGGGAATCTCCGGCCGCAGACGTTGGATGATTATATTGGTCAGGAGAAGACCAAGAGTACTTTGAAGGTTTATATAGAGGCTGCGAAGCAGAGGCATGATGCATTGGATCATGTTTTGTTTTATGGTCCTCCGGGGCTTGGTAAGACTACTCTTTCGGGGATTATTGCCAATGAGATGGGGGTTCATATGAAGGTGACTTCCGGGCCGGCTATTGAGAAGCCGGGGGAGATGGCTGCGATCCTTAATAATCTGCAGGAGGGAGATATTCTGTTTGTGGATGAGATCCACCGCCTGAACAGGCAGGTGGAGGAGGTCCTTTATCCTGCTATGGAGGATTATGCTATTGATATTATGATCGGGAAGGGAGCTTCTGCCAGGTCTATACGTCTGGATCTGCCGAAGTTTACACTGGTGGGGGCGACTACCAGGGCAGGACTTTTGTCTGCACCTCTTCGTGACCGTTTTGGTGTGATGCATCATCTGGAGTTTTATACTCATGAGGAGCTTAAGACGATCATCATCCGTTCTGCTCAGGTTCTTGGAGTGGAGATTGATGAGAAGGGTGCGGCTGAGATTGCCAAGAGATCCAGGGGAACTCCGAGGCTTGCCAACCGTCTGCTGAAGAGGGTTCGTGATTTTGCGCAGGTGAAGTATGATGGACGGATTACTTATGATGTGGCGTGTTTTGCGCTGAATCTTCTGGAAGTGGATCAGTATGGTCTGGATAAGATTGACAGAAGGATTCTTCAGACTATGATCGTGAATTTTCAGGGTGGTCCTGTGGGACTGGAGACTCTGGCTGCGGCGATAGGGGAGGATTCCGGTACGCTGGAGGATGTGTATGAGCCTTATCTGCTGCAGAATGGATTCCTGAACCGTACGCCGAGAGGACGTATGGCATCGGCGCTTGCGTATGAGCATCTGGGCTATCAGATGCCGGAGAAAAACTGAAGTTAAGGGCGTAAAAATATAAAAAAGTAAAAGTTTTTTAAAAATTCCTATACATTTCGACTGCTTTCGAGTATAATGAAGTAAATGTCCGGGGTTCCGGGCAGATTGAAGGAAGATACAGGAGGCTCGTACGGATGGCGGTCAAAAATACAGCAAAGGTAATCATAGGTGGTAAGATTATTACGCTGGGAGGCTATGAATCGGAAGAATATTTTCAGAAAGTAGCATCCTATATAAATAAAAAGATGGATGAGTTAAGTGCTATGCCGGGTTACAGCAGACAGCCCATGGAGACCAAGCATACACTTATCAGCCTGAATATTACAGATGACTATTTTAAGGCAAAGAAACAGGCGGAGGTTTTTGAACAGGATTTACAGCAGAAGGATCAGGAGATGTATGATCTGAAGCATGAGCTGATCTCGCTTCGTATGCAGATTGAGGAAGCGCAGAAGCATGAACAGGAAGCCCTGGAACAGAAGAGCCTTCTGGAGGGAAAGAATAAGGAACTGGAAAAGCAGATTGATGAGCTGCTGAAATAACAGAGGGGGGATTACTTCGGTGATTTCCCCTTTATGATTTGTTTCATATGTATTCGATTTGAATATTATAGCAATGCTCATAAATAATGCATTTAAGATGACTGTTATAGAAAACGTGAGGTATAGAATTGAGAAGAGAAGAGATTGAACTTCTGGCACCTGCCGGTTCCTATGAGGGATTTGAGGCAGCGATCGGTGCAGGTGCAGATGCGGTTTATGTAGGGGGAGCAGCCTTTGGCGCGCGGGCCTATGCGAAGAATTTCGGAGAGGAAGAGCTTTTGCGTGCCATTGATACTGCTCATATCCATGGCAGGAAACTTTATCTGACAGTGAATACGCTGTTGAAGAACAGGGAACTGTCTGAACAGTTGTATGATTATCTGCTTCCATATTATAAGGAAGGTCTGGATGCGGTGATCGTTCAGGATATGGGTGTGTTTAAGATGATCAGGGAGATGTTTCCGGGTATGCATCTTCATGCCAGCACGCAGATGACTGTGACAGGTCCGGAGGGGATGAAGTTTCTGGAAGAACAGGGTGCTTCCAGAGTGGTAACTGCCAGAGAACTTTCCCTTGAGGAAATCCGGAGGATGCATGAGACAAGTCCTATCGAGATTGAATCTTTTATCCATGGAGCTTTATGTTACAGTTATTCGGGACAGTGCCTGATGAGCAGTATCCTGGGTGGAAGAAGCGGTAACAGAGGAAGGTGTGCACAGCCTTGCCGTCTGCCTTACCAGACAGCGCTTTGTTGCGGGGAAAATGGCAGACGGTCAGAGAAAAGGAAAGCGCAAGAACTATGTCCTCTGAGTCTGAAAGATATTTCTACGATAGAGATTCTTCCGCAGATTCTGGAGGCTGGTGTTACTTCTCTTAAGATAGAGGGCAGGATGAAGCAGCCGGGATATACAGCAGGGGTAACTTCTGTATATCGGAAGTACCTGGATCTTCTTTTTGAGAAGGGAGCTGAGAATTACAGGGTAGCAGAGGAGGATAAGAGATATCTGCTGGATCTGTTTAACAGGGGAGGTTCCTGTACCGGTTATTATCAGATGCAGAATGGTCCGTCCATGATGGCATTCAGCAATGAGAAGAAAACAGGAGATGTCAGTCCTGTATTAAGAAAAAAGAAAGAAAAAATTCAGGGAACATTCATTCTTTTTCCGGGAAGTCCTGCTATACTGGATGTGTCATGCAGGGGAATCCATGGATTTGCGTCTGTGGGTGAGGTACAGTATGCGCAGAACCAGCCGCTGACAGAGGAGCGCATCCGTTCACAGATGGAGAAGCTTGGAAATACAGAATATGAGTGGGAAAATCTGGAAATCCAGATGGATGAGAATATTTTTATCCTGATGAAAATGCTGAATGAGGCGAGAAGAGAGGCACTGGAATCTCTGGAAAATGAATTGCTCAAACCATATAAGAGAGAAGAAAATAATGGGAAGAAACGCTTATCAGAGGATGCCGGAAGAAAAGCAGATTCGCCAAAGCAGAAAAATCTTCCGATTTATATTTCCTGTGAAGAAAAATCCACTGCACTGGCGTTATATAAAAGAGAGGGGATACATGGAATGTATCTGAACGCTGATGCCATGGAGGTCTGCTTGGATGACTGTGTAAGCAGAGGAATGGAGATGTATCTGTCTCTTCCGCATATTATGAGAGGTGAGATGCCCCGGGAGCTTCTTACCAGGATCAGAGAGTGGATGGACAGAGGAATGACAGGATTTCTGGTAAGAAATCTGGAGACTTTTGCAGTTCTGCGAAAGGCAGGTCTGGCTGAGAAATGTGTTCTGGATCACAGTATGTATACATGGAATGATGAAGCTGCTGATTTCTGGAAAGATCAGAAAGTCCTCAGAAATACGGTACCGCTTGAGCTGAACGAAGGGGAAATCCGCCACAGAGATAACCGGGACAGCGAGATGCTGATCTACGGATATCTGCCTCTTATGATATCGGCCCAGTGTGTGCATAAAAATCTTTACGGATGTAATCATAAGGAAGAAGGGGTAACTTTAAAAGACCGTTACGATAAAGAATTTACGGCGAAATGTATATGTAACCCATGGAAAACTGAGAATACAGATTTCTGTATACCCTGCTATAATATCATTTACAACAGTATCCCTTACGGCCTGTTGAAAGAGAAATCACAGATAGACAGACTTGGTGTCTCTTCCCTGAGACTTGCATTTACCATTGAGAAGCCTCAGGATGCGGTGAAGATATATGAAGAGTTCAGAGCTGTTTATCGTGATGGGAAGAATCCTCCGAAACGGGAATATACAAAGGGACATTTTAAAAGAGGAGCCGAGTAAGGCATATGATTAATGTAATTGTAGAATTATCCAAGTATGTGATCCTTACCCTGATGGTGATTTATACTTTTCACTGTTTCTATCTGGTGAAACAGCAGAGTGAGGAGGAGAGAAACGAATCGCTGCGCCAGCAGCTGATGCTTATCTTTTTTATGGATTTCACTGCGTTTCTGGTCATCTACCTGAAGACAGGTAAGTTTCAGGTCGTGTTGTTTTATATCGAAATGATGGCATTTTTTGCGGGAATCCAGATTTTGTACAGGATTTTTTATAAGAAAGCATCGATTTTACTGCTCAACAATATGTGCATGCTTCTCAGCGTAGGATTTATTATGCTGTGCAGGCTGGATGTTTCCACAGCTACCAGACAGCTGGTGATTGTGGCAGGCGTAAATGTGGTGGCATTGATCGTACCTGTCCTGATCAGGAAGATGAAATTTCTCAAGGACCTGACATGGGTTTATGCGGGAATCGGAATCGTTTTGCTGGCGGCGGTATTTGTGCTTGCAAAGACAAGCTATGGAGCAAAACTTTCCCTGATGGGAATCCAGCCTTCAGAGGCGATAAAGATTACATTTGTGTTCTTTATGGCGGCATTGCTGAGAAAAGGTGCTGATTTTTCAAAAGTGGTCCAGGCTACGGTAGTGGCGGGACTGCATGTGGGGATTCTTGTACTTTCCAGAGACCTTGGAAGTGCAGTGATCTTCTTTGCGGCATATCTTGTGATGATTTATGTGGCATCCAGAAATGTGGGATATCTGGCACTTGGTCTTGCAGGCGGATCTGCAGGGGCAGTTGTCGCATATCATCTGTTTGGCCATGTGCGTCAGAGAGTGACAGCCTGGAAGGATCCCATGGCGGTATATCAGAATGAAGGATACCAGATCGTCCAGTCACTGTTTGCCATTGGAACCGGCGGATGGTTTGGAATGGGATTGTGTCAGGGTTCGCCTGAGAAGATCCCTGTTGTCAAGAATGACTTTATATTCAGTGCAATCTGTGAGGAACTGGGTGGGATTTTTGCAATCTGCCTGATCCTGGTATGTATGAGTTTCTTTTTGATGATCGTAAATATTGCGCTTAAAATTAAGAAACCATTCTACAAACTGATCGCACTTGGACTTGGTACGGAATATGCATTTCAGGTATTTCTGACAATTGGCGGAGCAACGAAATTTATCCCTATGACAGGTGTAACTCTTCCTCTGGTCAGCTATGGAGGAAGTTCTGTCGCGTGTACAGTACTGATGCTGGCGATCATTCAGGGATTGTATATTTTGAGAGAAGATGAGGACGAAGAAATTGAGAGATATCGAAGAAAAGGAACGGCGCAGAGAGTTGAAGAAGCGCCAGAAGCGCAAAGCCCGGGAGATTTCTGAAAAGAGAAGGCCCCGTAACAGAGAGTATACACTGGTATCCTGCTTTTTTGTGCTGATCTTTGTCAGTATGATCGGATATCTGATCTACTTTAATTATGCAAAGAGCGATGATTTTATCAATAGTCCCTATAATACAAGGCAGGATACTTTTTCAGACAGGGTTGTAAGAGGTAAGATCATATCTGCAGATGGGCAGGTGCTTGCCCAGACCAATGTTTACGAAGACGGAACAGAGGAACGTACTTATCCCTATGCAAATATGTTCGCTCATGTAGTCGGATATGACACTAATGGAAAAAGCGGACTGGAATCAGAGGCGAACTTCCAACTTCTGACTTCTCATGAATTTTTCCTGAACCAGATGAAAAATGAGTTTAAGAATCAGAAAAATACGGGTGATTCTGTGAACACGACGTTAAACGCAGATCTTCAGTCAACTGCCTATAATGCACTTGGTGACAGGAGAGGGGCGGTTGTTGCCATAGAACCCTCTACAGGTAAGATTCTGGTGGAAATGAGCAGACCGGACTTTGACCCGAATACTATTTCCCAGAACTGGGACACACTGGTAAATGATTCCAATGACAGCAGTCTGTTGAACAGAGCTACAAACGGAGCCTATCCTCCGGGATCTACATTTAAGGTGGTAACTGCCCTGGACTATTTCAGAACCAAGGGCAGTCTGGAGGGATTTTCCTATCTCTGTGAGGGAAGTATTACCAGAGAAGATCACACGATCAGGTGCTATGGCGGAACTGTTCATGGACAGGAAGATTTTTACAGTGCTTTTGCCAATTCCTGTAACAGTGCATTTGCAGAGATCGGAACCATGCTCGGAGGCAGTTCTCTGAAAAAAACAGCCGAGGATCTTCTTTTTAATAAGAGTCTTCCGCTTTCTTCCTATAAAAAGAGTACTTTTACATTAAATGGAAAATCTTCTGTTGCAGAGGTTATGCAGACTGCCATCGGACAGGGTAATACGTTGGTATCACCTATGCATATGGCGCTGATTACCAGTGCGATCGCCAATGGCGGGGAGCTCATGAAGCCTTATCTCATTGATTCTGTTGTAAGTTCAGACGGAGAGACAGTGAAGACAACAGAGCCGGAGAGCTATAAACGTCTGATGACAACAAATGAGGCGAATATCCTTGGAAAGCTTATGAAAGGTGTTGTGGAAAACGGAACCGCATCGGCTCTGAACGGAAGAGGATATACAGTGGCAGGCAAGACCGGATCAGCGGAATTTGATGAGAATGGTTCCAGTCATTCCTGGTTTATCGGTTATTCCAACGTGGATGATCCGGATCTGGTAGTTGCGATCATTGTTGAGAATGGCGGTACCGGAAGTGAAGCAGCAGTGCCCATCGCAGAGCAGATATTTGATGCGTATTATTATGATAAGCAATAATAAATTCCATGTTGCAGGCAATCTGGAATGAATTTTGGCTACGTTAATGTGAACGGAGTGAACAGTAACTAATTAATCGGTAATATGTTATGAAATGATATTTATAGCTTGCGGGTTTGGAAAAAAAGAGATATACTATACTCAGTTTATAATACCACGCAAAACAGGAGGGATTGCATTATGATAGAAGCAACGAGCTGTGGCGGTGTGGTAATTCATCGGGGTAAGATTCTTACTTTGTATAAATCTTACAGGAACCGTTATGAGGGCTGGGTATTGCCGAAAGGAACAGTGGAACCAGGCGAAACGCATGAACAGACAGCATTGCGGGAAGTGATGGAAGAGGCTGGAGTGCGTGCGACCATTGTGAAATACATCGGAAAGAGCCAATATAACTTTACCGTTCCGGAGGACGTGGTTTCCAAAGAGGTACACTGGTATCTGATGACTGCGGATAATTATCATAGTAAGCCCCAAAGAGAAGAGTTCTTTGTGGATTCCGGGTATTATAAGTACCATGAGATTTATCATCTGTTGAGATTTTCCAATGAGAAGCAGATTGTAGAGCGTGCTTATCAGGAATATCTGGAGATGAGAAGTAATGGACTCTGGGGAAAACAGCATAAGTATTATTAACGAGGACAGGGCTGTGTTTTTTGACGCAGCCCGGTTTAATTTCAGAGAAAAAAGGGAATACTTTTGAAATACAGGAAGAATGGAAACGGGAGAGTGTAAGATGCTGGTCTGGCAGGAGAATTTTTTAACAGGAGAATCTGTAAAGAATCCAAACAAAATCAAAAAGAAATTAAATAATGGAAAGCTAGTGCCGGGCATTTATCTTCTTACGTTATCAGAGAATCCGTCGAATCTGATGGATATTATTCCGGCAGCAATGCTGATCCAGAAGAGTTTCTATGGAATCTGCCCTAAGATTATAGGAATGGCAAAGGGGAAGGATGAAGCTCTGGAAATGGTACGAAGTCTGATCGATGAAATGTATACAGAGACAGGTACTTTTGCAACAGCTGAATATATAGAAAACAGGTGAGAATATGCTACATATTTTATGGCTGATCCTTAAGTTTATATTGATCGTACTGGGGATTGTGTTGGGGCTTTTTTTACTGGCAGTCCTGCTTGTTCTATTCTGTCCTGTCAGATATAAGGTATCAGCTGTTAAAACAGAAGATGACTGGAAACAGATAGAAGGGGAAGGCATTGTAAGCTGGCTTTTTCATGGAATTTCCCTGAGCGCCAGATGGCAGGAACAGAAGATGGAATTCTCTTTCCATTTATTTGGAATTCCGATAAGTAAGTTATTGAAGAAGCGCCGGGCAAAGAAAGAAGCCGCACAGGAGAAACCCCGTCAGAGAAATGCAAAAAAAGAGAAGCAGACAGAGCTGGCTGAGAAAGCAGAACAGAAAATTGAAACTGCAACAGAAGCACATTCTGAATCAGAGGAGTGCGGACAGAGTTCTGAACAGGGGGATTCCGGGAAACAGACATCTGTGCAGCAGGAAGAGAAAAAAGAAACAGATGTGCCGAAGCCGACAGTCGAAGAGACTGACAGACCGAAGACGGATGAGCTTGTTTCAGAAGAAACTGTACAGACTGAGTCATCAAAAACAGATTCTGTCGAAGCTTCTTCTCAGAAACAGTTCTTTATAAAAAAGATTTATAATAAGATCAGGAGACTGATTAAAAGCATTCAGGCAAAACTTCGCAGGATTCGCAGAACTTTTGATAAGATCAGAAGTCAGGCATCCTGGTGGAGGGCGTTTCTTATACATCCAAGAGTAAAAGCTGCCAAAGATCTTGTATGGAAACATGCAAAATTTCTGCTGAAGCATATTTTTCCTACCAGGATAGAAGGACAGATTACTTTTTCCTTCGAAGATCCTGCACTGACAGGAACAGCACTTGCTGTATTGGGGATGACGATTCCATTTCATAAGAACTGTGTGCAGATCAATCCCCGTTTTGACGGAGAGAACTATCTGCAGGGAAACATCAGGGCAAAAGGCAGAATTTATGGATTTGTATTTGTACGTGCTGCATTGATCATTTATTTTGATAAAAATATAAAATACGTTATCAAACGTTGGAAAACCAGGAGGGCATGACCATGGCAAACGAAAATAACTTTAAAGAAACTGTAAACTCATTATTTAAGGGAATGGACAGCTTTATTTCTGCGAAAACAGTAGTAGGAGAAGCGATTCATGTAGGCGATACGATCATCCTTCCTCTGATGGATGTATCCTTTGGTGTAGGTGCTGGCGCTTTTTCAGGAGAAAAGAAGGACAACGGTGGCGGCGGAATGGCCGGTAAGATGACTCCATGCGCTGTTCTTGTCATACAGAATGGATCAACTAAGCTTGTTAATGTAAAGAACCAGGATGGGCTTACTAAAGTTCTTGATATGGTGCCGGATTTCGTAGATCGATTCACAGCTTTTACAGCCGGAAAAGATGACGATGAACCAGGCAGTGACGAGAAATAATAAAAGATGGACAAAATATTTGAGATGATCTACACATTTCCAGGAGAGCTTCTGCATAAACTATAGCAAACCAATGAAAAAGAAAAGGTGCAGGAGAATTGGAAAAGCTCATTGGCTTTATGCTTTTTTTTATAGGTCTTGGGATGGTGATCGGTCTGTTGATTGCAGAAAATGTGATCCTTGTAGTTTCAGCCGGAATTTTCCTGCTGCTGGGATATCATCTTTTCTGTCATTAAAAACGAAATATAGGATATAAAAAGAGACTGTCAGAGTCGGATGTGATATCAATCAGAATATCCAGGCTGTGCCAGTCTTTTGTTTATGCATAGGAAGTTACTCCGTAATGTTCCTATAGCATAATAAGGCCCTTCGGGCAGGATTCTTTCCTTGTATCAAATATAATTTTGAGTAAAAAAATACCCCTGCAAAAACAGGGGCAATGGTGTTATTATGCTCTTTCTACTTTACCGGATCTTAAGCAAGAAGTACATACATAT
>OLNH01001547.1_pt1 | contig 11227 bp, 8 predicted proteins | sample 1643101 | NCBI WGS metagenome assembly OLNH01 (sample SAMEA3136758, study PRJEB25190) | human gut metagenome | biome: human gut; feature: human-associated habitat; material: faeces | place: Austria | collected 2013
CTTTTTGTGATGTCCTTAATGGAATGGATATCCTCTACTATTCTTTTTCAACCTTTCACCCTCATATCTCTATAAGTTACATGTTTGCAATTGTCTCGTCAAAGTTAATGTACTTCTTCATCTCTTCATCCAGCACATCTTTATTTGCTGTTAACTTCGGCACACAAACAGTGATCATATTCTGGATTTCATTATAGTGTTCGTAGATTCCGATCGTTGTATTTCTCGCACGTGCAATCTCTTTGTCTGACCACTCTACTTTTACCTTGTCCCCTTCAACCGAGAGATCACCCCAGATACCGCAGATCGGGCACTCTACATGAGTTGTGCCGTTCATACTCAGGAGCGGGTTGTGGCAGACCGGACATACTCCTTCGTCTCCAACCCATGTGTCCACCTCGTCATACGGTTTTCCGAGTGACTCTGCAACAGCCTTTCCAAGTGATGCCGCCTGTGCCATCAGGTTCTTATCAAGAAGCGGACTTCCCGTTCTTCCCTGATCATAAGCATCAACATGTCCCACACACTTCATGCAAAAAGAAAATGTAAACAGATCCAGCATCGGGAGTCCTAAGGATACCCAGTTATGTGTCTGCGCGCCGCCGACTGAAATGTATCCGACATAACGGTCTTTGAAGTAGCGAGGATCTAGTTCCGGTTTACCTTCAGCTTTTCTCTTCTTGTTCTCCTCAAGAAGAGCCGCTCTGTCATGAGAAGGTCCGAAACGGTCTACAAAGTTCTTAAACTGTCCTACAATACCTACCGCATAGACAGGAGCTCCGATGATGATACCATCTGCCTCAAGGCACGCTTCCTCAAGGATATGATAATCATCTTTCATGCAGCAGTGGATTTCCACCTCTCCTTTGTCTCTCATGCGGCTGCAGTAATCACACGCGCGGCAGTGTCCGATATCAAGACGTACAGTGTTGATGAACTCAACATCCGCTCCGGCTTTCTTTGCTGCGAAGAGTGCTTCTTTTACCAGGATGTCACTTCTCTGGTTCATTCTTCCAAAAGAAATACCTAAAACTTTCATTTTTTATACCTCCAATTTTCTTGATGTATACAGTCTAGTCCTTTTTTTTCGTTCCGGCTTTCCTCTGATTTGCCTCTCTAATCATCAATAATTGGCTAAAAAAATCCTCTCCGAAAAAAGAAAGCAAAAAATATTGCATGATTTTTGCTTTCTTTATCCTCTATACAAAATTGTTGAAACAAAAAAGCTGCCGAATCGGTTCCTGTCATTTTCACCAATTCAGTAGCTCTGTGTTTTGTCAAAATGAATAACAATATTTAATTTCTATGAGTCGGATCTCCTGCTCCAACAGCACGCTCTCTAGCTCCAGCGTATGATTGTCAATATGCACATTCGTAATCTCCATCGTCGGAATCGCACTCTCTCTCAGATAGATTTTCTCATCCTTTGCCAGATTCTTACGGTATCCCAGTCTCTTCCATATATCCTGCACACTTCCGTGTTCTTTATTTACATAATGTATTTTTATCAGATAATCTCCGTCTCTTACATTATCAAGAATGAACTTCAGTTTCAACGGTTTTTCATCTTCAATATAGTTGGAAATCTCATCTACCGTGATCTGATCCTCATCCGTAGTCGCGTATCTTCCCGACAACCTCTTGTAATTATGGCACGCAATTACATACCGATCCCTGTTGTTCGTAGTAATAATGGAATGACTGTCTTTATAGAGAACACACGGCTGCAGCTTCTTTACAAATGTAAATGCATAGAAGGAAGGCTTACGAAATCCATCCCTGGATATAATTCCCGAATCTCCGTTCAACGGTGTATTCGCATCATAGTAATCCGAATAGCTGTCCAGAGCATGCCAGTACGCCATGAAGTCCACTTCCCCGCACATATCAATACAGTTCTTCAGCACATAGGCGCCCTGCTCACAGCTGTCATTGATCACGTTTCGATTGGATATCGTGAAGTTCCACTCACTGATATTGAATTCTCTGGTATGAAAATCCGCCTCCTCCATCGCTTCTTTCATAATTGCAATCTGATTTTTCATATAGTCGGGGTCAATAGACTTCCTTCCAAAGAGCACTCCTTCTTCCTCATATCCCGTATACTGGTAAGCATAGACGGAGAAGAAATCCGGCTGGAGTGGCTTTTTCTTCCACTCCGGAAATATCTTCCTGCACTCCAGCTTCTCGTAACCCAGCACATATCCGGCTCCGCCCACACGGATCTTTGGAGATATCTCCTTCATTGTCAGATAGACCGCCCGGAACCGCCCATAATATGACTCAAAGTTCCTGCGCGTCTCTCCCTCGTGCTCGTTTTTTGAAAAAATGCTGTTCCTGTATTCAAAATACCATTTCTCCATCTCGTCCACACCATAACAGTTCACAAGATGGATTGCGAATGCTTTTATGATCTCTTCAAACTCTTCATTCGAAAAGTCATCCTCACTCGTGCTTTCCTTCAAGTACCGCTCCGGCGTATACATAAATATTGTCTGTTTATACCCCAGTTCGAAATAAGGGCGCATATGATATTCTAGAAGGAAATCAATCACTTGGTCAAGCTTGTGAAAATTACAGATTCCTTCGCTGTAACAGTGCTCTTTAGAAAAGATATCCCATATCCTCACATATTCGATCCCCGTTTCCCTCTGAATATCAATCAGCTGTCTCTGTACATCGGAGTGAAGTCCCGTATATGCCTTGCCTGCACAGATTCCCCGGATACCGGGATTCGTATAGCTGTCTGGCTGAGAGGTGTCCACATAGCAGACCACCTGTCCTTCCGCCTCCGGTTGGTACGGCCTGTCCCTGTACTTCAGGTACTCCTTGATCAGCCGGCTCTCCTCCTCACTGAGTTTTGCCGTCTCCTCTTCCACCGCCTTTGTATCCTGCTGTTTTCTGTATTCACTGGGCGACTCCCCGTAAGACTCCTTAAATGCCTTTGTAAAAGCGGAAGACGTAGGGAATCCGTTGTCTAGGGCAATCCGGGTCACATTCTTCTTACTGTACATCAACTCATCCACCGCGTGGAAGAGCCGTACATTATTCAGATATTCCATAAAGGTAAGCCCCAGATGCTTCTTAACGTATTTGGACAGATACGCTGTAGAGAGGTAGAGCCTGCCGGCCAGGTCGTTCAGGCTGATCTGGGACTGGTAATTCGCCTGAATATAGCTCTGAATCTGCATGATTCTCACCCGATCCTGATTTCCCTCCAGATTTAGCCGGGTATCGTCCGAACGAATCAGGAAATTGCTGGTCAGCACATAAGCCGTCTCAAAATAGAGCGCATTCAGATAGAGCGCTCCTCTGTCATCCTTTTCAAAATACCGGTCAAGAATCCTGTCAAGAAGACTCCTCAGCTGGTCATACGCCGCGTTTTTGTCCGCCACAGTATTGCACCAGAACAAAAGCTGCATGGATCCCATATATTCGGAAAGCAGATGATAATCAATCTCAAACCTCGCTCCAAGAAGTTCATCGTTTCCGGCAACCAGATGTCTCTTATTGGCATTGATCAAGATAATATCTCCCTTTTTCAGGCAGAATTTCTGATCATCGATCTTTACATCCAGTTCTCCGGCTAGAATATAAAATAATTCCGGATTCTGGTGATAATGAGTCGTAATCTCCGCATTTGTCATAAAAAAGAACTGAATCAGTTTTCTCTCGCTTTCCATTTTCCCCTCCGGTTTCTGGCAATCCGCCTATTTCTTTTTCCTGGACTGAAGATAAATCATTACTACCGCCGCAATATCAAACAGCATCATCCCCCCGAAAGCAATCACAAACTGGCCGGACGCCGTATCAGCGCCTGTAATAAACGATGCCGAATTCGACATAACGACCGGTGCAATCAGGCCGCCGATTCCGCCTACAATGGAGAATACTCCGCTGGCTTTCGCCACCGCATCCGGCTCCACTGCCACGGAAATCAGATAAGATCCAGAAGCCATAAAACAGCTCAGGGAAATCCCACAGCATATACTGGCGATGATCACACCTGGCATTCCCGGAATTATCAGCAGACCCGCATATCCCACTGCAGCCGCAAAAATTGAGAAAGGCATCGTATACTTTCCGAACAGTTTCGAAATCCTGCCAAAGAGGAGTCCAACAACCAAGGCAGCGGCAGAGTTTATTCCTGTTGCCATTCCTGGAATCATCGGATTGTCCGTCACCTCATTCAGGACATAGATTCCGATGTTCGTGTTGTAAGCATTGATAAAAAGAGTATGTAATAATGATGCGAAAGAAATGATATACACTTCTGCGTTCATCTTCATCTTTCCGCCTTTTTCCATTGCAACAGGCGGAGTCTCAACCAGAAGAACCGCAACCGCAGACATGGAGATCAGCGGGATTCCGTATACAAGATAAAATGTTTGATAGCCGAATCTTGCAAGAACACCCCCCAGCACATTTCCCGTCATGGCTCCAATCCCCATGCCGAGCACGTGAAGTCCCATATACCCCGCGCGCTCCTCAGGTGAAAAAAAGTCAGTGATAATCGCCGTGTTCAACGGCCCCACGATTCCAAATCCAAAGCCGATCAGGATTCGAGTCACAAAAAGCACATAAAAACTCTCTATAAAAAATGGGATCAGTCCGCAGACCCCGATAATAAGAAGCCCGAACACCACGATTCTTTTCTTCGTAAACTTTGTCGTCAGCCAGCCAATCATAAAGGATCCCACCATGATCAGCAGGTAGGGAACCGTCTGCAAAAGCTGAATGGTGCTCGTCCCGTATTCCGCGTACTTCTCGCTCAGCGTTCCAAGAACCGGTGTCACTCCCGTAATATTCAGTCCAAACGCAAAAGCGATGAGAATCACACTTGCCGCCACTCTTTTCTTCTTATCCATAATACATACTCCTGTTCACACATAAATTACTTTACCTTTTATTATAGTCATTCCTTTTTTTCGGACTATTCGGAAATTGTCTAAAATCGTTCTAATATTCTGGCTGTCCACCTGCTTTCCGTGCAAATATGACAAAATATGTGTGACTATTTTTGCTCTTATGGATTTTTCTAAAATCAGTACTGGTAACGGATATCCATCATCCTTATCTCGTGGGCGGTCATCTCAGTCTCGATTCGGAGAACATGGTCATCAACCAGAAGCTTCCGCATCTCCACCTTCGGCATGGCGCGCCTGCGCATATAATCAAGTTCTCCCTTTGCCAGATTATCCATATAATCCATCTCTTTCCACAGATCCTGGATACTGCCGTTTTCCCGGTTGACGTAAAACATACGCAGGATATACTCCCCGTTCTCCACATTTTTCACAGCGAAATTCAGCCGGATGGGATCAAGATCCTCATAGATCTCATCCATATCTTCAATCTGAATATCCTTCTCTTCCTTCAACGTATACCGGTAGTTGAAACGTTTGAAATTATGGCAGGCGATCACATAGGTTCCCTTTTTATTCGTTGTAATCACAGCGTTTTTCGTTCTGGTCAGCAGATAAGGCTGCAGAAAATTCAGGAAATGGAACGCATAGAACGCCGGCTTTCGGATTCCATCCCGCGTAAGAAGTCCATTGTCCCCGCAGAGCACCCTGTCGGAATCAAAGTATTCCGAATGTAGGTCTGACCCGTGCCAATATCCCAGCTTGTCCACCTTTCCTGCAGCGTCCAGGCAGGTCTTCATCACATATGCACCCTGGGCGCAGCTGTCGCTGATACAGTTTCTGTTGGAAATCGTAAAGTTCCACTCTGTGATATGAAGCTCATCCGATAAAAAATCTTCTTCCTTTAGAACCTGCTCAAAAAAAGCAAATTGATTCTGAAGGAAATCTCCGTCCAGAGAGCGTTTTCCAAAATAGATTCCATCCTGCCTCAAAAGCAGATAGGAATAAGAATAAACTGTCAGAAAATCCGGTCGAATTTCCCGCTTCTTCCAGTTGCGGATCAGTTCTCGGTACTGATAGCGGTCATAGGCGAGCGCAAACCCTGCACCGCCCACTCTCATCCGCTTCGAAATCTTTTTCAGAGCATGCCACCCTGTCTCAAAGCACTCGAAATACATCCCGTCCTCTTCCATCATATTCATCCGTTCATCTTTCCAAAGTTCAAAATACCACGTCTCCATCTCTTCCACTCCGTACCTGTTTGCCAGATGAACGGCGAACTCCTCCATGACCGTATAGTACCCTTTCCAGTCATGGAAAATAATGTCGTTGTCTCGGTTGGCGAGCGAACTATTGATGGAGTAAGCCACGTGGATTGGCTTAAAAGAGAGTTCTATGTAAGGTTTCATGCCGTGCTCTGTCAGGAAGTCAAGTCCTCGGTCCAGCCGGCTGAAATTATAATGATACTCCCCTTCCTTCTCCTCGTACATTTCTTCCTCGAATATGTTCCAGACTCTTACATACCGGAACCCAATCTCCTTCTGAAGCACAAGAATCTGGCTTTGGATGGAACTGTCCAGCAGTTCATCAATCCTGCCGATATTAATGATCTCTTTCCAGGACATCTGAAATGGTTCCGTATGTTCCACATCTCCTTCTACGTTTTCCCAGATCCGGGCTACAGGCTCTTCGACCGTAGCATCACTCCCTGTCAGATACTGTTTTACCCTGATTTCCAGCATCTCTCTATCCGCCTGTTCCGTCTCCTGTGGGTGGCTTATCAAGTCCGCACTCCGATTATTCAGGTGTCCTTCCGCCGCATCCCCGCCTTCCCGGCTCATCTGCGTCCGATAGGTCGAGGGCGTAACATGGTAGATCTCCTTAAATGCCTTGTTAAACGCCGCAGTCGTAGAGAACCCGTTATCCAGGGCAATACGTGTAATCTTCCGATCACTGTAGAGCAAATCATCCACCGCATGAAAGAGACGGACATTATTGACATATTCGACGAAACTCAGCCCGAATCGCTTCTTAATATATTTAGACAGGTACGCATTGGTAAGATAGAGTTTCTGCGCCAGATCATTCAGACTGATCTGTTTCATATAGTTGGACTGCACGTAATTCTGGATTTCAAACACTCTGGAACTATCCGGATTCAGTTGTTCCCTCAGTCTGGTATCATCTGCCCGGACCATAAAATAACTGGTCAGCAGATAAACCGCCTCATAGCAGATGCTGTTTAAATATAATCCGCCTTCCTTCTCTCGGTTATAATACTGTCCCAGAATCCGATCTAACACTTTTTTCAGTTTCTCATAGGCATCATTTCTATCTTCCGCAAAGTTGCACCAGAATAGAATCCTATTCGTCCCCATAGATTCTGAGAGCATGGTAAAATTGATATGGAATAGTGCCAAAAGCAACTCCCCATCCGTCTCACGCAGAGCATGACGTTTATTTGCATTGATCAGAAGAATTTCACCTTTCCCGAGCTCATATTTTTCAAACTCGACCTCCACTTCCACCGATCCTTCCAACACATAGATTATCTCCGGGTTCTGATGGAAATGCGTATTCTGTATTTTGTCCATTCTGAACTCAAAGTCCATAATTGTATAAATCTTTTCTGCCATTGTCTGTGGGACTCCTTCCTGCTTTTTAGTGACTGGGGCGTATGTAGTTTTCACCCTTAATCCGGATCTTCATCTAATCCAAAAATTCTCGCAAAATCCTTCCGTCCTAAAACTTCTGGAGCAATTGCTACTGAATATGATATCATCGCCTGAAAAAGAATAACACCAATCCCGCACCCATTTTCTTTTGCTGCTTTTTCCAGCTGTTCACGCCGAAAATCATCGAGATAGATCTGCTCGAGTTCTGTTTTTCTATAGCAATCCAATCAATTACTGCACATAATTACACGAATGCCCCCCTAAACTCCCATGCCCGCAAATTGCGTGGCACAACCATAAATGAAACAAGTAGGCTTCCTCTACCAATAACAATCATTTCTTTGTCATAAGTTTTAAGGCACCACTGGCAATCTGTGTTTTCTGCTCGTCAGTCAAAATTGCTTGAAAAGTCTTTTCTGGAATACTGGCTTTTACCATATTGATAAAGTCAGGTTCAGTATATAGTATCTCTTCGATTTTCTTAAACGCTTTTTTAGCACCCTTCAATAACGGCTTTGCCCCTTCGGGCATATCAGAAAACTGTTCAACCACTTCATAGCTATAATCTTCAGCAGTAATTATTTCTATATCATCCGGTGAGATATAAATTGTTTCTTCCATAAAAGTTCGTCCTTTCTGTTGCACTCTATAACAACACTTGCAAATTTTGCGAAAGTAAATATCTCACAAATCCGAACTTATCCCCCTCTCTTAACATAGGTCAGTTCAATGTCGTACCCCAGAGCCTCAAGCATCTGCACGAAGGCCTTATTCTCAACACCATCCTAATTTTTGATGATGCGATCGACATACTGACTTGTTGTTCCAATTGTCTCCGCAAGCTAGCCTGAGTTACTCCGTTCTCTATTGGAAATATTTTATTTCTCATATCACTTATATACTATTCATCCAACAGCAATTTCCCTTTTCTTGCCTTATCTTTCAATCGTGCCATCTGCTCTTTTTCAATTTATTGGATACTTTTCTCTGGCGTTGGCAAATCTTCAGGCATAGTTCCTCCAATTTTCTCAATAGCAGATCGTACTTCTTTTCCAACATTATATAGTGAACAGATGTGGCTTTATCTGCTCCTTGCACCTGATCTTTTCGTAATTTTTCTTCTGTTTGCGAAATTCTAAATAAATTGGCAATTAGTTCTGTACTTCCCATATAGTCCAATATCTTCTGCCCTACTTTTAATTCTTTTCTTGCATGGATATCATCTACATGTAAACCACCATACACCCCCATATAACTAGCATTTTGAAAGATGGCAAATTCTTCGTTTATAATAATCCCTGCATCATGCGCTGTCTCTGCAAGCAACTGATTCCATTGTTTGATATCACCGCGGACCACTAGACGCCTAGTATCCTCACTTAATTGGTTAAAATGATCTGCAACCTCCTGTCGATATATCTTGTCAATTCATAATCTACGACAGGTTTGTTTGTTGCACCGACTTCTACGATTTTGCTGACCTCAGCAAAATCGTCAAGAACATTATGACCTGAATTTTCACATGCTATCATTGCTCTCTTTATTACATTTTGAAAATTTCTCCATTGTATATATTCAAGAACTTGTGCCAATTCTCTTGCACTCCAATATTCACGCCCACCTTCCTTTCCTAAAATTCCCCTCGTAAATACACCGCATATAATTACATTTCACTTTCCGCATCCTTAAATCTATAATAATCCTCCATATCCAGATTCGATTTCATATAGCTTTCCGGTTGCTCTTCTGGAACAAAGTCACACTTTCAACTGTATTACCACTTTCCCACAAAATCTAACCTTGACGATACCATCCACAAATATCATTTAGCGAACATGCATCTCTTATTATATTTATTTCAGATGAATAATAACCTGCATCCATTAATGAATCCTAAACTCATCCAAAATAACAGCCGCCTGCTCATAATTTAAATTGATCAATATTTCAAGTATATCTTCATATGCTTCAATAAGTTCTTGATCCTGTTTAATTTTATCACTATATGTAATAAAGGATTTAGTAAAAATTTTATATCTAATTTTCGATTATCCGCATAAACACTATACCTTTAAGCATTTTGAAATATAGAAAACCATTCATTTTACCACGAATTTACCACGATTGAATGAGCCTTGATATGACACAAAAAATAACATGGGAGATAGCACAAACATCTGTGTATCTCCCGTTTTTTTCATGTAATATGATTACTTCACTCTGATTTCATATTTCAAGATTGCTTTCATCATTTCTGTATGAATTTGACCTTTTAATTCTTCATCAACCTGCATAGTGATTTTACCACTTTCAGAGTGGTAAAACGGACGCAAGTCTATGGAGAGAAAGCCACTCCCAAAGCCGAATCAATGCACGAAAAGTTACAGCGATATCAGGAAAAGGCTGACAGACAGAATGCCAACCAACCTCACCGAAACAGAGATAAAGGGGCGAGATAATCGCCCCATGCCACAAAAATAGCCGTATCCATACACATAATGGATGCGGCTATTTGAAGTACATAGTATGCGTAAAGCTGAAATTTATCTCTCAACCTCAACAATCAGCTCGGAGAATATGCCTGATATGTTGATTATATTTTCGGCAGTTTCGTTTTCTTCAAGCTCAACAATTTCTCCGTTTTTGCGGGTGATGAGCTTGCATTTTCTGCCGTTATTTGAGAGTTTGTAGTTATCTGCATTTTCAAGGTGAACAATCGCTTTCGCTTTGAACTGGTTTATATCAAGTTTTGTGCAGTTACCTGAAATAAAAATTTCGTAGTCAGTCTTTGCGGTAAACTCCAGACTTCCCTCTGTGTCCCGGATAAAAACCTTTTCTGCGTCGCCGTCGTACTCAAGTCGGCTGAGGCGTAAATCCTCAATAAGAAGTTCCTTAACGCTTGCTGAAACCTCTGTATGCTCGGTAAACTTTTCAGGGAGTAAAAGAGTAATATCCACGCTTTCCTGTGCTTCAAAACGGCTGACGCCCTTTTTATTTACAAGTTCAACATCCAACTTATTACGCTTTTCGTCAAGTTTCACCTTGAAAAGAGAGCCAATTTCAGCAAGTATTTCGGAAGAAAGCACAATGTGGATTTTTTCATCCACACCTGTTTTGATAGTAATTTTCCTTGCACCGCCCAAGTTTATATCAAAATGCTTGCCGGTGTCGATGTCATAAACTGTTTCGCTTTCGAAAACCACCGGCTTTTCTTCCTGTTTTTTGACCTCTTCAAGCACAAGCTCATCGAGAGTGAGATTGAAAAGCTCTGCGAGGATAATCATATTTTCAACATCAGGGAGACCTCGCTTGGTCTCCCATTTTGTTATAGCTTGACGGCTTACTCCTATTTTCTCAGCAAGCTGTTCCTGAGAAAGTCCCTCTTTTAATCTGTACTGCTTTAATTTATCACCAAAATCCATTTTTGTCTCTCCCTTATTCCTTAATGAGTACATATGCTGAAATCTTTCTTATCGGCATACACAAAATAATACTTATCATAATGTTTACTAAAATCTGAGCTACTGCAAATAGCATTAAAAAGCCAAATGAAATCTCAATGTTATTTTTCATGACACCCAAAGTCTCAAAAATAAATTGATAGATAGCCGGCATATAATAAATTGCCAAAAAGCTTGAAATCACAATTGCCACCATCGACACAGGCATAAATGAACCTGTTGTCTG
>OLNH01001548.1_pt1 | contig 11225 bp, 4 predicted proteins | sample 1643101 | NCBI WGS metagenome assembly OLNH01 (sample SAMEA3136758, study PRJEB25190) | human gut metagenome | biome: human gut; feature: human-associated habitat; material: faeces | place: Austria | collected 2013
TATATCGGCATTTACCAACTTATGAAAAGATAATCAGAAATTTAGTAAGTTTTTAGACAAAAAATAATCACAACTTCGGTATCCATCTTCCGGATTTCTTCTGCAGCCGACATGCCGTCCATAAATTTCATTTCCACATCCATAAGGATAATATCGTAGTCTGCCCGATACTCTGTTACAATATCTTCCCCATCCGAAAATGTCTGTACGCTGATCCTCTCTTTACTCTCCTTCTCGTATTCTTTCAAGTAAGAAAGCAGCTGCTCTGCATACGCCGGATCATCTTCTACCAGTGCAATTCGAATCATTGTTTCGTCTCCTCTCAACTGTTTTTATCGGTTGCTTTTTCTTAGTATACCAAGCCTGTTTTCAAACGTCAAAATAAGGGTGCCTGTAATAAGACACCCTTCACTCTTCTCTATTTTTCCTCTCTTACTGTTCTGAAAAATGAAGAGATAATCGTCATGATAACTGCTGCCAGAGTACATCCCATTCCGATGATCGCACTGGACAAATCCGCCATAGTCTGCGCATTTCTTTCAAATGATAAAATAGTCGCAATGCTGTTCACTCTCAGGCGGACAAAAAATACAAATCCTGCCATCAAAAGCACTCCCGCCAGAATCGGAAGAATATCCAGTACCGGCATTTCCGGCGACTTTTCCTGTCCGGCCACAAAAAGAATTTCCAGAACCACTCCTGCCACAAGACATCCTACAACTCCCCAGCTGATTCCAAGATTGGAAAAATATGCCGTGTTGCAGTTGATCACATAAAATACGATTCCTGCTGTTCCGAGAATTAGTGCAAGCAGCATCAGATAAAAGCCTGCAGCCTGTTTTTTGATAAAATTCATAACATACCCTCCCTTAACTGTTTTTACGTCTCTTGGCATCTCTTATATACATCGCAGCTGCTGCCAGTGTAAGCAGAGCCAACACTGCCGATGTTGCTGTCAATGCATTATCATACCATGTACGCACATCCTTAATCTGTGAAGTCTCATTCAATCCATCCATTGCGTTGGAATTTGCAAGCGCATAATTCTGCCACATCATAACATTTTTCAGATCCTGCATCATGACTGCATCTTTGCTGACTGACTCTGTTGTCCAGTAATTCCATTTTGCTGTTACAGCTTCCATATTACTGTCACCAGTATTGCAAGTCATCGTTACACCACAGTGTACCGCTTCTTTTAACACACTGTAGTTTGCATCCTGGATAAAGTCTTCTGACATCAGCCCCTGGAATCCCCATTCTTTGCGGAGAATATTCATCAGCAGACCATAATGTGCATTCCCTGCAGTACATCCGATTCTGTTAAATGTTGTCATCATACCAAGTGTCTGTGCATCTTCCACACTTTCCTGTGTTCCACGCAGTTCGTTCTCACGCGCTTTCTGTTCTGTCATAAAAGTTGCGATACCGGAACGGTTGATCTCCGTATCATTGAATGCAAAATGTTTCGGCGCTATGATACATCCGTATTCTTTTCCTGCTGCAATGTAAGCTGCTGCCTGATATGCTGTCAAAATCGCATCTTCAGAATAATACTCATGGTTTCTTGCATTGTAAGGTGTACGGTGAAGGTTCGTTCCTGCACCCCAGAGGATTGGAAGATTTGACCAGATGGAATAATTTCCGGTCACAGCTCCGTACTCTGCAGCCATCTCTTTACTAAATGTCTGCGCAATCACTGTTTCATTACTCATTGTTCCGAATTTGTAATTCAGATTCTTGTCATCCGGATCGATGACATACGGATCTGCGGAATCTGTATCTGTATTTGCGTACTGTCCCAATGTATAAGAATTAAATCCGTTCGGTCCGTCATTCTGTACTGCCTCCGGAGACACGATCGATACAATTGATTTTGTACTGGTTCCACCAAATCCAGTACGGATCATCGCTTCTTCCAGTGTGATTTGATCAATCAAATCTGTCCATTTTTCATTTGTCAAGTCCGTCTCACCTTTCAGGCTTGCAAGTGTCAGCCCATTGTCCTCGCCAAATGTAACTTCATCCGGATTTCCCTGTTCCTTGATATCTACCAGATCATTTTTCATCACTTCGATCATTTCATCTGTCGCTGTCAGATCCTTGTATGTTTTTGGCCATGTTGCCTTCCAGTCACTTCTTGATAAGTATGTTACTGTATCTGGCATATAGTAGTTCAAATCCATGTCCTGAAGCTGATTTTCTACCGCTGTTCCGTTTTTCGAATACGCAAATGTCTCAGAGTCGAATGTATCCAGTGTCCATTTCTTCACATTTGCTGCATTTCCTGCATCCGTCATTCCGTTCGCCTTTGTCATACCCTGTGCTGCCAGCACATTGTTGACCGCCTCATGAGAACCATTTCCGACTGTAAAATAATAGTCTCCTGCATCCAGGATCCAGTTTCCTTTTGTTCCCGCCGCATTGTCACATGTGCTGTCCCAGCTTGCCATATCCTGAGCATCTGCCGTAATCTCGACAGTAACAGATTCTCCCGGCTGCAGCACGTCTGTTTTTTCGTAATCCAGAAGCTGTACGGCTGCCTTTTCTACTGCATGTTCTTTGTCATATTCTGTATATGGAAGAGAAGTATAAAGCTGTACTACATCTTTTCCTGCTACATCTCCCGTATTTTTTACCGTCACTTTGGCTGTCACTGTCTTATCTTCCAAATTCACATCCAGACTGTCCAGTGTCTGGGAAAAAGTTGTATAAGACAGTCCGTAACCAAACGGATAAGACACTTCATCCTCATAGTTCCATGCTTTTTCATTTGAGCTTCCGGTCTTATCGGAAGCATTTCCCTGTCCCCACACCGTATCCGCATATCGTGTCTCATAATATTTATATCCTGTATAGATTCCTTCTGCCTCTACGATCTCGGAATTAATGGAATACGCCGAATCCGCATTTGTCCATTCATAATTTCCATAGTTCTGATCTGCCGGTGAACTGGAGTTGTCCACTGCATAAGTATCTGCAAGGTGTCCGGACGGATTTACCTCTCCGCTGAGTACGTCTGCCACACCGTAGAAACCATATCCTCCCGGAAGTCCCACTTCCAGAATCGCATCTACACCTGTATTATTTTTGATCTCTTCAATTTCCATGGCACTCGCATTATTCAGCATCACGATCAATTTTCCATTGTTTTCCTTTTTTGCATTGACTGCTTCATCGATGATTGCACGCTCTGTGTCAGAGAGTCCCAGCGGATCCGCCTGATTCAGATCCTGTTCTGGATTCACCCCATCTTCTCCCGGTGTATAGTTGGCATTTTCTCCTGCTGCACGGGCAAGTGTCACAATCATGACATTGTAATCCGTCATACTCTTTTTCCAATTTGGTTCTGCCTCATCCAGCGTTGCTGTCTCAGGTTCCAAACTGGTAAATACTCCAGTTGTAGCCGGTGCTGTTGCACGATAATAGGTTGTCACACCCCATGGAAGAACTGCCTCTGATTTAAATTCTTCCTTTAACCCCTGATACATCTTTTTTAATGTCGGATTCATCTCAAATCCCTTGGATTCAAACGCTTCCAGCATATCTACCGTATCTGCATCCGTTCCCTTATTTTCACTGAGAGTACTTCCAAAATCGCCCCCTTGTACCGGATAATAACTGCTGAATCCAAGTAAAGAGATTTTCTGCGTTTCCTCCTTGGAAAGCGGCAACGCTGCATTCTCATTTTTCAACAAAACAGAGCCCTCTTCATTCATGCGTTCTCCCAGATCTTCAATGGAATCCAGAAGCTCTGTTGTTGAGCTGTAATCCGACTGAAATGTGTAATCCTCTGCACTTACATCTTCAGTCACCATTTTTGTACTCTGAGTGCCCAGAAACTTGTCAATGTCCGTACGAAACCCGTCTATCACCAGAGTCGCTGACATAGACAGCGTCAGTAAAGATGCTGTTGCCGTAGTTACACCGCGCCAGATGCGGCGTTTTGATTTTGTTTGTTTTTCCCGTTTCTCGCTCATAACGTTCCTCCTCTTTGACTCTTTATGAGAACTGGCTTTTTTGTTTTTTTCGAGCCTTCGCTTCTGCTTTTGCTCTCTTCTCTGCCAGTTTCTTCTGATAGCTTGCTTCCTGCATTTCAAAATCCAGGCCTTTTTTCTTACAATATGCTTTGAGTTCTTCGATTCTCGCCTCTTCTGCCATGCGCTCCGCCTCTTCCTGTTCCATGCGAAGTCTTTCTGCTGGTTCGATCCACACTCCTCCGGCTTCTAACACCGCTTTTTTCTGATGCTGCAGAATCGTCTTCTGATCTTCCTCAATATGCTTTTCTACTTTTAAGAAACACATCAGGATTACGATCACCGCATAACAGATGATCTCTGCCCCCAGATAACACAACGCCAGCATGGACTGTACGCCTCCGTTCTGAACTGACGCAGAGGCATCATATCCGGTGGCTGTAAGCAATGCATTGATCAGACCATTCCCCAGTCCTGTCATTCCCACCATGATCGCTCCGTACACAGACATCGTAAATCCGTCACTTCGAAATCCATTTTTTGCCTCCAGATGGTCCAGTACATCAGACAAAAGAGCCAGTGTCACATACATTGCCGGAATAGAACCGATTCCTTTTAAGATCACACCAATACATACAATGGTAAAATTGTGAATATCCAGAAAGCTGACCAGACCTCCCACAACCGAAATTGCCAGACCAATAGTCACTGCTTTTTGTTTTCCCAGTTTATTTGCAATCGGCCACGCCAGAACCATTCCGATTGCTGTCGGAAGTCCGCCGATCAGCCCCAGTGTTCCCATTGCCGTTCCCGCAGCCGCTTCACTTGTGATTCCGTCAAACATCCAGCGGGAGTAATAACTCATGGAACCGTTCTTTACCAGACCTCCAAACTGGAACAGCAGAAAATATAAGATAATGATCCACCAGTAACCGTTTGACACACAGGCTTTGAGCTGTTTCATCATCGGAAGCTTTTCTTCTTTGATCGCCAGCTTCATATTTTCTTCTGTCACTCGCTCCCGTGTGAAATAATATTCCAGCAAGATCGCCAGAAATGTCACAACACATAATACGATCATCACGAGCCGCCAGTTCTGATAACTCTGTGCGGTATCAATAGCGCCGTCTTTTTCCACAAAGAGAAAACTCTGCAGCAGCATCGGCACTAAAATACTTGCCCCGATTCCTACAGCAGCCACACCGGATGCATTGGAAAATGTTGCCAACATTCCCCGGTGATCGGAGTTTCTCGTAGACAGGGCCACCATAGAGCTGTGCGCTGTGTAGAAAAACGGATACGCTACTGCATAGTAAAAGTTATAGGACAGCGCGATCCAGATCATCTGAGTCGATGGACTCCCATTTTGAGGTGTTAAAAACAACAGCGCGATCGCAATTGTCACAAGGGGCGCCGACAGCAGCATATACGGTCTCGCCTTCCCCTGAGATGTTCTGGTATTATCAATCAGACGCCCTACCAGAAGATTTCCAAGAATCACAAAAATGACAGAAACCATCGGAAGAACCGCTGAAAAAATCCCAAATTTTGCCGTATCCGTCCATCCAAGCACATCCGAATAGTAGCGGTTTAAATACGCCCCGAAGATTGCATTTGAAATAAATGCGCAAAACGGACCGAGAAAATACCCCAGTATCATTTCTTTCGGCTTTACATTTGCCGAAGTGATTTTTGTCCGCATCAGCGGGTTGTCAAAAAACTGATTCTTTTCCATTTCGGTCATTCCTTTCCCTGATTGCTTCTTTTAATGTATAAGTACCACTTCCCAATACCTTCTGTGTATTTCCCGGCATCACCAGTGTACATGTTGTTCCGACCGGAACCTGCACCTGGATCGTAAACATTCCATCTTCAATCTTCCACTCACTGGAAACTGTTCCATAGGCTGTGTTGACACTTCCCTTTGCCCATTTCAGATTTCCTCCCGTCAGCGGCTGGATCCGGAAAGAGCGGTATCCGCCCTCTGTGGCCTCGATTCCGGCAATCCTGCGGTACAAAAAGTCTCCCACTGCACCACTTGCATAGTGATTGAAGGAAACCATACCTCCGGTCCCGTCATCTTTTCCCGTGTTGCAGGTGCCGTCCTCCCGAAGTGCATCCCATCGTTCCCAGATGGTCGTTCCTCCGACTTTCATCTCATAGAGCCAGGATGGACAGGTATCCGTAAGGAGCATTTTAAATGCCTCTTCCTCATACCCATTGTCTGCCAGCGCAAACAGAACGTACGGCGTTCCCGGAAATCCGGTCGTAATGTGATACCCGTCCTTTTTCACCAGACGCGCCAGATTTGCCGCAGTCTTCTTTTTATCCTCTCCGGAGAGCATCTGATAATACAGAGGCAGCACATATGCTGTCTGAAACTCTTTCTTTACCGTGCAGTCTGCTTTCATCAAAATTTCCCGGTATGCCTCCCCGGTCTCCTGACTGAGTTTCCGGTAATACTTTGCATCCTCTTCCTGCCCCAGAATATCCGCGATCTTTGCCAGAATCCGGCTGGAATTTGCCATACATGCGGTGGCGGTCCATTTTCCTCTTCCCATCCACTCCCACATACCGACACCCGGTGCGCACCAATCTCCGTAATGGTGCAAAAGCTTCCAGATCCTACGATGTTTTCCTATAGAAAACAACTCTGCCCAAAACTTACATGCCTTGATATATTTTTTCATTACCGGATACATTTGTTCTAAAAGTCCTTTGTCTCCACGAACCATATATTCCGCCCATGGTGCCAGAATACAGACATCACCCCAGTGATCCACTGCCATAGGGATCATAATCTCCCACTGCAGCGGCACCCGGACAAGCGGAACCGTAGCCGGAATTCCGCCGCCTTTATTCTGCTCCGCCTTCACATCCAACAGCCATTTCTCCAGAAAACGGCTGATATTAAAATTGTAAGCTGCCGTAGGCGCAAACAGTGCAATATCTCCCGTCCACCCCATTCGCTCATCTCTCTGCGGACAGTCTGTCGGGATATCCACAAAATTGGACTTTGCTCCCCAGCGAATACTGTTCTGCAGCTGGTTGATCAGTTCATTGGAGCAGGAAAAGTTTCCGTTGTCTTCCACATCCGAATAGAGTGCCAACGCGGTCAGTTCCAGTTGATCCTCTTCAATTCCACGCACACCCACATAGCGGAAGCCCATATACGTCATTCTCGGAGAATACGTCTGCTCTCCGTCTCTGCAAATATAGACAGCCTCCTGCTTCGCGGTTCTTAATGGTTCTGTATACAACTCTCCGTCCATCAGAATCTCCGCGTGACGAAACTCCACTTTTTGTCCCTGTCTGCCACGAATTGCCGCGTGTATCACCCCTGCAAAATTCTGTCCGAAATCATAAATCAGCATACCGCTCTTTGCTCTTGTTATCTGTACCGAACGAAACTCTTCGTGTGCACGTACCGGCGCTCCATACTGTGCCATGATCTTTGGATGAATCTTTACCTGTTCGAAGCTTGCTTTTTTCCAGGAAATTTTCTCCAGATCCACGGTGGCATCATACACTTCCCCGTTGTAAAACTCTGTCTCTTTATAATTTCCTTCTTCCGTTACTTCCCACTCTTCATTTGTCCCGATTGTCTCTCCCGTTCCATCGGTATACAAAATCCGCAGCTCTCCAAGCAGCGCCTGTCGCTTTGCATACACTCTGTTCCGTCTTTTATAGGTGAAAGAGCCAACTGCCCAGCCACCGCCGACCACAGCAAGCAGCTCGTTTCGATCATTCAGCATATCTGTCACATCATAAGTCTGATACTGCAGCTGATTCCGGTAGGACGTAAATCCCGGTGCAAAATAATCCTGTCCGACTTTCTCTCCATTTAACAACAGCTCATAAATTCCCAGCGCCGTTACGTACAGTCTCGCACTGGCAATTTCTTTTTCACAGGAAAACCTGGTTCGAAATGTCATCGTCTTCGGAGAAATCTTCGCCTCCTTAAACCGATACTCTCCGTCCGTAATCCACCGTCCGGACCAGATTGTATCCATACGTCCCGTCTCAAATTCCGTGCTGGCCCAGGCACGCTCTCCCGCGTCATCCTCTGCTTCCACCCGCACCGCATATTTTGTAAACGGCTGTAATCTGCTACCCTCATACGGCACTGCGATCTGGCAGTCTGTTTCTTTCTTCCAGTCTCCTATCGAAATCACTGCTTTTTTCAATGTTACATTTTGTCTGTCACTTTCCAGACAATAGGAAACTCTCGGCTGCGGATTATCCGTCACACATCCTGTTTCCATATTTTCTACTGTCAGTCTGCTTATTTTCAGCATTCTTCCACCTCTTCTTTATTTCTTACCGGAATCTGTACCGCACACGCATATTTCCCGTCCGATACCTGTACATTAACCGTCCCGGACTCTCCTGCCCGGATCACTGCCAGCGCCTCTCCGTAATACGTATCCGTTTTCGCAGTCCGATATCCCCGCTCATTGTACGGACATCCGTTTCCAAGCCCCAGAAGCTCTCCGTTTTCTACATGCACTTCCAGCGTTCCCCGCTTCAACGGTTTGACTGTCCCGGTTTTATCTGTATACTGCAGTCTCACAAAACACAGCTTTCCGGCTTCCGTCTCTTTTTCTTCCGGGATTCCGGTTAAAATCGTTTCCTTCCCCGCTGTATAGAGCACATTTCTCGCAATCTCCCGGTTCTGTGCATCATAAGAAATCGCTTCAATGATTCCTTCCTCATAGATCACATCAAAGGAAGTTCTGCAGTCATTTTTCATCTTCTTACTTCCAACCGACTTTCCATTGATAAACAGCTCCACCCTGTCTGCTCTTGCATACACTTCCACCTGTGCCTTTTTCCCGGAACATCCATCCCAGGACCAGGACTCAATGGCATTGCTCATCTTCCATGCTGATGGCGAGTGCTTCTCCCCGGTGTGGTTGACCGGACGTACCGCGATCACCGGCTTTTCCATCAGTTCAAATGCCGTCTTCGTATAGGCAGCCTCGGCCAGTGGTTTTCCGGTCAGGTCAATTCTTCCACTTCCTGCAGTGATCCATCCTGCTCCATGTGAGAAATCCGGCGCATAATCACTGTATTCCCACGCACCGACACCGACTTCTCCCATATAGTCCATTCCTGCCCACACAAAATCTCCGATGATCCTCGGATGTGTTTTCGCCATCTCCCAGAAGGCATACGCGTCAGAACAGAATGTTTCGCTTCCCAGGATCAAACGCTTTGGATATTTTTTCAGATCTTTTCCATAGCGGTAGATACCATAGTTGTATCCTGCAATATCCATATTGGCAAAGGCATCTCTTGTTTTTACATCACAGCCGTGAAGCGTTGCCCCGATTTTCATCGTCTTACTTCCGAAAATCCCTGCCAGATTATTGAAAAATTCACTTCCTACTGCCTTTTTCTTCCCACCCGATCGGTTTGCTTCTTTCTTCGCCTTCTTGTCACTGTAAACGCCGAAGCCAATGGAACTTAAGAAGTTAAAAAAGATATTGATCCCGCAGGTTACCGGTCTTGTCGCATCCAGACTGTGCAGATATTCTGTCATCTGTCCCGTGAGACGGATTCCTCTCTCCTGCGCCGTCTCAGAAACCTCATTTCCTGTAGAATATAAGATTACCGAAGGATGATTGTAATCCTTTTCGACCATATCTTTTAAATCCTGCTTCCACCATTTTGCAAAGTGATTTACATAATCATACTCCGTCTTGTGTATATACCACACATCCACAAATTCATCCATGACCAGCATCCCCTGCCTGTCACAGGCATCCAGAAGTGCTTTGGAACAAGGATTGTGGGCAGAGCGGATGGCATTATACCCGTTTTCCTTTAAGATCCGAATCTTTCGCTCCTCTGCCTCCGGATAACAACAGGCGCCAAGTACACCATTATCATGGTGGATACATGCACCTCTTAAAATTACCCGGTTGCCGTTCATCAAAAATCCGTTCTCTGCGCTCCATTCAATCTTACGGATTCCAAATACTTCCTCTATTTCATCTGCTTCAAACCGTACCCTGCATGTATACAAAAATGGAGACTCTGTACTCCACAATTTTGCATTTGGGATCTCCAGCTGCATCTGGAGCGTTCCGTCTGCAGACTGCTTTGCTTTTACGATCGGTTCCTGACCGGATACCGGAGACTCCCCTTCGAAAATTTCCAACTCCAGTTCTCCAGGTGCAGATGTCTCAACCTTTACATCGATCACTGCCGGACAGATTTTGACTGTGGAAATCTTTACCCCATTGACAGCAATGTGCTTCTTTGGCAGTATGTACAACGATACCGGGCGATAAATCCCCGCTCCCGAATACCATCTGCTGTTTGGCTGATCTGCATTGTGGGCAATGACCTGTATCTGATTTTTCATTCCAAAATGAAGAAACTCATTTGCCTCTACGTAAAAATTTGTATATCCATACGGACGAAATCCTGCTCTTTTCCCGTTGAGATACACTTCTGCATTGCGGTAGACTCCCTCAAATTCAAAAACAACTCTGAAATCCTCATATTCCTGCGGTACAGAAAATTCTTTCTCATACACATAGTCAAATCCTTCAAACCAGCCGACGTTAATGCCTCCCAGGCTCTCCTGCGTCCGCTTTTCATCCAGCATTGCATCATGAGGGATCGTAACCGGTTTTCCCTTTCCCGAATCTCCGGCGTGTCTGCATGTCCAGCCGTCATTAAATGCAATCTTTCTCATTTCTTCTTACGTCCTTTCCTTTTCCATGGCTGAATCATACCATTTTTTCGCGAACAGTAACGATTTCTTACGTGAACGGTCTGTTTTTCATCGTATTTTGCAGCCCTGTTTTTGTCTATTTTTTATAGATTTATCACTTTTTCAAGCTTCTTAACTATTTATTTTTTAGTATATTTCCTTGTTTTTTGTAATTTTTCAACAATTTTAAAGTTGTTTTTCATGGATTTAAGCCCTTGTTTTTGTGCATTTTTAATAATTCAAATCAAATAGATATTCTATAGTGGCTCTGTATTGAAGTATGCTTTTTATCTTGCCAGCGTAAAATAAAAATTTTGCGACCGCCAGACACACATAAAAATATCCATGAGCAAATCAAACTAAGATTTCCCCATGGATATTTTCCCTTACTACTCTTCTGCCAAATACGGTTTTAATATTTCAATCAATTCATAAACTTTTGTTCCAGGTGCTGCTTTAGATGGTAATTTTCCCTCATTTGACGCATTCAATCTTTTTGCATTTCCTATTGCATATTCCAT
>OLNH01001551.1_pt1 | contig 11208 bp, 6 predicted proteins | sample 1643101 | NCBI WGS metagenome assembly OLNH01 (sample SAMEA3136758, study PRJEB25190) | human gut metagenome | biome: human gut; feature: human-associated habitat; material: faeces | place: Austria | collected 2013
AATCATTCTAAACTATTTACCATGAAAAAACAAGTGCATATCCAAGTTTTTTTTCATTTCATGAAATATCCACAGGTTTTTTTTCAACCTGTTTATTTTCTGTGCATTATTATGAAATGAAAAAGCTTCCGGACAGTCGCCGGAAGCTTTTTTCTGACTTTATGTTCTGTTATTTTATGACATTTTAAAGGCCTTTGAACGCAAAGGAAAATTTCATCTTTCCATTGGTATCCAGAAGGTATTCCGGATGGGTGCGGGCACCCCAGCTGTCATCTCCTCCAACACCCATCTGCGCCTTTGCGGCACGGACAACGGTATAATGGATTGCCGGAAGCTCATAGGGATGCATGGCATTTTCCATTTCATGAGGAGTATATGGAAGTGCCGAGAACATCATCGGGCCGTTTTCTTTATCCATCTCAAAGAGCATTCCTCTACCCTTTCTGTCTGTGATCTTTGCCCAGCGTACTTCCTCTTTGTTTCCGCATTCCTGCGGCACAAGATAGCGTGCCATATTGTCTGTCACGAGATTCTCATAAATGCCGAGCTTTGCGCCATGCTTCCGGTCTGCATAAGTCTCTGCCGGTCCCAGGCCGTACCACTGAACATGATCATAATCCGCATTGAATTTAAAGAGTACTCCGAACTCCGGCATATCGCCCAGCTCTTTTACAGGATCATAGGTCAGCGTTGTCTTTACTCTTCCATCTCCGGTTACCTCATAGGCAAGGCGGCATTCACTGGCAGGCGTAGTTGGCAGTATGTAGGTAAAAGCAACCTCCACGCTGTTTTCGTGAACCGTTGTCTCCGGAGCATTGGCCGGACCATACATGCCTTTTCGGTAATCCTTATGACTTGCGTACATGCTGGCGATCTTCCACTGTGCATAGCGCATCTGCATCAGACTTCCGCAATCATTATCTGTAGGTGCTCTCCAGAAGTTGGGCTTCGGAATCGCTTCGATCATTTCTCTTCCTGCATATTTATACGAAACCAGACCACCATTGAGAACGGAAAACAGCACTTCGAAATTTTCCCCGCGGACACCGATGTTATGAAGGCTTCTCACAAGCTCCACGCCACACGCAGGAGCTTCCGGTGTTCCTTCCACCTGATAAACATACTGGCCGAAAGCAACCTCATGTCCTGCCTCTGCCCAAAGTGTTTTTTCTCTGAGAAGGAAGGCTACGGTTACCGTATATTCGCCCGGGCGCTGCTGTTTTCCAAATGGAAGTCTGTAGGTCTGTTGGCTTAAAGGCTCCACCGCTGTATCCAGTGTCTCTGTGCGGAGAACATGACCGTTCTTTGCAAGAGTCACTTCACATCGGAATGTGTCCGTATTTACAAAAAGATTTTTGTTGATGATCTTAACAGAATCCTCACTTACCTGCGCAGTGATATTCTGGTAGTTGAATTTTACCTCCTGCATCTTTGGTGAAGCATCTCTGTCTCCGCCGTATGCGATACCGTTTCCACTGAAATTATAATCTGTAGGACGTTCACCGAAGTCTCCGCCGTATGCCTGGAATTCTTTACCGTAACGGTCTTTTTTGTAAATAGACTGATCAATGTAATCCCAGATAAAGCCACCCTGATATTTCGGTTCTGTATCTGTAAGATCTGTATATTTATGCATTGCGCCGCAGGAATTTCCCATTGCATGGGTATACTCACAGCAAATAAACGGCTTGCTGTCATCCTTTGCAAGGAACTCCCGGATTGCTTCTACGGAAGGATACATCTGGCTTTCCATGTCACTGGTGGCATTGTAGCTGCGGTCATGGAAAACCCCCTCATAATGTACCAGTCTTGTAGGATCATTCTTGTGGTAGAACTCAGACATCTCAAAGATATCTTTTCCACCAAAGGATTCATTTCCACAGGACCAGATCAGGATCGCCGGGTGGTTCTTGTCACGCTGATACATGGAATTTACACGGTCCAGCATCATGCCCAGCCATTCCGGTTTGTTGTGCGGAACGATATCCGTGTAATCTCCGGTAAATTCTGCTATATCCCAGGTTCCGTGAGACTCCAGATTGTTTTCTGCGATCATGTAAATACCATATTCATCACAGAGGCGGTAGATCGGAGATGCATCCGGATAATGACAGGTACGGATCGCATTGATGTTATTCTGTTTCATGATCACGATGTCTTTGAGCAGTTCCTCCCGGGACACATGTCTTCCTGTGACAGAGCTGAACTCATGGCGGTTCACACCCTTGAATACGATACGTTTTCCGTTAAGGGTCATGATACCATCCTTCATTTCAAAACGGCGGAAACCGACTTTCTCCGGGATGATCTCCTGGAGCTTTCCGCTTTCATCACTGATCTCCAGCTCCAGATCATAGAGATTCGGCTCTTCTGCACTCCAGAGAAGGGGATCCTGAATCTCCCAGGTACCGGTATCCTCTCCGTTCAGAGATCTTTCCTCCTGCAAAAGGATCTCTCCCTTTCCGGAAAGTGTAAGCTTCATTTTTCCTTTTCCCCAGGTACTGGTCACGATCTCAAGCTCGGCTTTTTTGAGAGTTTCATCCGGAATGGCACGGATCCTGAGATCATATACATGGACATCCGGTACCGTAAACAGATAAACATCTCTGTAAATTCCGGAAAAACGGTAAAAATCCTGATCCTCGCACCAGCTGCTGGCTGTCCATTTAAACACCTGTGCCGCCAGCTTGTTCTCGCCGTCCTTCAGATATTCCGTAAGCTCGAATTCTGACGGAGTAAAAGAATCTTCACTGTATCCCACAAATTTTCCATTGAGCCACAGAGCCAGGCCGCTCTCTGCTCCCTGGAATGAAACAAATACTCTTTTTCCTTTCATGCTCTCCGGCACATGGAAATATCTCACATAGCTTGCCACCGGGTTAAAACGTTCCGGGATCTGTCCCGGATGAAGTTCTTCATGGCCTTCCCACGGATACTGGACATTGGCATACTGCGGTGCATCATATCCTTCCATCTGGATATGTGCCGGCACATAAATGTCCTCCCAGTCCTTACAGGAATATGCTTCTTCCTCAAAGCCTGGGATAGCAGATGCATAATTCCGTGCATAATGGAACTTCCAGAGACCATTCAGACTGTGACGGAAAGAAGTTTTCCCATCTTCTCTCTCTTCCTCACAGCGATAATATGTATGATCTGAGTGGGCATCCATTCTTCCGTCGCTGAAATACCGGGGATCTTTTAACAGAGAATGATCAAATTTTTTCATTTTTTCCTCCTGCCCGGCAGATTCTGTTTTTTCTGCCGGATCCTTCGTTTTTTATGCTATGATCATTATAGTATAATCCACCGGATTATGGTATAATATGTTTCACCAAAATATATAACATTTAGAAACAGGTGAATATCATGTCGATCTATTTTAGAAACACTCCGGTCAGTGCTCCCTTCATGTTTGAATCTCTTGGGAACCACTGGAATCAGGTTAATATCTTCCGTCCGGACGGATATCCGTATTATCATTACCTCCAGACTGAAAAGGGTACCGGACGCATTGAAGTCCGTGGAAAATTTTATACTCTCGGAGCCAACGAGGGCATCCTCATCGCCCCCGGTGTCCCTCATTCCTATCACAGGGAGTCTACTTCCTGGACCACGATGTTTGCCACCTTCACAGGAACACTGGCAGGCAGCATTCCTTCCATGACAGACAACCAGGAAGTGATCCTTATCGAAAAGGAACAAGGAGCCAGTATCCGGAAAATGATTTCTTCTACCTTGCGTAAATATCATCAGCCCACACCGGATATGAAATCTCTTTCTTCCGACTGCTATAATTTTCTTATGAATTTTACAGACTGTGCAGCTTCTCCGAAGATACAGGATAATCCTCTCTACCAGAGATATGTGATCCCGGTAATAAAAGAAATCGAAACCGGTTATCAGCAGGATATCACTGCAGCGCAGCTGAGCCGGAGCGTTTTTGTCTCTCCGCAGTATCTTTCCCGTCTGTTCCGCCGTTTTATGGGCTGCTCGGTTTACGAGTACGTTACCATGTACCGCATCAGCCGCGCACGTGAGCTTCTGCTTTCCAGACCGGATATGAAGATCCAGGATGTTGCCGGCGCTTCCGGATTTTCCGATGCCAGCCACTTTATCGCCATGTTCCGTAAAGTCACAGGCACAACTCCTCTGGATTTCCGAAAGATGTACTGATATATTCCTACTGCACAGCACAAAAACTGCCCTGCCGGAAACGTCATAGAAGACGTTTTCCTGCAGGGCAGTTTTCTGCTGCTCTTATCAGCCAAATGCCGGTATCCTATATTCTGATCCATCAGACAAAAGCATCTGTATCCTATATCTGTTTGCTCTCAGTTTCCGTAATATAATTCCAGAATACGGTCAACTCTTTGGCTGGCCTCCAGATTCTTCAGAAGATCGCTCCTGCTCCTGATCTGGCTGTCCAGCTTCTTCCGTTCCTCCTGCAGCTGCTGCAAAAGTGACGCTTTCCGAAGAGCTTCCTCTTTCTTCTGTATCTCGTTCTGATCCATTTTTTTCTCCCTGTACAGTCTCTGTTTCCAGATTCTCTGCTACATTTTCCCGTTGCTGTTCCGCTTCTTTCTCTGCCTGCTGATCTTTCTCGATCCTTCTCATCCGTACTTTTGCCCGCTTTCTGGACATCACGCGTTTCACTGCAACTACCACGGTGCAAAGAACAAAAAGTATTACCGAGATCACCAGTGAAACATCCATGCCGGTTCCCAGAAACAGTATTTTATCTGTGCGGAACCACTGGAGCACTGCTCTTCCAAGACCATAGCCTGCCAGATATTTCAGAAAGATCTCTCCCTGAAATACTTTTTTGCGAAGCAGCATCATAAGCATCAAAAGCACAAGCAGACACCAGAGACTTTCATAGAAAAACAAGGGCTGTACCAAAATCCAGGTACCACCGTCCACGGTTTGAAGCTTTTCACGCATAGCCGTGGTGACCTCTCCTGCCCGTACCGCAGTCAGCGGCAGCTGCATGGAAAAAATGTTATCTGCATATTCCCCGAAAGATTCTCTGTTAAAAAAGCTTCCCCACTTTCCTATTATCTGCCCGATCAGAAGTCCCATGCAGGCAAGATCTGCCATCTGCCAGAAGGATTTCTTTCGGATCCTGCAGTAGACCGCACCACCCAGCACACCGCCCAGAAGTCCGCCATAAAACATAAGTCCTCCGGACCGTATATTCAGAAGCTGTCCCGGATCATTTTTATAAAGGCTCCAGGAAAAAGCCGCATAAAGCAGCCTTGCCCCTGCCACACCGGAAAGCAGCGTTATGATGGCCAGATCCAGATATGCATCCGGATCTTCATGATTTCTTCTGGCTTCCAGTACCACAAAAAAGATTCCCAGAAGCATTCCTATCGCGATCAGGACGCCATAAATCGTGATCTCAAAGCCAAAGATCTCAAAGGATCTCGGCACATGATCCAAAACCAGATTTAATCCGGGAAACCGAATTGACATATCCATAAAATCACCTGTTATAATTTTTCAGCTTACAGCCGGTATTTCACAGACGTTGGTGATCACACGTTAAATCTGAATAAGATCACATCTCCGTCCTGTACAACATACTCTTTTCCTTCCATACGTACAAGGCCCTTCTCTCTGGCACCTGCATAGGAACCGCAATCCAGAAGATCCTGATAATTCACAACCTCTGCTTTGATAAATCCACGTTCAAAGTCTGTGTGGATCTTACCTGCTGCCTGCGGTGCCTTGGTTCCGATCTTGATAGTCCATGCTCTTGTCTCATCCTCTCCTGCTGTCAGGAAGCTCATAAGGCCAAGAAGGTGATAGCTTGCGCGCACCAGCTTCTCCAGGCCGGATTCTGTCAGTCCCAGATCCTCAAGGAACATCTTTCTCTCATCCTCATCCAGCTCGGAGATTTCCTCCTCGATCTGCGCACAGATCACAAATACCTCGCTGTTCTGTTTGGCAGCGTATTCACGTACTGCCTGTACATACTGATTGTTCGCCCCATCATCTGCGATATCATCCTCTGCAACGTTAGCCGCATAGATCACCGGTTTTGCAGTAAGAAGATTATAGGTTGCAAGCCATGCATCCTCATCTTCGTTCTCTGTTTCCAGAGTAATGGCAAGCTGTCCCTCTTCCAGATGCGCCTTTACTTTTTCAAGGAATGCAAGCTCTTTGGCAGCTTCCTTATCCATACGTGCAGTCTTGGTAACCTTGGCAATTCTTCTCTCGAGGATCTCAAGATCAGAGAAAACAAGCTCCAGATTAATAGTCTCGATATCGCGGAGCGGATCAATGCTTCCATCTACATGAACAACATTGGAATCCTCAAAGCAGCGTACCACGTGAACGATAGCATCTACCTCACGGATATTTGCAAGGAACTGGTTTCCAAGTCCCTCTCCCTTAGATGCGCCTTTTACAAGACCTGCAATATCGACGAATTCGATCACTGCCGGTGTTACTTTTTTTGATTTATAAAAATCTCCGAGAAGATTCAGTCTCTCATCCGGAACGGTTACAACACCCACATTGGGGTCGATAGTACAGAACGGATAGTTTGCGGATTCTGCTCCGGCTTTTGTCAGTGAATTGAATAATGTACTTTTTCCTACGTTAGGAAGACCTACGATTCCTAATTTCATCTCTCTATATACGTCCTTTCGATATATTTATTTACAGTATTTTTCAGATACTCTTTAAACAGGCCTTTCCGTTTTTCAGGCCATTCCTGTCCCATATTACCATACACAGCCTGAAATCGCAACTGTGAGGCATTTATTGTTACTGTCAGTCCCTGGACATGATCATCAGAAGCTGCCCGCTTTCATACAGGATCTCTGCGGTTTCTTCCGAAATCTCATTGCTGACGGTCAGGCCACTGTCTTCTACTGTCAGATGATATCCGTTCAGCGGATACTTAAATCCCTTCAGAGTGAGGCCTGTCACATCACCTCCCACAGTAAAGAATGAAACATATTTTCCAAACTGCTCCTCTCTGTGCAGTATGGTTCCGCTTTCTGCAAGTGTGATATAATTCCACTGATCTGCGATCGCAATACGAACGCCTTGTTCCTTACCCATGGAAAGCAGTCCCAGATTCGCCAGCACATGATCCAGCCTTGTGCCGGTAGCTCCCAGGATCAGGATATCCTTTGCACCCTTGCGGATCATCTGGTTTACCGCAGACTGTGTATCCGAATCATCCTTCTCTGGCTTCAGCCTGATGATCTCCAGTCCCTTCAGGCTTTCCATATATTTTTGGCCTTCTTCGGAAAGACTGTCAAAATCCCCAATTGCAAGATCCGGAATAAATTCCCGGTTTTTCATAAACCATTCCATCCCCTTATCTGCAGCAACAAGAGTGATTTTCTCTCCTCGGCTTTCTTCTATTCTTTTTTTTAAAAAATCGAGGGCAAAACCATTCTGGATATTGCCCCCGCTGATTATTATTGTATCGATCATTTTCAGTCCAGCTCTTTTTTGATATTGTGGATTTTTTCTGTAATGTGTCTTACATTGGCTGACACATCGCCCTTAAATACCCAGGAACCTGCGACCATGAGGTTTGCACCGGCACGCATAACCGTCTCCAGTGTATCATCATTGATACCACCATCTACCTGGATATCAACATCCAACTCTTCTTCATCAATAAGCTCACGAAGCTCCTGGATCTTCTCTGTGCATTCGTCCATGTATTTCTGTCCGCCAAATCCTGGCTGAACAGTCATTATCAGCACCATATCCACATCTTCAAGAAGATGGCTGATGTCATTTACCGGTGTGGATGGCTTGATCGAAACTGCCGCCTTTACCCCTGCTGCCCTGATCTGCTCCAGTGTACGCTCCAGATCCTCACATGCCTCCGCATGTACAGTAATGGAATCTGCTCCGCATTCTACAAAATCGCGGATATATCTTTCCGGTTCTGTTACCATCAAATGTACGTCGAAAAACATGTTGGATTCTTTCCGGATCGATTTGATTACCGGCATTCCAAAAGAAATGCTGGGAACAAAATCTCCATCCATAACATCAATATGCAGATATTCAACGCCTTCCTTTTCCAGAATTTTGATCTGTTCTCCCAGTCTGTTAAAATCTGCTGATAAGATCGACGGGCACAATCGGTATTCCATGACTCAGTATCTCCTTTTCTCTTTTAATTCCTGGTGCAGCTCCAGATAATCTTCATATCGGAGTCTGCTGATCTCATTGTTCTCAAGGGCTTCCTTAACAGCGCAGCCCGGTTCATGTATGTGACGGCACCCCTGAAAGCGGCACTGTCCTTCATATCTTCGGAACTCTGGAAAGTAATCCTTCAGTTCCTGCTCCTCCATATTTTCAATATATAAGGAGGAAAATCCCGGCGTATCCACAAGGAATGTATCCTGTGCCACCGGTATGATCTGTGCATGGCGCGTAGTATGTTTTCCCCGTTTCAGCTTACGGCTGATCTCACCGGTTTCCATCTCCACTTCTTCCTGAAGGGAATTTGTAAGAGAAGATTTTCCCACGCCGGATGGGCCGGCAACCACAGTTGTCATGCCCTGAAGCACTTCTTCGATCTCGTCGAGTCCTTCTCTCTTCAGGGCACTTGACAGGATCACCTGATAGCCGCAGCTCTGGTATGTTTCATAGAGAAATTCCAGCTCTTCCGTTGTTGCCAGATCTTTTTTGTTAAAACAGATGACTGCCGGAACACCTTCCCTCTCCATCATAATGAGGAAACGATCCAGAAGCATGAAGTTCGGCTTCGGATTATCCATGGCAAAGATCACCAGTGCCTGATCTACATTGGCCACAGCCGGACGAATCAGAGAATTCTTCCGCTTGTGGATCTCCGTCACACTTCCCTCCAGTTCCTTTTCATCCAGAACTGTAATGTCCACATTGTCACCTACCAGAGGCTTGAATTTATCCTTACGGAAAATTCCCTTGGCTCTGCATTCATATGTATTACCGTCTTCTGCATATACGTAGTAGAATCCGGCAATACCTTTGATTATCTTTCCCTGCATGATCACTCAGCTTTCTTGAATGTAACCGTGTAGGTTCCAAGCTGCTGATAATCTCCGTCCATCTCTTCATAGAGATAGATAGTTCCTGAGGTAACGCCCTCAGCACCTGAGATATCAAGCTGATACGGGAAGCTGATATTCTGTCCATCAATGATAGTGGATGCCTTAGGCTCACCGTTTACGTCCTGGATCAGTTCCAGACGGATCGCGCCTCCCTTGTAGCCGGACGGGGTATCCAGTGTCTGTGTACATTTCCAGCCTGTGTTTGCATTGACATCTGCTGTAGATGTAGTTGTGGATACTGTGCTGTCCGCAGATGCTGTGCTGTCTGTGGATGCTGTACTGTCTGTAGATGCTGTACTATCTGCAGATGCTGCGCTGTCTGTGGATGGAGCCTTGTCACCGGAGCTGATGGTAATGCTGATCGGCTGATCCGGGTCTGCTGCCGCATAGGCTTCCGGATCCTGTGCGATAACTGTACCTGCAGCTTCTGTACTCTGCTGTTCTGTTATCTGGATATCAATAAATTTACCTAAAGTAGTAAGTGCATCATCCTTGGTCATTCCTACAACACTCGGAACCTCAGCATTATCGCCATAATCAACCCCTCGACTGACTGTCAGTGTTACAGAAGAGCCTGCCTGCACAGAAGTACCTGCTGCCGGTTCGACATTGTAAACATATCCCGGATCTACCAGTGCATATCCGTTGTCATCTGTGTCACTGTATTCTTTCTGGACGTTTACCTGAAGTCCAAGATCTTCCAGAGTCTGCTGTGCATCGATTCCTGTACGTCCATCCAGATCTGGGATCGTAACCTGTGCTGTTCCGGTGCTTACCCAGTATTTCACAGTTGTATTGGCTTCAACCTGTGTTCCCGCAGCTGTCTCCTGACGGGAGATCCTGCCTTTTTCCTGATCGGATGCCTCCTCACCGGCCATCTGGACACCCAGATGTGCATCGTTTGCAAGTGTTTTAGCCTCTTCCTCTGTCTTGCCTACAAGATCAGGAACGGTTGCCAGACCGTCAGCTGCTGATTCCTGCTTCGCTTCTGCCTTGCTGCTGTCTGCAGCTCCGCTGCTGCCGGTTCCAAACAGTCCTGCGGCACGTCCAAGCACTACCACAAGAACGATCAGAAGGACTGCACCTCCGATCAGTGCCGCAATCGTCAGGCCTCTTCCGGAACCATGATGCTTCTTTTTCTTTCCGGATCTATGCTCGGATCTCGGTCTGTATTCTTCCTCTGCATCATCGTAATCGTTATCGTCGTATTTTTCTTCCTCAAGTGCGGTGATCTCCGGTTTTGTGATCTGCTTCGGTGTATGTTTGATCTCACCAAGCTCTTCTTCTGAGATCACAACCGTCTTGGCATCGTTGTCAACTGTAGTAAGCCTTACAAAATCACCCTGGGGATCGATCAGAGAATGCTTCAGGTCTGCGATCACATCCTCCATACGGCTGTAACGACGATCTACACTTTTCTGTGTACATTTCAGAATGATCTGCTCCAGACTGTACGGAAGGTCCGGTGTATACACACTTGGCGGGACCATCTCTTCCTGCAGATGCTTGATAGCGATCGCCACAGTGGTATCTCCGTCAAAAGGAACTCTTCCTGTGACCATCTCATACAGTGTGATTCCAAGAGAATAGATATCGCTCTTCTCATCGCTGTATCCGCCTCTCACCTGCTCAGGTGAGCTGTAATGTACAGATCCCATTACATTGGAGCTGATCGTATTGGAAGATGCAGCTCTGGCAATTCCAAAGTCTGTCACCTTTACTTTACCATCTGTAGAGATAATGATATTCTGGGGTTTCACATCTCTGTGAACGATACCATGGCTGTGTGCCGCCTCCAGACCCATAGAAACCTGGATTGCGATACTTGTGGCCTCTTTAATGGAAAGCTTTCCCTTCTTGGAGATGTATTCCTTCAGAGTGATACCCTCGATCAGTTCCATAACAATGTAATAAACACCGCCGTCATCTCCTACGTCAAATACATTGACAATATTCGGATGTGTAAGACCAGCTGCCGCCTGGGCCTCACTTCTGAATTTCTTTATAAACGTGGTGTCTTCCCGAAACTCCGGTTTCAGGACCTTCACGGCAACAAAACGGTTCAGCTTATGGTCCATAGCCTTATAGACATCTGCCATTCCGCCAGTTCCGATTTTTCCTACGATCT
>OLNH01001561.1_pt1 | contig 11133 bp, 16 predicted proteins | sample 1643101 | NCBI WGS metagenome assembly OLNH01 (sample SAMEA3136758, study PRJEB25190) | human gut metagenome | biome: human gut; feature: human-associated habitat; material: faeces | place: Austria | collected 2013
CATTTCTCTGTTTGTACATGGAGTATAACAAATAATATACAAGATGTCAATATATACTAAAAAAGTTTTATAATTCCATAAGATTCAATATCTCCTTTGTTCCCGTCATACATTTTAGGTATAATAACATCCAGCATATTGTGTTTGACTTTAGAATTATTTAAATATTTAATGCAATTATATGCAACAAGATCAGCAATTTGCAATCCAATACAATTATCCTCTTTTACTAAAAAATTCGTTGTTGTAATATATGTTTCAATTGCAGTGGAATGATAAATATTAGTTCCGTATTTTAACATATGAAAATAATATTGCTGATTTTTTTTGTTTTGTGTTTCTTCTCTTGACTCAAAAATAATACTTCCTCTTGCATTATTTTTATTAAGAAGTGAATATAATTGTTAACTATAGTAGAAAATAGCAATTCATATGCATCATGGCTTATTGATTTAGGATATTCGCTATTATAATTTTTAGCATTTATATATGCAGAAAGAATTTTAAATTTCGAAGATGTAAGAGAAGAATAGAATTCATTCCAAAATTTTTCGCACATATCTTGATTTCCACACATACATGAAAAATCATTTTGTTTCTTAATCATATCTGTGTAATGAAAAATTATATTAGGATTTTCTAAAATTGATTTACATTTTAATATATTTGGTATTAAATTATCCTTATATTCTTTTCTTGATATAAATATTCCGCCAAGCAATAGATATGGGTTAAACTTTGTTACGTTGCTTTCGTCTAAAAATAAGATATAATCTGTATTGTCAATCTTCATATTTTCTCCTTTTCATCATTAGTATCACTTCCATTATATACTAAGAATGAATAGAAGAGTAGTCTGAACATATGTTTTTATAAAATCAAAACATCAACCAATATAATAAAAGAGCAGGGCTATTCCCTATTCTTTTCTCTCAAGAATTTTGCAATAGCAGAACTTGCATTTTCCCTATCTGTGGTAGTCGCTGGAATAAATTTACTTTTCTTAAAATCATCTACGATTTTAGTAGTCGCCTTCCCTTTTAATAATGGAACAATAGCCTTTGAAACAGCCACATGCTTTCCCTCGTATGTATGGATACATTTTTGTATAATTACAAAAGGACAGGATATAATTCCCTGTCCTTACATCGTGGTGTTTCGAGCTATATTATTTTTAACTCATGTATTATTATGCACTCTTTTCGTATTAAGTCAAGTAGAATGTAAACAATTTGTGTCTATTTTTATCTCTATTAGAAAACGACGAGAGATACGCCGTATAATCCTGTCCTGTTTTTGCAAGTCAGCAACAGGTTGTGTAGTTTGTGTCAATAGAGCAGTAGTGAATACTGCCGTATCTCATATTGACATCCCAGGCTTTCCCCGGTGCGGACTGTATGTTGTGTACCATATGATACAATTACGCCTGTATCACGTCATGTCTTGTCAGTCTCTCGCGCCCTATATATGGAACTACACTTCCATGTTTTAGTTATAGTGCGTCGGGACTACCATTTTCGCATTAAATGCTTATTCCTTCACGAACGTATTTCTTCTATATAATAATACGCTTTTATTGCATCGCTCCGGTACCTATATAAATAGGCTTACGGCTTCCCCCGATATTCGACAATTTAGAAAATCTATATTTCCAAGGATGGTCATATTACACTACGATATATAATATGAACACTCTCTACGTTAATTGCATGGCGTTATTATGCAACCTTATAGAAAGGGGCGAATTCAACTATGTTATCATTACCCAACCCATTTTTTGATAGAACTGTTCCAGATAACAGCCCTAATAAAGAAGAAAAACTTCCGAATTTATTAAGAATAGTATCCAGTACTCCAATAAGTGATGATCCAGAATCAACAAGAAATCCAAAAACGTCTGAACTTATTAAAGACGTAGATAATGATTGAACTTTATTATTAAATCCTTCTATCTTACCAGAAATTGAATCTTGGTAAGCTTCATACTTTTTCATGGACTCACCGGATGCATTGTTTGCAATGTCAATATATTTTTCAACATTATCCCACTGCTCCATAAGAACCATAAATTCGTTCATATGGTTGGTTCCGGCGAAAGCTTGTGCAACGGCTCTTTTTTGTACACCTGAAAACCTTGTCCATCCCTCTGCTGTTTCAGAAAGTACCACATCAAAATCTTTAAATTCGTCTTGTGTATCTCTAAGTGAAATACCAACTCCTCGTAAAACAGTTTCTACATTACTTAAATCCTCGCCTGTTTCATAATCTTTGAGACGTGATAATTTAATATTCCCCATACGAGAAAAGATTGCGTTAAGAGACGTTCCAACAGAAGCCATTCCCTCCTGAGTTGTTTCACCGATAGCAGCAGCATAACTAAGAAGGTTTTTTGTTTCTACTCCGGCTGTTTTTGCATTGGCTGCAACTTCATTAAATGCTGTTGCCAATCCTCCAACATCTGTAGCACTTGCCATATCAATCGCACTAATCTGATCCACAAATCCCATAACCTGATCTTCAGACATTTTGTATGATTTCATAGCAGCAGTAATGGTTTTTGTTGCATTTTCTGGTGATAAATCACCTATCTTTGAGAGAATGATTGAATCTTCGGTTAATTTTGATGCTTCTTGAATTGCCTTACCCTGTTTCAACCATTCTGTAGATGATTTGGCAATATCAGAACCTGTTGCTTTTAATTTATCCCCAAGTTCATAATAAGTATCCATCATCTTGTATGCTTCGTCATTAGAAAGAGATGTAGCCATTCTAAGATCTGTCATTACATCATTGACATCAATAACATTTTGAACCATCTTTCGACTTCCATCCATTACGACATTCTGTAATACGCCGTAAACTCCGACAAATTCACTAATCTGAGTAACCGCACGTTTCAATTCTGCGATTTTACTCATTCCGGTTAATCCTTCAGCACTTGCAGCAGACTGGATAGCTCTTACCTGCGATGTATATTCTTTTGAATCTCCAGCTGTCAATGCGTTCCGTTGCTTATTTGCTAATTCCTCTAATTGATCACCATATTTATCCGCTGCTTTTGTGTTTGCTTGCAACCAAGATAAAGTCTTATTCGCAGCAGAATGTGCTTCTGATACAGAAATTGTCTTTGATAATTCTGAATTAACAGCAGACATTGCATTTTTAAATTTTTCGCTAGATCTGGTCAAATCGGAAAATGTATTCTGAACATTTACATCATTAAAGTCCAACTTTCCTTTAGAGGACAATTCTTTTATTGATTTAAGAGAATCATCATATATTTTTCTTGCAGCACGAGCTTCTTCAAGCATTTTATTTCCGCTCTGCTTTGCATACTTATTAAGTTGGCTTTCCATTTTTGCCGAAGCGGAATCGTATTTGAAAGTACTTAAACCTTTTTTCAACTTCTCTAATTCTTTATCTATTCCTGAGAACTTATTTGAACCAGATTTGTTTTGTGTATTTTCAAATCCTTTATTAAAATTTTGTCCAGCAATTTTTCCTGCAGAACCAAATGATTTCTCTATATTCTTAAACATGCCGTTGATTTTATTTAGATTATTCATCCCATCAATATTAAAATCAACTTTAATCTGTTTATCGTTCTTTACTAAATTATCTAATTTTTTCTGTGCGGAATCGAGTTCACTTGTGTCTACATTCGTGTCAACGCGTACTTCATATTCACTCATTTTTAAAAATCACTCCTCTCAAATTTGGACATCAAAAAAGCCCTCACGAAAGGAGAGCAGTAGTAAATAAATAAACACAGAGAGAAATAAATCTACTCTGTGTTTCCATAATATAATTCTATTCTTTTTGCATCATTCAAATTAATTGCAATTTTGCATGGAAAATTTGATTTACTTGAATCATAAGCATTCCCATTTTCTTCTATAATATAATCTGATAACACAAACCAAGAATCTTTTCCATGTTCTTCAAACATATACAATATTCCTATATAAGTTGTGTCATTACAAATAACTTTTAATGTTGTTCCTCTTTTCATATCAATTACATCATTCCAAATACAATCATGTTGGGTTTTGAAATTGATAAATTTGAATATTTTATGCAACCATTCTGACTCGTAAAATCGAATTAGAATTATTGTTAAAATAATTGATATTAAAACAAGAATTATAACACGTTCATTCCATTTGAAAATAACATCTTTAAAAATGAACTCGTGTAAAAAACTACATAATGCTTTTAATATGTAGCTTATTGCAACGCTCCATAGAATTGAATGTTCTATTTTTGACGATGTGAAATAATTAAACATTGTCATAAATATAAAACCAGGAACTAAGAATTCCAGTAGGAGCGGCATTTGGTATAATAACTCATTGATATTTATATTAATCTTCGTTTTCCCCTTCCTGATTCATAGAAATATCTTGATTGAAAATATCGATAGGAGATGGAGCATCACCTCTCGACGGATTCTTACTTGATATTTCCCATCTAATAGGTTCACGGTTTCTTGAATTTTCACACATAATATTTTCTCCGTTTCATAATAGTTTGTTATTATCATACTATATGAAACGAAGAAAATCCATATTTAATTTATCAATAACCTGTTATAATATAATTGGATGTATATCGATTGGATCCACCACAACCAATCCGGTGTCACGGTTATATATCCGGCAGAAGCGTCTGTGGAAGTTTACATCTTGTATACGAAATGAAAACAGTACATATATCAGAAAGGTGATTAGTTATTATATGTATCATTTCTTTACATCATATCTCTGCGGTTTTCTTCCGCAAACACTCCCTGTTCTGTATATCAAAGTACAGAAAGGAGTGAAAAATGACAACAATTATAATTTTAAGTCTTATTGTTATTACATTAGTTCTTTTAATTATTCTTGTTTTTACGTTTAATACATTTTCTAAAGATGTAAAAAACGCAAAATGCAAAATTCAGCTTTCTAAATATATAAAGTTTGAATATTCATTGTCATTGCGTAAAAACCGTAGATGATAAAATAATAAATCATTTAATTAAATCTGAATATATGTCATTTAAATAGTTTCCTTTTTACGACCCCAGGATGTTAGCCGCATCCTGGGTAATTATTTTCACTTCAAATACTTCGACATATTCCTATCCACAATTTCAGGAATTTCCGCTTCTGTCTTTGCAAAATATCCATGTTTACCAAGAGTTCCAGAATGTCCTTGCTCTGTTGCATCAATTACTTGTGCCCCAGTGTAAGTTCCAGTATGATAAGAAATATTGTCTTGCATTTCTGCTTTAAATTCAAAATGATTTCCTCCACCAGAAACAGGAGTAGTGTTAGGAGATTCCAATAATGTTCCAGTTCTTTGATACATTACTGGATTTCCAATGTCATAATATCCAAGTACATTATCTTCTAATTTCTCTTCCACTTCATCCCTAGCAGCATTCATTCCGGATCTCACGTCTTTTTCAACCAATCCTTTAACTTCCAAAAAACTGGAAACAACTTTTTTTGCCATAGAAATACCTTCTAATAAGGAAGATTTTCGGCTGTTTCATGAATTTCCATTGCGCGTTTAAGCATCTCTCTCATCTTTTCATTTTTAATAGCCTTTTCTTCATTATCTGGCTTATCAATTGGTTGTGTATTTGCATTTTCGAGTTCAGCAGTACGTTTTTCAAATTCCTCTTTCATAAACTGCTTCGCAATATCTTCCATAGATTTGTCTGGCGAGTTATACTTTTCGATAAATTTATTCGCCTCAGATACATTTAATTCTTCTGCCTTTGAAGACAATACATTAATCAAATCAACAAGAGCTTCTCCAACCATATCTTTTCTATATGATGGAGCATGAATAGCTTTCTGTTTCATATATTCAACTTTTTCTACAACATGAGACATGACGAATTTCATAATCTCCTGTTGATATGTAAGTTTTGGATTCTTTACAGTTGTAGGTTTTAAGAAGAACTGATTTACGATTTCGTTCACCTCTTTATCTGCAACTGCGACATCATAAATTGATTCTCCATTTTCAAATTCAATTCCCTCTACAAAGTAATTCATAATAGCACAAACCTGCGCTGGCTCAATATAATAAGGGGAGTAGTCGGTAATTTCACCATTTTCTCCAAAATCAAATAAACTGTTGCAAATATATTCAATAGCGTTTGCTTTATCTTCGAATGTAATAATTTCTTTAATTTTCATATTTTCTTTTTTCATGATTTTCTATCTCCTTTAAAACAAATGTTCTGGATGTTTTTATTTTCTATGAGTAGTATAATATCTATATGCAGGAAGCCGTGTGCGTAACCACGGCTGTTACGCTCCTATATATGTAACATGTCAATAATCACCATGACTATATAATCAGTCAGAAAGATAGGTGATTGGTATATCTATTATTCTCTTTCCATTTTCAAATGAAAACGAAATTTAATTTATTGCATCAAAAAAGAGCCGAAGTAAATCGACTCAATTTATTGGCATTTTTTGGTTTATATTTAATGGTATTTTATTCTGAAACAGTTTCGTCTTTCGGAGTGGATGTTAATAACTCTTTGATTTCATCCACAGTGTATTCAGACTTTTCAATAAGTTCTGCAAGTTCATGAATACGTTCCTGTTTTTCCTGTTCAGTTTTCATTTCATCATAGATGACTTTTTCTTTTTCTAACTTTTTGATTTCATATCTTTTTTCTTTGAGTTGTGTTTTTAAATCCTCAATTTGTTTTTGAATGGAATCAACTTCGTCATTTGCTTGCTGAAGTAAAAGATCAAAATCTTTTTCTACAGCAGTTTTACGTCTACGTCTTCTTTTCACTTCCATGACATGTACCTCCTTTTGTTTTATAGTACAAGCATATCACTGAATAGGAACGTAGTAAAGACATTTTGTTACGCAGATTCCGACAAAATTAATGCGTTATAATTTCAATTTCTGTTCTTGGGTGTTCTTTGTCAACATGACATCTTATCATAAGACTATGTAGATGTTCCCTGTCGTCATCTTCCCAAAATCCTGATTCAACAAATCCGTCATGGATGAATTTAGGGCTGTAGTTATCTGGATCGGTTCTTCTTTTTGTTGGATGGTATATGTCGTAAATAACATCTATATTATTTAGTTTCATATTTGTATATCCTAAATCATCAACAAGCCAAATAATAAAATTTTTCCACGACTGCTTTAGTGCATTCATTTGAATTCTTGGTTTAATACTCCAAATATTTATGGATGGATGTATACACTTTTCAATCTGTTTCTTTTTTGCTCTTGGATGCTGCTTAAAATAGTATTCATTATATCTATTAACAACATCATTATCTATAATAATTTTTATAATTGTCACTTCCTTATATAATATTTAAGAGCAGTAGAGTAGTGGTTCAGTATGTGCTCATCTGCTCATAAATATATTTGTTAAACTACTGAACTTTGATTAACAAATATATTTAAATAAGAAGAGAAGTCACCACATCACATATAGCAACTTCCATTCTTATTATTTTTCTGTATTTTGCTCATCATAAACGGGGTTAATTTCAACAGGAAGAACGGGTAAATGCTCTTTTACATATTTATACTTTTGCTCACGACCATGATTTCCATTTAAAAGTTTATATGCAAAAAATAATCCATCAAATTCTGAAACTTCATTTTCGGGTATACCATTCATTGCTACATATTTACTAAATCTTTGGTCAATTTTATCTCCAAGCAATTCCATACTTCCACACATAAGAGCCTTGATTTGTTTTTTTCTTTCTTCTGCCCCTTCTGCTAACTTATCTATAGATTCACTCAATTCTCTCTGAACTTCTCGTGATTTCTCTCTATCGTTAATCCGATTTTGAGCATAAATATCCATCTGTTCTCGTTGAGCAGTAAGAGCAGACTTTAACTCTTCGACAAATTCTGAAAATTCCTGTTGCATTTCTCTATCATTTTGAGTAACACGTTCCACGTCTTCTTGATGTTGTTCTTGTAGTCTTGATAAATTTTCAGCGGTTTTCATAAGAAGCTCGTGTTCTTCTCGTCTTTTTCTGATATGTCTAAATTCAATCCCTGTTTTCTCCCAAAACCATACAAGCAATTTGTCTAAAAACTGCCATGCAAGAAGTATGGTAACAATTGCGAGAATAATAGAAACAAAATCTAGCTCAAAAAACATTTCTAAATATTCCATATTTATTCAGTTTTCGGTTCTTTCTTTTCGATAAATTGTGTAAATGCCTGGTGCAAACCTGTAGATGCAAGACCACTAATCAAACCGCTTAAAACAATTTCTGGGCTAAATGCAAAACCATTAATCCATGCAGCTATCACAATGCCCAATACTCCACAGATTGTTGGGATGTACTTGTTATCAACATCTTTAATCCATTTCTTGATAATATATCCGACGCAAAGGCAAATGCCAAGTACGACCGGCATCATAAATTCATTCAAAAATTCCATAATTTTTTCCTTTCATACAAATAGGAGAGTGGTAGTCCTTTAATACTATTGCCTGTGTACTGCGTGACACTGCGCTCAAAAATATGACACCCACCTTTATATTCATCATCTTGAACAACCTATTTTATCTCTGTTTCCAGAACTTAGCTAAAGCAAGTCCAAGTTCTTTTGTCTTTTTGTATTTCCACACCGTCACACCATCTTCTTTTTTTACAAAGGTATATTTAATTCCGTATTCAGATAAATAACAGACTTCGTGAGAAGATTCTGTGCGGTATTCATTGTCTAACTTTCTAATTTCGAGTTCACTCCTCACTTATTCGGAGCAGAGTAAAAAAATGGGGCAAATACCGATAATAGATATTTACCCCCTTTCTTCACACTAAATATCTATCACTCATTATTTTAAGATGTAGCCATAATACCAGCTGCTTTCAAAGCGTCCAGCAAAGCTTTGAACTCAGCCTTTGTAACATTTTCTCCTGCAGCTTCAGGAACCAAAGTAGACTGTTTTACTCCTCCAAATGTTGTTTTATTTGCAGCCGGAAGAGTGTATGTCGCACCAGGATCTCCTTTTGCTCCTTTTAAATTTTTGAAAGCAAAATTAAATACCTTTGCTGTGTTTGCTCCACTTGCTGTTACAGTTACAGATGGAACTCCAGTATTTGCGTCAACCGTTGCAGTTGGTGTTCCGAATCCTGCGGCTGCTCCAGGTGCGCCAACCTGTTCATTTTTTACACCTTGCTCCAGCTTGTTCATCTTTTCAGCAGTAATAACATCTCCATCACTCCATGTCGTTGGTGTATATGCCATTTTTACTCACTCCTTATTCTGATTTTCCTATTTTTGCCTTTCCAATTTTCCCCCTGCCTACCAAGGCGAGATCTTCAGGGGGTGCTATTCCCCCTGGTCGTCCTCATCTGGTAACAGAGTCAGATCAAGCATGTTTCCATCATCATCAACCATCATGTCACAAGTAAGTGTTACAGTACCAGGATCTCCTGAACTTGCAAAGGACAGAGACATATTCGCCTGCGGAACTACTTTATATGCTTTAAACAGATATGGAAGTACATCCTCATCTGTTGTTTTCATATATGTATCACCGTAAACAGTAAACGCTTTCGGGAAGCTAGTAGATTTAATGCTGAGATTATATACATCACTTCTGGTAGCAAGGTAGAATACAACAACTTCTGTTCCTTCTGCCTTTGAATCTTTCAATGTAATGTCCTGACCAGAAACAGTAGTTACCTCAAGTTTTGTTTCCATGTTAGAATCTGCTCCGTCATAAACCCATACATTTTCTTTTGTGAGAGTAACTTTTGTGTCAGTGATACTAACTTTATTGCTTTCGCCAACTTTTACCTTGACTCTCTTCATAATTTCTGCTGTTTTAGAACTCTTACCTCCAGTCATCAGCTCCCAAAGCTTAGGTGTCTGAATCTGCGTTTCAATCGTAATAGTACAAGCACGTTCTCCAGAGAATGTAATTTTCTTTGGATGACCTTTTCCGCCGTATGCAAATACGTTTTCACCTGTCAATTCCTGACTTGATGTATTTGCGTAATCACAGAAAAGAAATGGTTCTTTTGTTTTATAATCTACAAACACCATGTCACAGACTTCTCGGTTTGCCATCTGTTTTCCAAATTGATTTGCCATTTTAATTCCTCCTATATAAGATTTGTTTTTTTTGCAATAAAAAAGACACTGAATTACTCAGCGTCATTTTTGTTATATATATTTGAACTCCAAGCACCAAACTTGAATTTCTTTTCTTTATCTCCCCATACAGACACCTGTGTAGAAGCAATGTCATATTGATCAATTATCTGAAGCCTTTCAAATTCATTGAATAATTGATAAATTGTAATATCCCATATATTTATCCAGTTTAATGACAGGCTTCTTACAGCAACGGACGATATGATGTTAGGTAAAGACAAATCTGGATTTCCGCCAGAACTTTTTTTGAATTCACGTTTTACCTTTTGCAACCTCTTGTATATTTTTAATCCACGTTTATTTTTGATCTTTGTAATATCAGTCACTTCTGTATTGTCCGGTGTAATATGCACTCGTTGAAGAATTATATCCAACACATCATAATAATTTTTAGAATTTATAATTCCTTTTGCTAGAAGTTCAGTATCGCCATTTTCTCTAACAATTTCCTCTGTGTATAGAAATGATTTATATTTATCAAACCATTCGAAATCTTCTACAAAGAAAAAATTGAGAGCATTTTTAATCATATTTCTAAAATTTGAATCATACAAAATAAGGTCAAATTTTGTATACAAATTAATATCTGGATCTTCTATTTTAAAATCTTCAATATAATCACTTGGAGTCATTCTTAGACACGACACATATTGTGCATAGACGTAATAAGATATGTCAGCAATCTCAATGAGCTTTGGAGATTTAATTCTTCCAATTCCAACAAGATCAAGTGGGAGAGGGGAGATTAGATCAAAATAATCTAATTTCATAATTAAAATCCTTATCTAAAAGTTGTAATGGTAAATTCCAATGTTTTACCATAATGGTTTTCGCCATTTGTAAAAATGTTTACATTATTCAATTCTAATTTTCCTATGCCAAAATTTCTCGAAAATTCTTCGTCTTTAATCAATATTTCCTCAATTATTTCTGCTAGGATAGTAGGTCTGTTCCCGA
>OLNH01001566.1_pt1 | contig 11094 bp, 10 predicted proteins | sample 1643101 | NCBI WGS metagenome assembly OLNH01 (sample SAMEA3136758, study PRJEB25190) | human gut metagenome | biome: human gut; feature: human-associated habitat; material: faeces | place: Austria | collected 2013
CAAGGAAAGTATCTACATCTTTCGGGTCAACTACTACAGCCATACGTTCCTGAGATTCGGAGATTGCAATCTCAGTTCCGTCAAGACCTGCATATTTCTTCGGAACCTTGTCAAGGTCTACTCTAAGACCTGCTGCCAGCTCACCGATAGCAACGGAAACACCGCCTGCACCAAAGTCATTACATTTCTTGATAATATGGCTGACTTCCTCACGACGGAACATACGTTGGATCTTACGCTCAGTAGGAGCATTACCTTTCTGTACCTCAGCGCCGCACACTTCGATGGAAGCCTCTGTATGAACTTTGGAAGAACCGGTAGCGCCACCGATACCGTCACGTCCTGTACGTCCTCCAAGTAAGATAATGATATCTCCCGGATCAGAATTCTCACGGATAACCGCGCGCCTCGGAGCAGCACCCATAACAGCACCGATCTCCATACGTTTCGCTACATAGTTAGGATGGTAAACTTCTTTTACATAACCTGTTGCAAGACCGATCTGGTTTCCATAGGAGCTGTAGCCATGAGCTGCGCTTCTTACCAGTTTCTTCTGCGGAAGTTTACCCTTGAGAGTTTCTTTTACAGAAACAGTGGGATCTGCTGCACCTGTTACACGCATTGCCTGATATACATAGGTACGTCCTGAAAGCGGGTCACGGATTGCACCGCCAAGGCAGGTAGCTGCACCACCGAATGGCTCGATCTCAGTAGGATGGTTATGTGTCTCGTTCTTGAAGTTGATCAGCCATTCCTCTTCTTTACCGTCAACATCTACAGGAACTACAATACTGCAGGCATTGATCTCATCAGATTCTTCCTGGTCAGCAAGCTTTCCTTCTGCTTTCAGTTTCTTCATTGCCATCAGAGCCAGATCCATCAGGCAGACAAATTTGTCCTTACGGCCCTTGTAAAGTTCTTCTCTGTCAGCAAGATATTTCTTGTAAGTATCTACGATCGGTGCTTTGTAATCACCTTCGTCAAATTTTACATCTGTCAGCTCTGTGGAGAAGGTTGTATGACGGCAATGATCTGACCAGTAGGTATCAAGTACACGAATCTCTGTCATGGATGGGTCACGTTTCTCTTCTTCTTTGAAATAATGCTGGATATGCTGGAAATCCTTGAATGTCATTGCAAGATTTAAAGAATCATAAAGTTCCTTTAATTCTGCTTCCGGCATTTCCTTAAATCCGTCAAAAATCTTAACATCTTCCGGTTCCGGGAAAACAGTTACCAGTGTTTCCGGTTTCTGCAGACCTGTCTCACGGGAATCTACAGGGTTGATGCAGTGATGCTTGATAGCATCAAATTCTTCATCTGTGATAGTTCCTTCAATTACATAAGTAGTTGCGGAACGAATGATAGGCTGTGCGTTCTCATCCAGGAACTGTACACACTGAACAGCAGAATCTGCTCTCTGGTCAAACTGTCCCGGTAAAAATTCTACAGAGAAGATGCGGGAGCCTTCTGCTGCCTCAAAATTCTCCAGATATAAATCATCTACAGGTGGCTCTGCAAAAACAGTTTTGCATGCTTTATCAAAAACTTCATCAGAAATATTTTCTACATCATAGCGGATCAGCACACGTACTGCTGTTACGGATTTAATTCCCAGATAGCTGCTGACCTCATGTTTTAATTCCTTTGCCTGTACAGCGAAGGCCGGTTTCTTTTCTACATAGACACGTCTTACGTTACTCATAATAAATAGAAACTCCTTTCTTCTTGTGTATCGTACTTTTCTGTTTTCGGTACATCAACTTCCACAACTATTCCCGCTGCATTTACCCGGTCAATCGGGCAAAATCATCCATTTCATCATTTGCCCATAAACAGATAATTGCTGACACAGCTTGAATATTTGCTTTTTATATAGTATCATAGGATACATCATTAGTAAAATTAATATATCTTATATTTTTTATTAATATTATTAATATATCACTGTTCACTCCTCTAGATAACACTACTGCTTCTCCTTCTATAAAGCATGTTTGATATTGTAATGAAAGGAATTTTTATATGGACATTAACCTTGAATTATATAAAGTCTTTTATTATGTAGCTACTACCCTGAGTTTTTCCGAAGCCTCCCGCCAGCTCTTTATTTCCCAGTCAGCGGTCAGCCAGTCGATCAAAACTCTGGAAAGAAAACTGAACCACCCTCTTTTTATCCGAAGCACCAAAAAAGTTCTGCTGACTCCGGAAGGGGAACTCCTGCTTCAGCACGTAAAACCTGCACTGCAGCTTCTGGATGAAGGAGAGTCTCTTCTCTCCGGAGATAATCTGCTGAAAGGTCAGCTGCGCATCGCAGCCAGTGATACGATCTGCCGTTATTTTCTCATTGATTATCTGCAGAAATTTCACCAAACTTATCCTGATGTCCGCATTAAGGTAACAAACAGCACATCTATCGGATGTGTGGAACTTCTTGAGAAAGGACAGGCAGATCTTATTGTATGCAACTATCCCAATTCCAGACTGGGCAGTCATTTTCAGACCCGTGTGTTAAAAGAATTTCAGGATGTATTTGTTGCCAACACAGATTATTTTCCTGTACACACGGTCCAGACGGAACTTGAAGAACTTCTGCAATATCCAATCCTGATGCTTTCTCAGAAAAGTACCACCAGTGAATATCTGCATGAAGCATTTACTGCCCATAATCTCAAACTGCTGCCGGAAGTAGAACTAAACAGCAATGATCTGCTCCTGGATTTGGCTCGAATCGGGCTTGGTATCGCCTGTGTCCCGGACTATATGCTGAAAGAAAATGATCAGCTGACTCCATTGACATTAAAAGAGCCACTGCCCGGACGCCAGCTCGTACTCGCACAGCACGACAATCTGACAGTTTCACAGGCTGCAGAATGTTTTATTGAAATGTTTGTTTCTGTATAGCTCTTCAAAAGATATACCATAAAAATCAAAGAAGCGCTCATTTCGAGTCAAAACAACGATTTGTATAATCTTGTTTCTCACCGAATGAGCGCTTCTTATTATTTCTTCTATTCTACCTTTGAGTCAGAATTCTCTGCCTTATTTTGGCATTGCTGCTAATGCGTCAGTAATATACTGATTATCGATTGCTGCAAAGAAACCACCGTCTGCTTTTGTCGCATAATCCATATCAATCGGCATCTTTCCAAGTACCGGAACCTTCAGCTCTGCTGCGATCTCATCAATATGGCTTTCACCAAATACCTTGATCGGTTTGCCGCAGTCTGGACATTTCACATAGCTGTAGTTCTCTACGATACCAATTACCGGGATCTTCATCATTTCTGCCATGTTAAAGGCTTTCTTTACGATCATCTTAACCAGATCCTGAGGGGATGTTACAATTACGATTCCCTCGATTGGCAGAGACTGGAATACTGTCAGCGGAACATCACCGGTTCCCGGAGGCATATCTACAAAGAGATAGTCTACATCGCCCCAGATAACATCTGTCCAGAACTGTTTTACCATATTGGCAAGAACCGGTCCTCTCCAGATTACCGGAGTATCCTCTGTTGGAAGCAGAAGGTTGATGGACATTACTTTAATTCCGTTTTTGGTGATCATCGGATAAATGCCTTCATCGTTTGCCATTGCTGCACCTTTTAATCCATACATCTTCGGAATGGATGGTCCTGTGATATCTGCATCCAGAATACCTACCTTGTACCCCTGTGCTGCCATCATATTTGCCAGGGAACCAGTTACGAAGGATTTACCAACGCCGCCTTTTCCGCTGACAACTCCGATCACATGTTTTACATTTGAGTGGGCGTTCATTTCTGCCAGTAAGCTCTGTGGCTTCTTGCTTGAACAGCCTTCACAGCTTGATTTGTCACATGATGTGTTGCTGCATTCTTTTGCCATAGTTACATTCTCCTTTATCTTTACGCACTCATCGTACGTGTTTTACTTCTCATCGTGGTTACCTTTTTTCAGAAATATCTGAAAAAACAGCCAATCACAGATCATAGCAGTTTGTTACAATTTATTATTTCATAAATCTGTCAATCGCAATCTCAAGTTCCTTGATCGCGTCTTTGTCACCGTGCTCCACCGCATCTACAATACAGTGTTCGATATGGTCCTGCAGGATAATCTTACCTGTATTATTAATAGCTGATTTCACTGCAGAAAGCTGTATCAGAACTTCACTGCAGTCTCTTCCGTCCTCTATCATACGTTTGATTGATTCCATATGACCGATTGCCCTTGAGAGACGGTTCAATACTGCCTTAGTATGCGCATGGCTGTGATGATGTACATGCTCCCCATGAGAATGTTCAACTACAGTTCCATCCTCCAGCACATGTACATGCATCTTTTGTTCTTCGCTCATAACATTCTCCTTTCTGCCTCTGAACATGTATATCTGCAGATCACGTAAATTTCTCTGTCTGTCGTGCTGCATAATCTGCCTCACTGACTGTCATTTTCGATCAGACAGTTCCTTACAGCGTAAATAATATTATACCACATTTATCAAATTTCTGTAAAGGAACATCTCTGTTTTATTTGCGAAGTCGTGATATCAAAAATGATCGTTCCATCCTCCAGCACTGTTTTCTCGTAGGAAACCTCTTTTCCCTTAAATTTATTCTTAATATACTCCTCCGGATCATCCAGCTCCAGCTCTTCCACAAAGACATCCCGCATCTGATTGCGCGGACATTTATTAAAAATTTCCCAGATCAGTTCATATTCTTTCATTGTTTTCCACTTTCCTTCTCAGCTTATTCGTCAAATTGCACAGATTCTATTCATTTTCTAAAAAAACAGTCTGGAATAATTATAATTATTTTTATATTTTTTGTCAAAACCAATTGCATGAAAGCAATTTATAGCGTATCATTAATATAATTACCAAAATCGTTAATGGTACTGATAACAGAACCCTGTGCAGTATCACCCACAAAATTACATATATAAAGGAGAGAAATCTATGAAACTTTTAAAAGACCGAATTCTTAAGGATGGAATTGTAAAACCGGGGAATATTTTAAAAGTAGACAGTTTCTTAAATCATCAGATGGATATCACTCTCATCAATGAAATCGGTAAAGAATTTAAACGCCGCTTCTCTGACTGTCCTATTACCAAAATTCTTACAATCGAGGCTTCCGGTATCGGTATCGCCTGTATTGCAGCCCAGTATTTCGATGTTCCTGTAATTTTCGCCAAGAAAACACAGAGCGTAAATCTGGACGGCGAAATGTACTCCACTAAAGTAGAATCTTTCACTCATAAGAAAGTCTATGATGTAATCCTTTCCAAGAAATTCCTTGGTCCGGAAGATCATGTACTTCTGATCGATGATTTCCTTGCTAACGGATGTGCACTTCTTGGTCTGATCGATATCGTTAAAGAATCCGGTGCTACCCTTGAGGGTGCTGGCATTGTTATTGAGAAAGGCTTCCAGCAGGGCGGCCAGATCATCCGTGATATGGGAATCCGTCTGGAATCTCTTGCGATCGTTGATTCTATGACTGATGATTCCTTAACTTTCAGAGAATAATTTCTCTCCTGTTATAAAAAATTACAGAAGCAGCTGTTCGGTTCTGCTGCTTCTGTACAAAAAAGACAGAAAAGATAGGTTTTCGCTTATCTTTTCTGTCTTTTTAATTTTGTTGTTATGCTTTAGTGCCTGACTTTGATGTTGGAGTCGCTGTCGGCGTTGAACTTGCTTCCGGTGTCAGAGTTGCTTCTGGTGTTGCACTCTCCTCCGGCGTTGGGGTCGCTTCCGGTGTCGGAGTCGCCTCTGGTGTTGAGGTCACTTCCGGTGTCGGGGTCGGATCCGGTGCGATCTCATCTTCTGTATAAGTTCCATTATCTACCAGAATCTGGTAATTATCCTTATCGATCACTTCTCCTCCACAGGTAAATGTACCTACAATCTTCACACCATTATCATACTGTGAATAATCTTTTACATCCACTTTCTCACCTGTCAGGTAGTCAATCGCCATCTGTGCGCCGCCTTTTGCAAGTTCTTTACGGTCCATAAACATGGTAAATGCCATCTTACCTGCCGCAATATCTTTCACAGCCTGTGTTTCACTTCCATATCCGGTGATCATCGGCCATTCTTCACTGCCAGGCTCTAAGTTGTTTTCACTTACCACATTCTCTGCCGCATAAGCAAATCCATCATATGCTGTACAGATAATGTCCGGTGTTTTCTCCTGTGCGTAAAACTCATCAATAATGGATTTCAGCTTTGTCTCTGCAGATGCCTCACTCCATCTCATAATTCCGTTATCATCAAATGCTGTATTGCCTGATCTGCATACAAGAGTTCCATCATCCAGATATTCCTGCAGCACCTCCAGAATTCCATTACACAAAAACAGAGCACTGTTATCATCCGGAGAGCCCATAAGAAATTCAATAGTATAAGACTTCTTATCTTCTCTGGCTTTATCCAAATCCATTTTCTTGACAATCTCTTTTGCAATCTCATTTCCGATTGCTCTGCTATCATAAGATGCAAAATAATTAATATCTGCAGTGTCACGGATCAGCGTATCATAGGAAATAACCGGTATCCCCTGTTCTTTTGCAGTTTTCAGGATGTCTGTCAGGCCATATGGATCTACTGGTTCAATTACTAATGCAGAAACCTGCTCATCAATAAATTCCTGAATCTGGGAAATCTGAAGTGCAGAATCTCCATCTGCATTTTTAACATCTGCCTCATAGCCTCCATCTGCGATCTGAGAAGTCATTGCTTCACTGTCAATCTTTGCATTGTCATCATCCTCAGAAAGGAGTACACCGATCTTTCCGGCCGGAGCTTCTGTCATTTCGTCCTCTGTAGAATCAGAATCCTCCCCATCTGTATCTTTATCTGTATCCTTCTCTGCATCATTTCCGGATTCTTTATCTGCATCTGTATTTTCGTCTTTGGTCTCTTCACTGTCCCCGGATTTGCCGGTGCTATCAGTGTCAGAGGTCTTGTTTTCTGCTTCTACTTTCTCGCCTTCCTCTGTAACCTCACCGACACCTTCTTCTTCTACCTGGGCACTTTCATTTGCTGCCTCTTTTGCATCATTCTTCTCACATGCGGACAGGAACATGGAGGATACCATTATTCCAAGCAGAATAGCTGTTGCTCTTCTTTTCATAAATTGATCCTTTCTCTCTTTATTTGCTGCCTTTATTTATCGATTCCTTTATAATCCTTCGCAATGTTCTTGAGATAGTCACGGTAAGCGACCGCTGCTTTCTTAGGTTTCAGGATATGTACATTTCTTCCCATGGAAGCCAGCCATCCGAAAAACGCTTTATCAACTACAGTCTCCACGGTTACAGTAAAGGTATCTTCACTCTTTACCTTGCATGAAACCTCCGTTCCAAAAGCACGCTGTATCTTCTTCTTTGCCGAATTCTGGCAGAGAAGCTTGATTTCTTTTCTGTTCTCACCGTTTTTATCCGGCACCGGAGCAGTTACACGCACTACTGTACTCTGATTTTCTGCTTTGTTTTCTGTCACCGTCTGCTCTACAGGCACTTCTGGTGTGAGTTCTTTTTTTTCTGCATAATATCCGCCTGCGCGACCTCTTCTGTAATGAATTTCCATTCCAAAATCACGTAAGGTCTCCATATCATCATAGATACTCTTTCGCTCTGCACGGATTCCCTGTTCCTCTAACTTTGCCAAAATTTCCTGCATGGAAACCGGATTCTCACTGGTTGTCTCAGAAAGCATTCTTTCCAGATACAGGATTTTTCCTTTTTGATTACATGATTTCGCCATAATTATCCTCTTACAAATCTGTGGTATATATAGTCATTCGCTTCTTTTTCCTGACTGTCATCTAGTGGTGTAAGTTCTATTTCTTTTCCATATTTCTTTTCCAGCGCATGTTTAATGAGCCAGTCTGCAAGCTGCGGATTCTTCGGGAGTAATGGTCCGTGCAGGTAAGTTCCGATCACGTTCTTATATACTACCCCTTCATATCCCGACTCACCGTCGTTTCCTTTTCCATACAGGACCTTTCCAAGCGGTTTATTGTTATTAATACAGGTTCTGCCGCCATGGTTCTCAAATCCTACGATCGGCATGTCAAACAGGTCACTTTTCAATACGATATTCTCGATCAGACGACCCTCCCCCTGTTCTGTATACAGGTCTACCAGATCCAGGCCTTTCATATTTCCCTGGTCTGTTTTATAGTACTTTCCAAGCAGCTGATATCCGCCGCAGATTGCGATAACAACGCCGTTATCCTCCACATAAGCCTTGAAATCCGGCTGGATCTCCTGAAGCTTCTCGCATACGATCATCTGCTCTCTGTCTGAACCGCCGCCCAGAAGTACGATATCCAGTTTGGAAAAATCTATCTTGTCATCCAGTTCAAAAGGAATGGTCTCTGCCTCGATCCCGCGCCACTGACATCTTTTCATCAGACACTGGATATTCCCTCTGTCACCGTAAAGATTCAGAAGATCCGGATATAAATGTCCTATTGTGATTTTCATGATTTCTCGCCCTCCAGTTTCTTCAGAATGTTTCTGGTGCTGAATAAGGCTGTATAGTTTACCAGCACATACAGATTTCCCACTCCATCTTCTACTCTGTCACGGATTGCTTTCTCCACATCTCCCTCAAGGATTGACGGGATATCCACGTATTTCAGACGCAGACGCATATCCTGGCAGCGGATCCCGCTTACTGTGATAGACTTCACGGTATCATTTCCAAGGAGGTCAAAGTCAACATCCCAAAGCCATGAAATATCAGTTCCGTCCTGTGCATTATCATTGATCGCAATAATAATATCCTTCGGTGACTGATCCTGCATAACAGCTGAAATGTTCTGGTTAAATCCAGCCGGATTCTTGGCAAGGTTCAGCGTTACTCCTGTACCTTTAATACGAAACTGCTCCATACGGCCATTTTCCGGATTGAACTTACGAAGCATATCTTCGAAATGATCAGCCGCAAAGCCTGCTGTACGGACACCTGCATAAGCAGCCAGGATATTATATACATTATAAAATCCCTTATAATTGGCTACAATATGTTTTCCTTCTACATTAAAACTAAGCTGGTCTCCCACCTTTACATTCTCTGCATCGAAATTCAGATTCGGTCTCGCAAATCCGCATTTCGTACAATAATAATCTCCCAGCTGGCTGTAATGATAGAAACGATATTCCAGTTTCTCACCACAGCATTTGCAGAAACGTCCTTCACGGATCTCATTTGCCGCTGATTTGATCACCGGTTTACTGATTCCATAAGTTACATATGGATTACCGGAATCCATGGCAAGATATGCAGACAGTGCATCATCACCGTTTACAATGATCTGCATCTTAGGTACCTTGCGCATCATTTCCTCCAGAATGTTCATGGTAATGTCAATCTCCCCATAGCGGTCAAGCTGATCACGGAAAAGATTGGTCAGCAGCATATAATCCGGTTTGATCCTTGGGAAAATATGTCTGGTAGATGCCTCATCAGCCTCAATACATGCATAGTCCGCATTAATCTTACCATTCCATTTTGCAGCAAGTACAAAGGCTGCCACAACACCGTTCAGCATATTGGAACCTGTATGATTGCAGATTACTTTCTGTCCCTCAGCTTCCAATGCTGCACAAAGCATGTTGTTGGTAGTCGTTTTTCCATTCGTTCCGCAGGTTGCAAAAATGGCTTTTCGCACCTGCGAAGAAAGCTGTTCCAGGATATCCGGACAGATCTTAATTGCTACTTTTCCCGCCCAGGTTACTCCCTGCCTTCCCATTTTCTTACATACGTATCCTACAAATTTTGCTGCCCAGACAGCAATCATTACTCTTATTTTCATTGTGTATTATATTTCCTTTTATGATATGATCATTGCTATTATTATTTTGTAAAAATCATAATTACTCTTTTATTATGAATCTGAATCATTACAAATCATAATATACAATAGTACTACTCAAAATCTGTATCCCGCAAATAATCCGAACACACACCCGCAGCACCTTCCTGCATATAGTCCTGTGATTCCTTCAGATCATTTACAGTATAAATATATAATCTGATTCCCTGTTTGTCAAAAATCTTCTGCACATCCTCTGACCAGTATTTATAATAGACTGTAGCCGCCTGAATATTCTTCTCCTTACAGAATGCAGCGATCTCAGTCAGGTCATCTGTGGAATATTCCTGCCATAATGAATAAATGTAGCCAGGAAAATTGTACAGCAATGCTGTCCCTGCGAACATAGCCTGATTGTAAATCTCCGGTATGATCTGTCCCATTACCTCAGGAACACCTGCATCCTGTGCCAGTTCCATATAATCTGCATAGTCCTCAAGTGTTTTCTGGTAATTTCGGACGGAATACTGCTTGGAATCCAGCATGACAAATGCATCCGGATAGTCACTCAACAGCACAAGCAGATCCTCGAATGTCATGGGAGTATATTTTCCATAAATCGGTCTGGACAAAAATTCCTGCGAGGAAAGAACATTCTTCTCATCCCCCTCCCATTGTCCCAGTGACTGATTCCAGCTGTGCCGGCACACCCACACACCATCTGATGTTCTTGTCAGGTCAACTTCAAACAGCCTGCATCCCATCTGATAACTTGACAGGAAGCTCTCTTTTGAATTCAAATATGTTTTATCACCGATTCCACCCAGTGCATGCGCGATTGTTTTATAATTCTCCCACTTAAATTCAGGAGTGGTGGCAGATAAGGAATAGACATCATTTCCCCACAGGAAAAGTGCAGCAGCCAGAAGTTCTGCCAATAGCAGAAACATTCTTATAGAATAGCCAAATCCAGATTTTTTCCCTGCAGTATTCCGGCTCAATTTATTATTCTCCCGGCAGTCATTTGTATTCCTCTTTTCTTTCGTATTTGAGTTATTTGTATACTCTACGATTTTACGCTATCTTACGTAAATAATCAAGGGCAATAAAAGGTAAAAAAAAGCTGCATATACATGGCAGAAACCATATATATGCAGTCTCATTATCGTTTGGACAAATATAAAATCGAAAATTCGGTAGAATTATACTAACTCGATCAGAACTTCCATTGCAGCATCGCCTTTACGCGGTCCGATCTTAACGATTCTTGTGTAAC
>OLNH01001574.1_pt1 | contig 11053 bp, 3 predicted proteins | sample 1643101 | NCBI WGS metagenome assembly OLNH01 (sample SAMEA3136758, study PRJEB25190) | human gut metagenome | biome: human gut; feature: human-associated habitat; material: faeces | place: Austria | collected 2013
ATCAGGCAGAATACCAGCTCCATGATTCATTAAAAAAAGAGCTTCAGGATCTGGGTGTTACCAAAATCCCTAGCTCTGAGAAAATCCAAAAGCGGATTGAAAATCTTGAATCTGAAAAGGCTGCTACTGTCCGAGAAAAACAAGAATTGCAGAAAAAACAGAAGACACTAGATATCATCCAGCAGAATTTCACAGCACTGCTCAATGCTCCTCAAATATCAAACAATGATATCAATCGTACCGTCGCACCACCACTTCAACATTAATATTAGAAACGTTTTAAACCATATAACACAAGAAAACTGATTCCACCACAATGGATCAGTTTTCTTTAAATAATGCCTACTTCATTTTTCTCTTTTTATATAATCCTACAATCAAACCAAGACTAACAATCGCTATTAAAAACCATGCAACTATATTTGTTGTATCTCCGGTTTTTACCGTATTTATTATTTTCTGAATAGTATTTGGCTTATCTGGTTTTGAAGGTGCCGGATCCTTTGGCTTATCTGGATTGTTCGGTGGTGTTTCTGGTGAAACCCATTCAGCTTTTGGCTCTATCGTTACATTATATTCTACACTCCCATTGATTTCAGATGGAATATTAACAAGGAATGGAGCAGATTCAAATTTATCTGTACCACTTTCCACATTTTCAATCTGTGCAATCAGATAAATTCCTTCATCCAATTCTCCAAAACTCGTGCGTCCTAAACTATCTGTTTCTTGCATTAAGCTGGAAATATCATTTTCCTTCGCAAATGCAAACAATTGTTTTGCCTGTTTTTCTCTTGCTTCTGCACTGGTATCTTGTAATGATATACCTGAATCTTTAAAACCATCTTCCCAGACCAGTTCAGCATTTTTCATATATTGAATTGGAAATATCGAGAACTTTGCTCCAGAAAGAGTCACTTCTTTATCCGAACTATTTCTCCCCTTGTAAATAATTTGAATGCTTCCTGTTCTGCTTCCTGCTTCAGCATGGATTGTTGAAATATCTATAAAACTACCGACAAGAAAAAGCATAACGAATAAAATAATGTGAATACTTCTTATCTTCTTTCTCACCTTACTTTCCTCCTTTTTCTATCTCGTATACTATAAATTACAGCAATCATCAACCCTATAAAAATTACTATAATTGTTACAATCAGCACTTTAGCAGTAAAAGATAACTCCGGTTTTATATTTATATCCGGCTCTTGCTTCGTTGCCTCTTCATAAGGTATTCTCTCTCCACGAACTAAAAGTCTGTGTGTATTAATTGCAAATGGTGTACAAGTAACAAGTGTTGCATAATCCTTACCTGGTTCAATGGACAAGCTATCTGTCTCTTGTGGCAAAACCGTTAATATCTGATCGATCTGATATGCCAGAGTTTCATCTAAGACTTTAATGTAAAAAATATCCCCTACTTCCAATTTATCCATATTGGTAAATAATGTTTTTGTCGGAAGACCTCTATGTCCTGTCAGAACTGTATGTGTACTTTCTCCACCTACTGGAAGAGATGTACCCCAGAAATGTCCGACACCTGTCTGCAGAACTGCTTCACTTGTTCCATGATAAATTGGAAGTTCTATATTAATCTTAGGAATACGAATGTATCCCATCATTCCAGAACCATCTACATTCAACAGTCCCTCATACCGAGCATCTATTTCCACATCTTCCTGCGAAAATGGATCAATCAAATCAATATTTCCCAGCATTTCCTTATTGTATGCTCTCGCATCTTCCAGCATCTGCTCTTTTTCTGCCTTACTTAACTTTACGCTTTCCTCATCATAATAGGATACAACTTTGGAACCATTCTTTTCGTTCAGATAACTACTAAACGTTGGATATAACAATACGGAGAATGCAACCAAAAGCACGATCAGACGAATAATATCTTTTATTGTTATCTTCTTTTTTTTCTTCTTACTCTTCATTTCATTCTCCCTGTTGTTATACTTGGAATTGCGGTTACCTTCCGTGGAAGATAACCGCTCATTCCTTATATATTATCTTGTATCTCTGGTAAAACTATTATGCTTCTTTTCTCTTATCACGGATGAAGCTTACTGCTACGCCGAATACAAGAAGAGCTGCGATCACAGCAAATGCGATTGCTCCACGTCCACCAGTGGATGGAAGGAGGGAACCTGTGCTGTTTTCGATGTCGATGATTTTGTCATTTTCAACTGTTCCATCTTTGGAAATCGTCCACTTATTTACATCTGTATCTGCACTCTTTGTGATTTTAATTACGACTGGTGCTGTCAACTTATTGAATCCGTCTGGTGCCTTTGTCTCTACTAAATAGTATGTTCCTTCTGCAAGACCATTGACATGGAGGTTGTATTCATTCTCGCCAATTTTTGTAGCCGCAGATTCAAATACTGTGTTTTCAGATGTTGGATCTACTACATAGTTTCCGTTTATTCCAGTAACTTTAATAGCCTGTCTTGTATCCGCATCTTTATTATATTCTGTTTCTGTATAAAGGCTGAATTTTGCACCTGCTAATAATCCAGATGTTTTATGATCTGTTTTCTTAATGTTCAGTGGATATGTAGGTGTTTTTGCTTCACTTGGTGTTGTCTCTGTTGTATTGTCTGGATCATTACCATATTCCAATTTAGCGCTGTTCTTTTCTGCTACAACAGCCTTATCATTTACTTTTGCATAATATGTTACATTAAATTCTTTGCCTTTATTTCTCTGATTCTCTCTAACCCATGAGGACAGGTCAAGTGTCATCTTTCTATGATTAACTGCATCCAGTGTTGCTGTTGTAGGTGCTTTAGATGCATCTGTTACATCTGTATCTTTAAATGCTACTGTAACTTTTACACTGTTTGCTTCACAAGCTGTTCCTGCTGCATCATTTACAAAATCAAGACCTGTTGATAATTCATCGTGGATTTTATATACATACTTTGCATATCCTGTTGTATCCGGGATAGAACCTGTTACTGTATATTTCACTACCTGTCCGATGCTTACTGTCTCTTTGTCTGCTGTTTTAGTAATGCTTGGTGCTTCTGTTTTTAAGTTTACTGTAGTTGTTGTCTCATCAACTGTAACTAAAGAAGACTGAATCTCTTTTCCACCTGTTACATATACTAAATAGTAACCTGCGTCTAATCCTGTAAATTCATAAGATGTTTTGCTTTCTGTGATTTTTTCAGAAGTTTTTGTTGCTCCTAAATTATCTGTTAAAGCTTTTGCTGTAAAATCATTTGCAAACTGCTGAATAGTAGCTTCTTGATCTGCAACTGCCTTTACAAACTCTTCATCTTTAGCAGTTTCACCAATTTTTAATACGGATGCAAGGGCAGCCTTATAAGTATTATTTACGGTATATGCGTAGTTTGTTGTTTCTCCACTTTTTGACTCTGTCACATCAAATAATTTGTACAGATTAATTGTCTGACCTTTCAGATCCTGTGCTGGTTCTGTTGATTTTACATTAACTGTAAGTGTGTGTGTTCCTGTTGCTCCTTCTGCGGCAAATGCTGTGACAGACATAGCCATCATCATAATCGCTGCCAGCATTAATGCCATGATTCTTTTCATTCTCTTCATAACAATTGTCTCCTTTTCTTGAGAATTTTTTTTTATAGTTTTTCTGCTTTTTTATTTTCCTTGCATTTTTTATATCTCATTACGAAATATACCAGGAAAAGCAGAACAGCTATCAGGTAAATCAAATAGCTTCCGTATCCTCCGGTATCCGGAAGACCTGGGAAATGTCTATTAGTTATTGTGAAGGTAAATCCATCTTGCGATTTATCTATCGTTGTTGTATAACCATCCACTTTTGCTTCTGTGATGGAATACGTGTAATAATAAATTTCATCTCCATCTGTCTTGTATGCCGGGAGTTCCTTTATCACCTCCTGCCATTTAGATTTATCGATGGAACCTTTTATTTTGTAACTCTCGTAACCTGGTACTGTTTCTGTCATTTCCTTTCCTGCCTTATCTTTCCAGGTACGAGATATCGTTACCGTAATGTTATCCGGACGTTTTTTATCCAGATTGTTTAGATCCTTCCAAACTTTATTGATCGTCAGCTTAATGTTCTCATCACATGGATCCTGTGACTCGGATGGTTCCGGTGTATCACTATCTCCCGTGTTCAATGTTGTTTTGGTATCTGACATCAATACTGCTTTTGCTGGCGATTCATAGGCATTAAGATCTGCTTTCACTGAATCACTCTTGCTTGCCAGAACAGCATTCTTTAAAGTCTCAAAGGTCTTTACCGGATTCATGTGTCCTATTGTATAAATATCCCATCCGCTTGCATCATCCTTTTCATGACTGCTGTTCAAGATACTGTTATTCTTTTTAATTTCATCTAAAGATTGATCTAATTTTCTGTAAATACGGTAACTATTGTTCTCGCCTTCCACCTTATCTAATGTATTGAATTGATATTGCGAATCCAGTTCACTTTTTCCGCTAAATGGTCCAACAAGATCTTTTGTTCCACGAACCACATCACAGTAATACATGTTGTTGTTCTTCAAAAGTCCTTCATCATTGAATCCAACAAAGCCACCACTTCGTCCGTCTTTAGCATTACCGTCATTGTCATTTCCGGCTCCACCGGCATAGACATCATATCCATAACTGACACCGTAGACATTACTATCTGTAATTCTTGTTCGATTGGCCTTGATCAGACTCACACTGATATTGGATTTGGCATCATTATCATTCAAAAGTCCATTTTTGTCGCATGGAAGTTTGATGGATGAATCTCCGATCGTAATAATTGCAAGATCTGTCTCCTGTTTGTTATCTGTTGACTTCTTCGAAAGTCCTACAGAGATATCCAATCCAAGCAGATTTACGTGAATCAAGTTTCCTTCGTAAAGAGCTTCCACTTTAATAATTCCAAGATTAATTTTCAGAAGATCTAAAGCCTGTGCTTTATCCAAATATAATGCTCTTACAAGTTGATTAACAACCGAGAATATTACATTCACTGCTCCTGAATCCAACTTCAAATCTGCAAGATAAGCGAAACTTGTTCGTCCTGCAAATCCGCCGGCTGTTCCACCTGACGCTACCTGTTTCAGTCCAATTTTCTGGTTCGTCTTGTCACCTGCTGTACAATTCGACATTCTTGCAAGATTTGCATATCCGATAAATCCTCCAGCAATCTGCTCATCTCCATTTGTACTCTGCACAGTGTAACCCTCATCAGTTCCTGTAACTGCACAGTCATCAATGTGAGAACCAAAAATGTCCATAACTCCAAGAGCACCACCAAGCAACTGTCCTGTATTGTCTCCAATAACGTCTATCTTGTCTGCCTTAACTACTCCGCTCTTTCCAGAATAGCCGACAAATCCTCCGACACTATTTAAACCTCTTACATTACTTAAGCTCGTTACTTTGCTGTTTTTCACAGAACCATTTAACAGTGAGCCACCAAAACCTCCGGCTGTTCCGCTATATGTAACCTGATTGTTCTGTCCGGATTTTATCGCTGTGTTTGCGCTGACACTTAAGCCAGCATCTTTACTTCCACTTACAGTTCCGTAATATACATAACTTCTAAATGCATCCAGCACATCGGTTCTTCCAAGCTTTAATAATTTATCAAGAAGCGAAGTTTCATTTCCTGCGCTGATATTGGCAACTCCGGCTACATCAGCAACACCGAAGCATCCTCCGGCATATTCACCTGCGACTACGGAACGGATATTCTGTACAGAAACTCCTGCCTCTTTCGTACCCTTCTCACCGAGTACAGTTCCTTCCAGATTTCCGGCAAATCCTCCGGCTGCTTTTGCATAGGAAGTGTTATTACTTCCACTTGCGTGAGCACCATTTACGATGATTCCCCAGTCGTCCCAGGATTCCACATCTGCATAACGGATCGTTGCGACTGTAGCATTTAATACTTTTATCAAATCTGCTGGTGTATTTAACAGTTTATTCAGAAGCTGGCTGAGCAATCCTTCTCCTGCAGTTGGATTCAGTGTTGCTACACTTCCTGGTCTAGAGCTTCCGACGAATCCACCGACATAACTTCTTCCGTCAACTCGTCTCAGCTTTGTAACCTGGCAGTGAGCATTATTTTTGCCCCAGATCTGTCCACCAATCAGTTTTCCTACATAACCTCCGGCATAACCGCAAGCCTCATTTTCAGAAGTACCATTTGACTGAACTCTAAGTCCACTCTGATATCCTTCCACAGAAGACTGCTTGATTACTGGAACAAATACATTAAGGACATCTATCATTCGTCCTAATTGCAGATTAAGACCAAGGATATTAACACCACCAAGATCAGCTGCTCCGCCGTTTATCATTTCTCCTGCAAAACCTCCGGCACATCGGATTCCTTTAATTGTCTTCGCCTGATAAGCCTGTCCATTTGTAATGGTTCCGGTCTGCATTGATCCAACATAACCGCCAGCTGCTCCGCCATTTGCCAGTTTTATTTCATCCCGATAATTGACTCTTCCTGCTACAACATTGTATCCGTAAGCATACTTTCCAATGATTGCGTCCAGTTCAGCCTGATTCTTTACTGTTCCATGCTCAGCAAGATCACCTCCGTAACCACCTTTTTTACCGACAAATTCCACCCAATCATTCCAAGTTTTAGAATCCATCAAGGCAAGCGGACCGTAAACTGCCGTATTTTCTTCCGTCGGATAGACAACGCTGAGTGCTCCCAGGATGTTATCTGCTTTTACCAGTCCCCACAACAAGGACAGATTTCCGGTACTTGCTGTATTGGCTGACTCCATAAGACCTGTGAAACCACCTGCGATTTCTTTTCCGTATACCGAGCGAATTCTTACTGCTTTACAAGTACTTGTTGGTCCAGTATATTTTTCACCTTTCCATTTCTTTGTATTATTCCCCCAGATATGTCCACCTTCATTATGACCTGCATAACCTCCGGCCATACCTCGTTGTACTTGTGTTGTTGAATCCGCATCTGCACGAACCGCACCACCACAAGGAATACATGTTGTGGAACTGTTTCTGATTGTTGGTACAAAATCCTCAGCAACAGATGCTAATGCACTTTCTGCATTAACAAGTCCGCCTAAAATAGTTGCGTCTCCAAGAACATTTGCAACATTTCCTGGCTGCAAGTCTCCCACATAACCACCAGCTGTAATCTGACCAATGATATAAGAGAAGTTATTTGCATTGGAATCCTGAATGTGCCCACCAGAAATCTTTCCGGCAAATCCACCGGCATCTCCAAGAACATCATTTGCTGAGGCATCGGATGCAGTATTTTTCCAAGAAGCCTTTACTGCAAATCCTCCAACATTTCCTGTGACATTTGAATGCTCAATTGTAGAAACAACGACATTTAATGCATCCAGCACATTGTTGATTCCTATCGATTTTCCAAGAATACTCAAGCCTTTTCCAACAGAAGCTGCGGAACCGATATCCATATAGCCGATATAACCACCAGCATATCTTGCACCAGTCACTGCGTACTTGCTCTTTACATCATTAAAATAGGTTGAGCCATCTGTGTCTTCCAAACCTTTCTCAGGTTCTGTTACACTTGTATGTTTCAGACTCGTAACATCACAGTAACTTACCTGAACACCACTTCCATATCCGATAAATCCTCCGGCACTTCCAGAATGGCTGTCCTCTGATTTCATCTTGTTCGCAGTGACTGTAAATCCGTTGTCTGACTTAACTCCTGCATACTGTATATATGGAATGTAAGCATTGATTAGATTTACAAGTTCTCCAATGTTTATATTTAACCCATCAAGATTGCCTAGAATACTAATTCCTTTTACGGCATCTGCCAACGCTCCAGAGTAAACATTTCCTCCAAAGCCTCCTGCATAGGACTGTCCGTTAACGGCTGCAAGATTATATACAGCATAATAATCATTAGTTCCTCGTGAACTGTTATCAACTGTACCACTTTGAAAATCTGCTGCATAACCACCTGCAACATCTGCTGTAACACTTCCACCATTCACAAAAGAAACCGTGCAATTTGTATAACGAGGAATTAAATAACTGATCGCATTAAGTAATCCGTTTGCTTCAATCAAAGATTTAACTTCCGTTTTATCTCCAACTTCAGCAAGTCCTCCTGTTTTGGAAATTGCAACAAACCCTGCTGCATAACCACCTGCATCTGCAGCCTCTACAGATTTCAACTTTGTTACGTGGGAATTTTCTACCTTTGTACTTCCGCTTTTTGCGATAAAACCAGAAGCGCTATAATCACGAACCGAATTAGAATCACGACTACCCTTTGCGTGTACCGTAAATCCATCCTTAATTCCATTTACATTTATATCCTTAATTTTCACTTCAATTGCTTGTCCTAGAGAGAGCAAATTATTCAATTTCAATATATAATTCAAACCTAACAGGTTAACAGTCAATCCACCATCTGTTCCAGCCAAATCACCAGGACCAGAAAGACCTATAAATCCGCCTACTAAGTTATTGCCTTCTATAGAAGCTAAATTATTGATACTAACAGTTGTTATCGAACCACCAATCGCATCTCCAAATCCACCGGCAACACGTTCATTTCCCGTAACAATAAACCCATTCTCTGCACCATTTACATGAACATTATCTACAGTAAACGCAAGATAAGATGCAACGCCAAGCGTTGTATTTAATAAACCGGCAACACTGGCCGTACCCATTGATCCAGCAATTCCACCAACATAATCTTTTCCTGTAACACTGGATAATCCGGTTAAAGAGACATCAACCACTGGAACCGAACCAACATTATAAACACTATTTTTCCAATATGATATTTTCTGTAAATTATCTGCATTCGATTGTGCTATATATGCACCATTGCCTCGGCCTGTAATACCACCAACATAGTCCTTTCCACTAACTTGCAGTGGAGCATTTACAGAACATCCTAAGATATGTGATGGATTTACACCAGCAAGAGAAAGTAAGGATGAAGTTGCTCCAGGATTACTACTCAAAAGTTTTACAACAAGATCAACTACACCGCCAAGTAAGTTATCTTTTGTGTCATCTTTACCTAGGTCAGCAGCCCATCCAAGAGATGCAATTCCTGCAAAACCACCAGCATAATTTCCAGAAGCCGTTACAGTAAGTGCATTATCCGATTTAACATTACAATTGACAGTTGATGCATTGGCCAATCCTCCGGCAAAACCACCAATATAACTTTCACCAGAAACAGATGCTACCGCATTATTTAACGAACAATTTAGAAGCAAACTTTCCGTATTCATCTTAGGAAGTTTTGTCTCTATATCCAATGCCCCGGATAGTGTTCCTTCAATCACATCATCACGAGCTAGACCAACAAAGCCACCTACAAAATTCTTTCCACTAATTGTATTCGTACCACCTGTTACAGAACACCTCTCTACAATAGCACCCTTTTGCATGCCAATAAATCCACCGGCATATTCTTTATCGGATGCTGTAGAAATCGTTAAGCCATTAATACTACATCCTACAATCTTCGCATTAATATATCCTGTTGGAATTAACTTTTCTAAAGGAATTGCGTTACCTAATAGAATAGTAATTAAATCTCCTAGTCCTAAACCGGGAATCACATTTAAGATATTAGCTAAAAGTTTCGTTGTTCCTCCCAATGCTTTAGATAAACCTTCATACTCCGTTTTACCTGTAACGTATCCAGTAAAACCACCTGTATCATTATTTGGGCTCTGTACAATAACATCACCTATCAATTCGCAATCTGATATCTCAACATTACCAACAACACGTCCAGCAATCGCTCCAGTAGCTAATGCTGTAGGATCATTTTTTCGTGCATCTAAAACATCTGTTAAAGTTTTTCTTAACCCCGCATCAACACTACCAAAGGTTAATAACCACGCAAGAAGATCTACCACACCTCCTAGTAATTTTCCTAGACTAGAAACCAGTCCATTAACCAATGTTTGATCGTATTTTGTTGTTGTCGATTGATTATCTACTTTTATGTTATTAAATCTTAAGTTTGATACTTTAACCAGATCTTTACTAAGTCCGACATCATTATCACTAGCTTCATCAGATAATGTATCGAAGAATCCAACACCCATTTGTTTACCAACATCTAAAGGTCCTGTTTGAATTACATTTACATTTGATAAAACTGGTTTATCAGTTGTATTTAAAACACCATCTTTCCAAAGTCCACCTTTTTCAGCAGATTTAGCACCAATCATTGTGCCTTGGAAAGTAAGTGGAGTCCAATTTGAACTGCCTAAGTCAATATCACGGAAAATGATATAATTGGCATTTTTAGTATATTGTTGGCTGGTTACGTCTTTTATGTTAAGATTTGGATCAATCTTTCCTGTTTCTTGATTAACTCCACATACATCTCTTTTTAAAGCACTGTTAGAACTATTGTCATTACTCGTACTTAAGATTGTCTTAAAAGAAAAATCTTTTATACCATTTTGATCTTTTTTTAAATCTGCATCTCCACTATAAAGCATAATAGGATTGCCATTTTTATCTGTATCTACTTTCCACGAACTTGTTAAATGAGCTTTATAAGCCTGATAAACAGCACCTTGAACTGCTTTGTCTGTACCTATTGCTCTCAGCTGTTCCTCATTACCAATTAAGATATAGGTTTTATCACCGATTGTTTTTACAACCTGCCCCTTAAAGTCACGTCCTTCAGTATCTGTTGTATCAGGATCTATGCTCAATTGATCCGCAACTAATTCAGGCTTATCTGAATTAAATTTCTGCGATAACACATAATTATGAGACTTACTATAAGTCAGATACGCCTGATCTTCACCATCCGGATAGATCATCTGCCCCATACCAAACTGTGGTGCATCATAATCTAATGACATAACTGGTTCCGTTTCAGATTCTTCCTGTGCAAGCACCATCAACTGATATGGATTGTATATGTAGATTGTATCCGTTTCCTTATCATACAGCGTTGGTGTTTCGTTTTCTTCTAGTTTCGTGCCTGTGATAGTTCCGGTAAATGAATCCGGTACTGACCAAATCTGTTCCGAGTTCATCTGGATGTCATTCATCAAAA
>OLNH01001579.1_pt1 | contig 11001 bp, 9 predicted proteins | sample 1643101 | NCBI WGS metagenome assembly OLNH01 (sample SAMEA3136758, study PRJEB25190) | human gut metagenome | biome: human gut; feature: human-associated habitat; material: faeces | place: Austria | collected 2013
GGAATAGATCAGCTGGTCTTCCATGTTCATTTCTTTTACCAGTTTCAGGATTTTCCCTTCCATTCCCGGATAGAAGCAGATGCTGTTCTTTAGTTCAATGTTTATCATCATGTCTGTGGTGCGCATGAGATCCAGTACTTCTGCCAGAGTTGGAATGTGATAAATTCCTGATGGTTCTGCGGGTGTACTGACTTTTAATTCTTTCAATTGAGCCAGTGTCATATCTTTGATCAGTCCGGTTCCGTCTGTGACACGGTCTACGTTTTCGTCGTGCATAACGATGAGTTCGCCGTCTGCGGAAGTATGTACATCCAGTTCGATTCCATCTGCGCCCTGTCTGATGGCAAGTTCAAATGCTTCCAGAGTGTTCTCCGGTCTGTATCCGCTGGCACCCCTGTGTGCCCATACTTTTGTTGTTCTCTTTGTTGTTTCTGTCATTTCTATATGCCTCTCTTATATAAAATTCATTTACAATACTCCCCCAATAATATATTTCACCTTTTCCATCTCCGCTTTTTTGCAAAATACCCGGACAGCCAGGCTGTCATATTGTGGAAATTACCGTAAATCTTCATAAACAGGGAACCGCATACGCAGCCCCCTGTCCTCATTTAAGTATAAATATTTTTCCTGTGAATGATTATAACACTTCTCAATGTACTGTTATCAATATTTTTATTCATTCAGCAGGTTATAATCTTCGATGGATTTGTTCATATCAGAAGCCATTTTGCTCACCGCATCCTCTGCAGATTCTTTTCCGTTGAGCATATTCTCAATCTCTGTTTCTACAATCGCACGTGCTTCCGGGAATACACTGAGAAGTGCACCTGCATATTCCGGTGCAGAATCATGAAGCTGGTCAATGGCTGTCTGGAACTGTGGGTATTTTGCAATGTTGTCTTTGAATACCTGCTCGTCATGTGCTGCTGTTGTTACAGGGAAGTATCCTGTCTGTGCATTCCAGTATGCCTGTGATTCCGCAGATACCAGATATTTTACAAATTCCCATGTAGCTGCTTTCTTTGCATCATCCTGGTTGTCAAGCATCCAGAGAGAAGCACCACCGATGGATACACCACCTTTATCATCATCTGTAATGGATGGGAAGTATGCGGTACCTACTTCAAAGGAACCGTTTACATCCTGCAGAATCTGTTTCAGGGACGCTGTGGAACCTAATGTCATAGCTGCTTTTCCGGAAGAGAAATCTGCAAGTCCAGAATCTCCGCCTCTTCCTACGTTTGGTGCATAGCCTGCGTCATAAAGTTTCTTCCACTCATTAAGAATATTCAGTGCACCTCCGTTTTCATCGAATGCAACCTTTGTAGCTGCTGCCTCACGTCCGTTTCCGTTATCTACATATGGCAGACCCTGTTTGCACATAAACTCTTCGAAAAACCATCCATAGATTCCCATGGATAATGCTTCTCCCGCACCGCCTTTGTTTACGAGGTCATCTGCAACCTCTGCGATTCCCTCAAGGCTTGTAGGTACCTCTGTCACACCTGCTTTGTCAAACATATCCTTGTTGTAATAAAGAATCGGTGTAGAGGAGTTAAATGGCATGGAATATAATTTATCATCTACTGTATAATAAGCTGTGATATTTGGTTCCAGATCAGATACATCATATCCTTCGCTGTCAATCATGTCCTGCATTGGGATCACCCATCCGGAATCGATCATGAAACGGGTTCCGATATCATAAATCTGCACCAGATCAGCTCCCATATTTCCAAGCTGGGCACTTTTTAACTTATTGATCTCATCGTCATATTCTCCCTGATACTGAGAATCCACTTTAATTCCATATTCATTTTCTTCATTAAATTTATTTACCAGATAGTCCAGTGCTTCCCCGTTGACACCGCCCATTGCGTGCCAGAATGAAATCGTTGTTCCCTCCGGAATGTCTGCCTTTTTCTCTGCTGCCATGCAGGTAGTTGGAAGAATTGCGCTGAATACTGTTGCTGCTGTTAATAATACTGCGAGTTTACGCTTCATAACTTACCTCTTTCTTTTCATGTTGTTTGTTTTTGTTTTCTCTATTTCTCAGCCTTTTACGGCACCTGAGAACATACCTCTGATCAGCTGCTTCTGTCCTGCAATGAATATGGAAATGGACGGAAGGATAATCAGTACTACGCCTGCGATCATCAATGTAATAGACTGGGAGTCTACGCTGTCCAGCATACCGATACCGATCTGTACAGTACGCATCTTGTCTGATCCTGTCACAAGTAATGGCCACATGTACATATTCCATGCATTAATAAATGTGTACACTGCCATAGCTCCCATTGCTGATTTTGTCAGCGGCATCAGAATCTGCCAGATAAATCGCAGATTGGAGCAGCCGTCAATCTTCGCTGATTCATACAGCGAAATCGGAAATGTAAGATAAAACTGTCTGAACAGAAAGATTCCCATTGCAGATGTGAGATAGGGCACGATCAGTACCTGATAGGAATCCAGCCAGTTCCATCCGCTGACTGTCAGGTAATTGGAAATAATCGTTGCCTCTCCCGGAATCATCATAGTTGCCATCACCAGCATAAACAGCACATTTTTTCCTTTGAAGTCCAGGAAGGAAAAGGAAAATGCTGCCAGTGAACAGGAAATGATCTGTCCGAAAGTGATGAGACCTGCTACCAGGAAAGAGTTTACTACAAAACGAACCAGTGGAACCTTCTGCAGTGCCTGTCGGAAATTCTCCAATGTCGGATGTTTGGGCAGGATATTCATATCCATAGTAAAAAGTTCACCGGATGGCATAAATGCAATACTTACTGCATATAAAAGAGGCAGAAGAACAATTAATGCCACGACAATATTTAAGACAATGTGTCCGGCAGTTCTGGCCGCTCTTTTATATTTCTGCTGCGCCAGCATTTTTGCTTTTACTTCCTGAAACCTCTGGCGTTCCAGATCCATCTGTTTTTCTTTTTCAGCAGTGATGCTGCCTAACTGTGACATTAATATTTCACTCCTTTTTTCTCAATTTTAAACATTACCAGAGTAAGTACCAGCACGATCAGGAAAAGTACCACTGACTGGGCTGCTGCACTTCCGAAACGATAGTTAAAGAAGGCATCTCTGTAAATGGAATACACGATCAGGTTTGTGGATTCTCCGGGACCACCCTGTGTCAGAATCTTGACCTGTCCGAATGACTGGAATGCCTGAATGATGTTTACCACTAATGTGTAGAACATCATTGGTGCCAGTCCCGGAAGTGTCAGGCGGTAGAATTTCTGGAATGAACTTGCGCCGTCTACGGAAGCTCGTTCATAAATAGTTTCATCAATGTTACTTAATCCTGCTGAAAAATACAGGAAGTTGATTCCACTGTTAAGCCATGCAGTAAGAACTGCTACGCAGATCAGTGCGTATTTCGGATCACTGACCCAGTTGATATCCAGATGAAAAATCTTATTGATGATTCCTACGGATGGATGAAGCATGATCTTGAAGATCATTGCTGCTGAACTGGATGCGATTGCCATTGGCAGTGCATATGCAGTACTGAAAAAACGGATTCCCGGAAATGTTTTGTTGCAGAGGACTGCTGTTGTAAGTCCCAGGATCATACTGACTGCAACTACGATCACAACAAAGATCAGGGTAACTGCCAGACTGTTCCAGAATGAGGATGACTGTAATAATTCTTTGTAGTTGCCAAGTCCTACGAATAGTTTTGCCTGTCCCATCTTATTCGTTTTAAAAAGACTTAAGTATAAAGTCTTAAAAAACGGGTAGAATAAGAAGATTCCAAAGATCAAAAAGCTTGGAAACAGGTATGCGTAGGCACCTGTGTTTTTTAACTTCTTCATGTATTGAACACCTTTCCTGTTTTTATGAGTTTTATATTGAACTTTTGAACAATATCATTGCTTATGAAAACATCCCTTTTCTCAGAGTGATATTCTCCTGAGTTTCCAGATCAAATGCTGAAATGTATGCCATGTCGATCCAGAGTGTTACTTTATCGCCTTTATCAAGCAGACTGTCACCGGAAACTTTTGCACAGCAGTCCTGACCATCGTGATTGAAATGAAGAATTACTTCTGCCCCAAGCAGTTCTCTGGCTGTGACTGTGACTTCCATTTTCCACTCTCCTCTGGTATCTGCTTCTGCGGGTTTTTCCAGAAAATGTTCCGGACGGATTCCGAGTTCAATGTTTCTTCCAACATAGCCCTGACGTTTCAGGATTTTCCATAAGAAATCCGGGATTGGGATGTCTCCGTCGTTCTCTGTACGGAATGTAGGGATTCCTACCTTTTCCATTGCCAGACCTTTGATAAAGTTCATAGATGGAGAACCGATGAATCCTGCAACAAAGCGATTTACTGGGTAAGCATACAGGTTCTGCGGAGTATCTGCCTGCTGTACTGCTCCCTGATTCATCACTACGATCCTGTCTCCCAGAGTCATTGCTTCTGTCTGATCATGAGTGACGTAAATAATGGTGTTCCCAAGTGCTTTGTGAATACCTGCAAGTTCTACTCTCATCTGGGTACGAAGTTTGGCATCCAGATTGGATAATGGCTCATCCATAAGAAGTACTTTCGGCTCACGGATGATAGCATTTCCGATGGCTACTCGCTGACGCTGACCACCTGAAAGATTCTTTGGTCTTTGTTTCAGCAGATTTTCCAGTCCCAGAAGTTCTGCTACATGATGAACCTTTTTATCAATCTCTTTTTTCGGTACTTTTCTTACCTGCAAAGAGAAAGCAATGTTATCGTAAATATTCATCTGTGGATAGAGAGCATAGCTCTGGAAAACCATTGCAAGGTCGCGCTCTTTTGGTTCCAGATAGTTGACCAGTTTGTCTCCGATCCATAATTCACCGTCGCTGATATCTTCCAGTCCTGCGATCATTCGAAGTGTGGTTGACTTTCCGCATCCGGACGGACCAACGAAAACTACCAGTTCTCCTTTTTCTATTTCAAGATTAAAATTCTTTACTGCCTGAAAGCCGTTTTCATAGCTTTTGCAGATGTCTCTTAATATGATTTCCGACATTTGATTTCCTTTCCTCTCCTGCTTTTACGATTAATATTTTTCACTGATATTTTTTTGTCGGGCTGCTTTGGCAATACCTTTTCAGTTATCTTTATGAAAAATATCCGGCAAGCTTCCCCAGTGACTGGCACCGGAAACCATTTTTCCATTCTTCTACACTGGCTTCGCCTGTAAGCACCAGACAACTGTCAATGCCTGCCCGTTTCCCGCATTCCATATCTGTATAGATTCTGTCACCGATAAGCAGGGTCTGTTTCGGAGTGCATCCTGTTTCTTCCAGACAGGCATATACCATTCCGGGTGCAGGTTTGCCGATATATTCCGGTTCTCTGCCAACAGATGCCGTAATCATCCGGCAGATGGAACCGCAGTCCGGTATCATTCCGAAATCAATAGGGCAACGCAGATCCGGATTTGTTGCAAACCAGGGAACTTTTGTCTCTGTGAGCTGTTTACAGACCTGAACCAGTTTCTCATAGGTAAGCTCTGTATCATAAGCGCAAAGTACGCAGTCTACATCATCTCCTGCCTGATCTGTGATGTTCAGACCTGCTTTTCGCAGTTCGCTGCAGTAGGTTTCGGTAGCTGCTACCAGGATTTTTTCGTTTCCGTAATATTTCTTCATGAAATCTCTGGCGTAGGTTCCTGCAGTGATAAATTCCTCTTCCGTAGTTTCAATTCCCCAGTCATGAAACTGCTCTACATAATCACTGGCTGCTTTAGACGAGTTGTTTGTCAGAAAACGGAAAATTCCACCGTTTTCTTTTACTGTCTGAAGAAAGTCTGCTGCACCCGGAAGAAGTTCACTTCCCAGAGCAACAGTTCCGTCAATATCCAGAAGGAACAGTTTTTTTTCTTTTATCATTGATGCAAGATTGTTCTGCATATTATTGATATTTCTCTCCTCTTTTTTAACTATATTGCTTTTTATTGTCATTGCACTGTCCACCGACTTTTTGCATTTGACACTGGAGTGTGTTTGAAAAATGCAGATTGCGGGAATGATTTTTCAAATACGCTCTGGCATTATTATAAAAACTTTTTGACATCACCAACAATCTTATTTTTGGCAAATAAATGTTAAATGCGCATAAAAAAATCACGACTGTTCGCCGTGATTTTTTTACATTTTGATTTTATTGCTGTTGTCTTAATTATCTGTTTCTACCTTATTCATGCATTGGAAATGAGTTTTTTCTCATTTTACTTGAATTTTACTTTACAGAGATTCCGGTCTTTCCACCTCATAGCTGGACCAGTCATCGACTGTAGTAGATGCAGATGTATCTGCGCTGTCCTGATAGGAGCCTACTGTGATTGTGTAGTCACTGTCACCCTCTACATAAGTTGTTCCGTCTGTACCTACGATGGAGACTGTTTTGCCGTCTGCATCTGTGATGGTTCCTGCGTTTGACAGGGATGTGATGATGCTGTCGCCGGTTACTGTCCATGTAGAATCTTTGTCAATTACTACGTTACAATATCCGTCTCCACCGTTTCCTGCGTTGGATTCGTCATTGACAAACGCACCTTCCAGTGTGCTGCCGTTGGTCATATAGAAATCAAGGTCACTGATGGAATCCCAGATTACATTCCCTTTCATATCCTGGCTGTCTGCTGTGAAGTTGCAGTCAGATCCGTTGGCACCGCTCTGGCCCCATCCACGCTGGTTGTTGTTTCCTGTGCACTGCAGGAAGAATTCATTGTCATCATTGTATGTGATGTCTACGTCCTTTAATGTGATAGTACATTCTGTATTTGTTGTATAGAATAAGCCACCATTCTTGGATGTGATCGTTCCACCATCCATCTGGAATGTGCTGTTACCTACTTCAGAATCACCTGACATACTCTGATATAGAATGACTGTCCATGTGGTATCATTCTGATCATCATCACTCATATTTCCAGTCAGGTTGCTGTTGTAGAGTCTCAGAGAGTTTAATCCCTCGATGCAGACTGCTTCTGAACCATTTGCTGTCAGTTCTGCATTGTTGACTGCAATATCTGCTGTACAGTAAACCGCAGGAGAGCCTACCCCGTTAGATGTATAAGTACCGCCGTCCACTACCATTGTTCCGCCGCCTCTGTCACTGCGGATTGCCGCGGAGGATTCGCCATTTGTCTCTACATTCAGATCCCAGGCATAGAGCTTTCCGCCACCTGCTGCGTGGATTCCGCCTGAAGTATCCTGCTGTGTGGTGATATCTGTATCTGCTGCATATACAGTTCCGTCACCGTATGCAAAGAGTCCTGCACCACCTTTGCTGTCTGTGGTTACTGTACTGCCTTTAACATATGCAGTTCCGTCTGTGGCAAGAACTGCTGCTCCTACACCATAGAAGCTGGAGTTATCACCGCCCTGGCTGTCTGAGGATGTTCTTGAGATTGCGTCATTGCTTAAGGTAACCTCTGCACCATTGGAAACAAGTGCTGCATTTTCGTCTGTTCCTGTAGATTCCAGAGTGGTATCGGAGACTGTTTCATCTGAGCTGTATTCATTTGCTGCATCGTAGCTGTCTACACCGGAAGCCTGGCCGCCAGGACCACCCTGTCCGCCGCCCATATCCATGGACTGGACTGTTATGGTTGCTGCGTTTCCGTCGTCATCTAATGTGATAGCTACTACGTCTCCCTCTTTGATGTCATCTAATGTAATCTCCTCGGTCTGACCTGCAACATCTGATGCCTGGCCGTTACCGTCCGGGGCTTCTCCGTCTGGTTTTTCGCTGTCAGATGCATCTGTCTTTTCTGAATCATCAGTATCTTCCGATTTTGCATCTGCATTGTCATCAGCATTATCTCCATCCGGTTTCTCTGGCGTTTCTCCGTTATCTCCGTCTGGTTTCTCCGGCGCCTCTCCACCAGGTGCTCCCTGACCGCCGCCCATGGACTGTTTCGTAATCACTGTGCTGTCTGTAACTGTGATTTCCTGTTCTTCGCCTGTCAGATCTAACATGGATGGTGCTTCTCCGTCCGGAGCTCCCTGACCATCACCGTTACCATCTGGAGCTTCGCCTTCTGGTTTTTCCGGAGCTTCTCCGTTCTCTTCGCCCTGAGGCTGTTCACCAGGATGTGCCATTTCTTTTCTGGTTCCTACTGCAATGGTGATTTTTCCATCTTCTACAAATTTTACTTCTCCGAGAATTTCATTTTCGTTTGTTTCTTCTTTGCTGTCGTCTGCTTTCTCGTCAGATGCTTCTGCTGTATCTTCTGTGATGTCATCTGCATCCTGAGTACTTTCTGTTTTGCTGTCTGCCGCAAACGCAGTTACCGTAGAGCCCACAGATGTTGCTGTTATCATAACTCCCATGAGCATTGCCAGATGTTTATATTTCATAATAATACCTCTCTATTCTTTATATTTTGAATTTTCTCTGTTTCTTTTGTTTTTGTTGATGGTATTACTATATCTGATAAATGTGTTTGATCTATGGTCAGTCTACGAAAAAAATGTGTTCTCCTATAAATGGTACATTTCAGATTTGCGGTGTTTTAATAATGGAAGCTGCTCTCTGATCTGGTCTTCCCGGTCCAAATCTATTTCTTCTATTAAAATGCCCTCTTTCTCATCCAACTGTTTCATAACCTGACCCCATGGATCTGTTACAATAGAATGTCCCCAGGAAATATATCCTGCCTGTGTATCTCTGGCAGGAGCACATCCAAGCATGTAGATCTGATTGTCAAGGGCTCTTGCACGAAAAGTCAGTTCCCAGTGTGCCGGACCTGTGGTCATATTAAATGCTGCAGGGACGAAAATCATCCTTGCACCGTCCAGTGCCATTGTGCGGGCAAACTCCGGGAAGCGGATGTCGTAGCAGATCATGACACCCATTTTCCCAAATTCAGTATCAAATACTGTGGCATGATCTCCCGAAGTCAGAGTATCGGATTCCTTGAAGTACTGGCCATTTTTTACATTGATATCAAAGAGATGAGCTTTTCTGTGCTTGCCAATCTGTTTTCCATCTCTGTCAAAAATATAAGAAGTGTTGTAAACCTTTCCCACATCATCTGCTTCCGGCATGGAACCTGCGATCAGATAAATATGATACTTTCTGGCACAATCAGACATTGCCTGCCAGGATGGGCCACCTTCTTTTTCTGCATAAACTGGGAAGTTTTCGGTCTGATACGGACAGCAGAACATCTCCGGAAGGATTACAAAGTCCGGATTTTCTGCCTTTATTTTTTCTATATAAGTGCCGGCAGTACGGATATTTTGTATTTTATCTTTTACTGTGGGCATCTGAATTGCTGCTACTTTCATATGCGTCCTCTCCTTTCTTTTATCTATTATAGCCGAAAAAAATCACATCGCCAATCCTACATTAAAGTTGCTTCCAATATTTTTATATGCTATATTAAAAACAAGCCGAAACATATCTGCTTCTACCAAAGATAAAAATTCTAAATATCCCGGAACCCCCGGAAAAGGAGCATTTCTTTGTTTCAAATCACATATTCTAAAAAGGCTGAAAAATTTTTACGAAAGCAAGATAAAACAACACAGTATCGACTATTTACTGCTATCAGCAAATTACCATTAGAGGGAAATATCAAAAAATTACAAGGTATCTCCGGCTATCGACTTCGTGTTGGAAATTACAGAGTACTATTCGATGTCAATGGATTCGTTGTTGATATCATAGATGTGGGAAATCGCGGACAAATATATAAAGGAGTGTGAGTATCATGTCTAATGTAAAAGAAAGAATTATAGGTGCAGTTACAATTATGAGCGAAGAAGAGGCTGAAAAAGTCTGGAACTTAATTCAGGCATCATTTATTTTGTCCGACGTTGAAGAAATAGAACCAGACCCAGAAGAATTGGAAGCACTACGCCGATATGAAGCTGGCGAGCCTGATTATCAACCATCCATCTCTGCTGAAAATCTGAAAAGAGAACTAGGATTATAATTTAAAAACATCCCCCACGCATGAACATTCCTTCCATGTGTGGGGGATATTGATTTTCCGCAGGCAAGTTGCTAAATGCACCTGCATTCAGTTGATTTAATTATTCTTCATAACCATTCGGATTATTGGACTGCCATCTCCAGGAATCAGCACACATTTCTTTAATACCGTTCTCTGCCTTCCATCCCAGTTCTCTCTCTGCTTTGGAAGCATCGGAATAGCAGGTTGCGATATCGCCTGGACGACGTGGCTTGATCACATATGGAATTTTAACACCTGTAGCAGCTTCAAAATTCTTCACAATATCAAGAACACTGTAGCCTTTTCCTGTACCAAGGTTGTAGATACTTAATCCGGAATTATCTTCGATTTTCTTAAGAGCTTTTACATGTCCTTTTGCAAGGTCAACTACGTGAATGTAATCTCTCACACCAGTTCCGTCCGGAGTATCATAATCATTTCCGAATACCCCAAGTTCTTTCAGTTTACCTACTGCAACCTGTGTGATATATGGCATCAGGTTGTTCGGGATTCCGTTTGGATTCTCTCCGATAGTTCCGCTCTTGTGAGCACCGATCGGGTTAAAGTAACGGAGAAGAACTACGTTCCATTCCGGATCTGCTTTCTGAATGTCTGTCAGGATCTGCTCAAGCATGGATTTTGTCCATCCATATGGATTTGTGCACTGTCCTTTCGGGCACTCTTCTGTGATCGGGATGATTGCCGGGTCTCCGTATACAGTTGCAGATGAGGAGAAGATAATGTTCTTTACATTATGTTTTCTCATGACATCTACCAGTGTTAAGGTTCCTGCAATGTTATTTTCGTAATATTCCCAGGGTTTGGCAACGGATTCTCCAACTGCTTTCAGACCTGCGAAATGAATACAGGAATCAATATCTTCTTTATCAAAAACTTCATTTAAAGCATCGCGGTCCAGGATGTCTGCTTTGTAGAATTTCACTGGTTTGCCTGTGATCTTGGAAACTCTTTCCAGAGATTTCTCACTTGCATTGCTTAAGTTATCCAGAACTACAACATCATATC
>OLNH01001580.1_pt1 | contig 10994 bp, 9 predicted proteins | sample 1643101 | NCBI WGS metagenome assembly OLNH01 (sample SAMEA3136758, study PRJEB25190) | human gut metagenome | biome: human gut; feature: human-associated habitat; material: faeces | place: Austria | collected 2013
AAGAGGATGCCTGTCGTATGGAGCATGTGATCAGTGAGGAGACGGTTCAGCAGATCTGCAATTTTGTGGATTATGGAGACACTTTTGAAAGGATTTTGAAGCAGTCGGATCTGCGTAGCTGGTACCGGCCGGGGAGTTATCAGTTTCTTATGGGAATCTATCAGATAGAGAAGACGTGTCCGAGAAGATTTGCCAGGGAATTTAAACGTTTTTCTGAGAATATCTGTCTGAATATTACTGAAGATGAGAGCAGTTTTGAACTGATTAAAAGGGAAGGCGAGGCTTCATCTCAGAATTTATGGTACAAAGATCCGGAACAGGGATGGATGCAGGCGGAAGAGAGAATGGGAAATCCCCGGATACCATCTGGTGCATTTAAGTTTCTAACCCGATGTCAGGATCCGATTATAGAGGGAGTCGCGCTGATTGCATTTACGAGAAAAGGTGAGAAGCCTGTTGACTGGAACAGCCGGGAACTTGATGTACATATCTGGAAGTCGGAGGATAAGGGGCATGAATAAACAGGATAGTGTGAATCTTCTGCATCCCTCAATACTTCAGATCCAGTATCTTATGGAACTGGAAAAGGTGGGAAAAAAGCGTGGAAGTGTTACAATGATCGCAGACATCTGCGGGGTGAGTCATGGACCGGTCAGTCGTTTCTTTAAAGAGTGCATGGAGAGAGGATATCTGACGGAGAAATATGAGTTTACTGCCGAGGGAACGCATGCTTTACTGATTTACAAGAAACTTCTGAGGGATGTGAAGCTGTATCTGAAAGCGATGAATATTCCGGAAAAAGAGATTCCGGAGAAGATGAGGCAGTTGATCGAGAATGTAGATTATAATCTGCTGAGGACTATGATAAGGAATGGGAGGCAGACTGCGGAACATGCAGTGGAACAGGATAAGAGTCAGGAAGAGACCCAGGATAGTCACTACAGCAGGGAGTCAAACGCATATTTTATTGAGAAAATATTGGAAAAAGGAAAGTTTCAGGTTGGGATTGCGGTTCATCAGATGAGCAGAAACAGTGAAACCAGGATTTCCATGGCTCATCAGGGATTTGAGCATCTTGCACTTATTCGAAATAATACACGCGGAAGCTGGCTTGAGCTGACAATCCGTGAGATTTACGGACGCTCCAGAATTGACGGGACAGAAATGTCAGGGCACCTTTCTTCTCTGAAGTATGAGAAACAGGGACAGCTTTATGAAGCGGTCATAAAGGAGGGACATCTGAGGATTCCGCTCAGTGCCTGTCATTTTTTCCGTGGAAGGATGGGAAATGTAAAGGGAACAGTTCACATTACTGTTGCCTGTAATGTAGGAAATGCACATATGCCGGAGAGTACAGCAGTGCTGACATTCTGGATGTAGGATTAAAGGTCGAAATGAAGAAAGTTCGGCCTTTTTATTATGCGTAATTATGAAAAAAGTTGATTTTACGGATGTTTTAGAAATTTATAAACCGTTCCTGACAGGCACGAAACCGAATAAATTAGTTGACGCTAACCAAATAATGCTGATACAATGACGCTGCAGTTAGCAGACGATAACCAGATAAAGCAGGCATAGACAGTAAGATGTCAGCTTTCAATAAAGGCGGTCTGATAACTGGAATTTTCTGTCAGTGAAACAGATAATTTAAAAATTTTTCTGATTAAAAAATAAATTATACGAGGAGATATCAAAATGAAAAGAAAAAACTTATGGATCAAAATTTCAGCATGCACAATGGCAGCATTCCTTGCAACAGCATCTGTAGCACCTGTATCTGCAGCTGATACAGCAGCATTTACAGAAGATGTATTTTCAGATACAGCAGCAGAAGAGGAATATGGCAGCGAAGCAGCAACAGCAGCAGACAGTGAATTTACAGATGAGGTTGTTGCAGTAGACGAAGCTGTTGAAGTTCTGGCAGCACAGGCAGGTTTTGGAACAGCGAATACAGAACTGAAAGCAGGAACTTACAAAGTAACAGTATCCTTAAAGAATGCAAGTGATCCATCCAAGGATTCCATGGCGGGCTCCTGTATTGCAGGTGCGGCAACTATGGTGATCGCATCTGACGGAAATGTTAAGATCACAGTACCGCTTACTTCCGTTTCTGTAGGTCCGATGACAGCTTTTGCAAGTGACTGGCAGGTTTATAAAGGCAGCGTTGGTACAGAGAAGACTGCAGCAGAATACACTACAGACGAGAGCGGAAACGTAAACAGCATTACATTTGCAGTTCCGGATAAGAGTGCAGATGGTGTTTACATAAATATGAGCACAATGATGCACAGCAACGATGCATTTATGAAAATTGAATATGCAACAGCTGAATTAACATCCGCACCAGCAGAAGAACCTGTAAAACAGAAAGCACCAACCATTAAAGTAAAGACTACAGCAAAAAACTACAAATACGCAACCCTGAAGAAAAAAGCTCAGGTATTTACTCTGGGAGCAACTGTAAACAGCAAAGGAACACTCAGTTACAAGAAACTTTCTGGAAATTCTGCGATCACAGTGAACAGCAAGACTGGTAAAGTAACTGTTAAAAAAGGTGTGAAAAAAGGAACTTACACAGCAAAGATTAAAGTTTCCGCAGCAGCTAAGGGAAATTACAAAGCCGGAAGCAAAACTGTAACTGTTACAGTAAAGGTAAAATAAGAGTATGAAAAAACGGATTATTGCAGCATTACTTGCAGCAGTCATGGCGGTATCGGCGGTTCCTGCCGGTGCCGCCGAAGTTTCTGAGGTTTCAGAAAGTCCACTGACAGATATCACAGACAGTACGGATCCAGGAATCTCATATGGTGAGACAGATGACGTATTTTACGGAGAAGAGAGTGGAGATCCTGATTTTTCAGAGGGAGAAGATACTGCTGATTTTTCAGCACAGGAAGATGCGCCTGCAGTATTTTCAGATGAAATATCAGTGGCAGCTTCCGCAGGTAGTATTACACTGAATGGAAAAAGCTTTGAGAAAGGCAAAATCTATCTCATTCCGGTTGCCATGAAGAATGCAGCAAATCATGAAAAAGATTCCGCAGCAGCTTCCTGCCCGGGCAAATTTGCTTCTCTTTCTGTCGGGGAAGACGGGACACCGAAGCTGACAGTAAACCTGCGCAGTGTCACGGTTGGAACCATGACAGATTATGCAGATGATTTTAAAATCTATCAGAGTGCAGGAACAGACGGGGAAAAAGAAGCTGTTTTGGTAGAGAATATGCAGACAGTTCCGACAATAGACGGAAACGGGACGAGAACGGTTCCGGAAACCATATCCTTTACTATTCCAGAAGCTGCTTTTGAACAGGATGGTGTTTATCTGAACATGTACGTAGATGTGATGGGCCGCGATTCGGATGCTTATCTGCAGATGAATTATGCAGAGGCAAAAGAGTCCGGAGATGCATCGCTCAATTATACCACAGAAGTTGCATCAGCAGTGGTAGAGCAGTTTGGAAACTACAGTGTCACAGCACAGGTCACTGTAAAGGACGGACGGATCAGTGATGTGGACATCAAAGGAACAGATTTCAAGGGTTCCTACATCAATGAAAACCAGGCATATCTGAACCGTGCAGTCAATGGTATTGGAAATGTCAAAGGCATGAAAGACAAGCTGACCGGTCTCTATGTCAACGACGCAGACAAGCTGAACGATCTTGATACAGTTTCAGGCGCGACGTATTCTTCCAATGCAATAAAACAGGCAGTTATGAGTGCATTTGGTGTGGAGATTTATCAGGAGGTACTTCCGGATGTTCCTGCGAAGAAGCCTGAGGCAGGAACCTACCGTATCACAGTCAGAGGAAGAACTGATATGAGTGATCATAAACTTCTCGGATCTTCTGACAAGGCAGATGCAGTTCTGCGTGTAGATACCAAAGGGAAAATGTGGCTTACTTATAAGATGGTTTCTGGTGATCCTGGCGAACCGCTCTGGGTATTGGGATATAACGGATATTATCCGGGAAATAATACCTCCGGGAAACTGAGCATGGATGGTGTGACTTTTTCAACAGAAAAGATGACAATCCCGACCATCGGCAGCAGTACCGTGGTGACAGAAGTAACAGTACCGTTGGATGAAATGCGCCAGACATATCTCAACAACCTTTATCTCTATGTAGATGTAATGAAGAAACTGGATGGAGAAGTTTCCGGAATCGTTTTCAACAAAGGAAAATTCAATATTAACTCCACATTTACCTTATACTGGGATACCCTGAAAAAAATCTCCGATGACACAGGAGATACAGAGAAACCGGTGGTTAAAAAACAGACACCGACAATTAAGACAAAGGTATCTTCCAAAACAATCTCTGTCACATCTCTGAAGAAAAAATCCCAGAGTTTTACCCTTGGGGCAAGTGTAAACAGTAAAGGAACCCTTTCCTATAAGAAAACGTCCGGTAACTCCGGGATTTCCATGAACAGCAAGACTGGCAAGGTTACGGTGAAAAAAGGCCTGAAAAAGGGAACTTATAAGATAAAAATTCAGGTAAAGGCAGCAGCAAAAGGAAATTATAAAGCAGGTACTAAGACGGTTACAGTAACTGTAAGAGTAAAGTAGACAGAAGATTTTCTGTCGGAGAGGGAACTGTCCCGTTTGCGGCAGTTCCCGTTTTTACGTCGCTGAAGCGACCCGCCGCATGCGGAGAATCCTGCTTGCAGGATTCTATGTAACAGGGAGTGATATGAAAATTGGAAAAGAGGAATGAAAATACAGATGGCAAAGACGAAAAAAATATTAAAACAAATGATGATTTTTTCTTTTTCAGCAGCATTGACTATGGGAAATGGAATCAGCGTCAGTGCAGACCAAAATGCAGAGGAAAACATTCCGGATGATGTGATCCTGCAGACAGAGCAGAGCCAGGAAGAAGTAGATTTCTTCAGCAGCAATCCGGAGATCGGTGATTTCAGCATCGGCAGTGTTGACGGTAATGCTGACAGCGAAGATGAGAGCAACAGCGACGGTAGTAACAATAATGAAGACGAGAATAAGGATGGTGACAGCAACACCAGTCTTGACATAAATAATCTGGCCGATGGAATTTATTCTGTTTCCGGCACGATGCTGAAAACGGATAAAAAGACAGCGTCCATGGCAGATCAGGCATTTAATCACACGATAAAACTTACAGTAAAAGACGGAACTTACAGTCTGACACTGGATTTCAAAGCAATGGATATGAACGGACAGATGGGATATCTGGGAAACATCAAATATTATAAAACCGGATACACACTGGATCAGAACGGCAACCCTCAGGGAGAAACAGAAGAGTCAGAAGTAAATTCTCTGCAGAAATACACAGACGATACCGTTGTATCTGATTATTTCGGCACAGATTATCCGGATATCGTGACTTTTTCGATGATAGAGGAAGCAAAAACGGACAGCTATGTACCGCTTCAGGTATTTATCCCTCTAATGGATGCTATCGCCAAAGGAACCGGCACCCAGAATGTGTTCCTGAAAATGGACTGGTCTACCTTAAAGGAAACTAGCGAGGACGACGAGGCATTTAAAGACGACAGTTCCAATGGAGCCAGCAGCGGAAGTAACAACGGAAATAGCAATGGAAGTAATAACGGAAACAACAGCGGCGGCAACGGAAACAGCGGCAATGGGAGCACTGGCAACGGAAATGGCAGCAACAATAACGGTATCGGCGGCAATAATAACGCAGGCAATAATAACGAAAACGGCAATACAAATAACAGTGGAAACAACACCAATAATTCCGGATATGTCAATAATGCCGGTCTTGGAGGCAACAGTTCATTAAAGAAAACGAATTCATCAGGTTCCGGAAGTGGAAGCAGTCTGAACGGAAACAGTTCTTTAAAGGGAAATAGCTCACTGGGCGGAAACAGTTCCCTGAAATCATCAGGTAACTCAGGAACCGGCACATCAAAAACTTCCGGCACTCTGTCATCAGGAAGCCTAAACAACGGTACTCTGGAAGGAGCAGATGGTCAGAAAGAAATGACATCAAATACTGATGGAACAATGGGAATGGAAAATTCAGCCAGTATGAATACCAATGCAGTCACTCAGATGAGCAGTGCTTCACAGGCAGAACAGTCCTCTGCAACTGCATGGGAAGTAAGCACACAGCAGTCTTCTGCAAAGAAAGCAGGAGTTATGATACCTGTATGGATCAGTGCAGCGGCAGTAGTCTGCGGACTTGGATATAAAGTGAAAACAGGAGCAAATCCTAAGAGGAGAAAGAAACGATGAGCAGAAAACAACGCAGATACATCCTGGTTCTGATGACTATGATGCTGTACATGGCAGGATGCTATATAAGTGTTCATGCAGAGAGCGGAGCCATATATTCCTGTACGATAAACCGAAGTTATGGGAATCCGGTAACGGGTGAAGTGGAGGACTCAGGCGGGGAATCTTCCTATGCTACAGGACAGGGGATGGTAGAAAGTGCTGTATATTCACAGGGACTGATGGAAGTAACAGATTCAGAAAATTATTATCTGACACTTCGTCTGAGCCTGCTAGATTATACTTCCGGTCATACATTTGCAGTTCAGAATGTAGGGGACTCCGGATGGATGGATACAGCAACTGCGGTAACTGCAAATGGTTCAGATGGCAGTGGAAGTACCGCCGATGTATGTATGCAGGTACCGTCTGAGAACTGTATCGTAAGGATCAGCATGTATGTATCTCCAATGGGAAGAGATGCCGTGTTTTATGTTTACCCGACCAATTATTCTGAGGGAAACAGTGTAGGAATGAATCCTTATTTTGTGACAGAAAGTGGAGACAATGGGACTTCTTACGGAAGTGAAAACAACTCCGGATATGTGGCAGATCAGACTGGAAATACACAGGCTTCAAATACACAGCAAAACAGCAACAGTAATAATTCACAGGCACTTACAGCTTTACAGAATGCCGGAAGTAATGTTCAGCAGAATATGGAACAGACAGAAACAGATGAAAAAAATGCAGAACAGACAGAGGAAGATAAAGAAAAACAGTCAGCTCAGGAACAGAGTTCAGACACAGATAATGATACATTGGATTCCGCAGATACAGCAGATGCAGCGGATTCAGCCGGTGAGGCAGAGTTAGATAATGCGCAGGGTTTAAGCCTTTCCACAGCTTCCGGAAGTACCACCAATGTATCAGAGAAAACAACAGGGGAAATTTCTGTCAGCCCATATTTTATGCTGGGACTGACAATCGTGATATCAGGTCTGATTCTGATTCTGGCAGCAGCTCTGGTAGTATGGTATTTTAGAAGAAACTGGCGCAGATGGGGCGGAGAGGATGACTATGATGAGGAAGATTAAAAGCAGGTATGCCGGAAAAAGAATGTCAACAATCTTGCTTATGAGCTTGATGGCAGCCTGTTTCTTAAGCGGTTGTGTAGACCAGCATCCGGAAGGAACCAGGACAGCTGTCCAGCCAACGGAAACGCTGGAATCCATGCTGAAGATTACAGATCCGGTAGAAAAAGAAGCAGTGGAGGTTGCAAAGGCAAAGGTATATTCCATGGGAACAGAGCCCCGGATCATTGCCACTTCACCGGCAGTTGCAGAAATCTGCGACAGACTGGAACTGGATCTTGTGGGAGTGTGTACCAGCAGCAGTTCTTCCATTCCTGAACGGTATGAAGAAGTAACTCAGGTTGGCGCTGCCATGAGTCCGGATATGGAAATTGTATCAAACCTTTCCCCAGACTGGATCTTAAGTCCGTCTTCGCTACAATCGGATCTTCAGCCGAAATATGAAGCAATCGACACAGACTGGGCGTTTCTGAATCTTCGAAGTGTCCAGGGAATGTACCGTTCCATACAGGAACTGGGAGAGATTTTTGACAGAGAAGAGCAGGCAGAAACTCAGATAAAAGAATTTAAAGATTTTTATGAAACCTACCAGAAAGAACAGGAAGGAAAAACACATCCGCGGGTGCTGATTCTGATGGGACTTCCGGGAAGCTATATTATTGCAACCGAGAATTCCTATGTAGGAAGTCTGGTAGCTCTTGCAGGCGGAGAGAATGTATACGAAGGCAGTACAGAAGAATTTCTGACCGTAAACACCGAAGATATGAAAAATAAAGAGCCGGACATTATCTTGCGCACAGCACACGCCCTGCCGGATCAGGTAATGGAAATGTTTAATGAGGATTTTGCGACAAATGATATCTGGAAACATTTTTCAGCAGTAAAAAATAATCAGGTATATGACCTGACTTATGAGTATTTCGGTATGAGTGCAAACTTCTCTTATCCTGATGCATTACAGGAACTACAGGAAATCCTGTATCCTGATGGGGAGAAGAAAAACAGTAAGAAGTCCTCAGATAAGAAAAAGAAAGACAGTGATAAGTCAACGGATAAGAGTCAGAAAAATAACGACAAAGCAACAGATGAAGACAATGATAAAACAACAGATAAAAAACAGGAGGACTGACAGAGAATGGACGAGAAAAGAAAAAAGAGAAAACGTATCCGTGCGGTACTGTCTTTTGGAATCATGGTGCTGTGTCTGGTCGGACTGTTTTTTGCAGCAATCAACATCGGAAGTCTGAAAGTTTCCTTTCATGATCTGATGAGAGGGCTTTTTGTAGAGCGGATCGAAGAAGTGGCAACAATTTATGATCTTCGTTTTCCGCGAATTATTATTTCTATGCTTGCAGGTGCAGCCATCGCGGTGTCCGGAGTGTTATTTCAGGCAGTCTTAAAGAATCCACTGGCAGATCCGGGAATCATCGGAATCTCCAGTGGTGCCAGCTTTGCGGCCGTTCTGATTACAGCATTTGCACCACAACTGTATTTTTTTACACCGCTGGTTGCTTTTATGGGAGGTGTCGTGGCCTTCTTTCTTGTATATTTTCTTTCCTGGAAAGGTGGCTTAAGTCCCCTCAGGATTATTCTTACAGGTGTGGCAGTGGATGCATTTTTTACAGGAATTTCCAGTGCATTTAACAGCATGAGCGGAGGAAATATGTCAGGTGTCGCATCTATCGTAGAGGCAAATATTACACAGAAAACATGGGATGATGTGACAACACTGGTGCCTTATGTAGTGGCAGGATTATTCCTTGCATGTCTCTTTATGAGAGAATGCAATCTCATGTCTCTGGAGGACAAAACTGCCCGTAGCCTTGGCATGAATGTGAATGCAACAAGAATCGTAATCTCATTGGTCGCAGTATTGCTGGCAAGTATATCCACTGCGATCGCCGGGGCAGTCAGCTTTCTGGGACTGATCGTTCCGCATATCGGACGGATACTGGTAGGAAGTGACCACCGTGTACTGATTCCGTTTTCTGCACTTGCGGGAGCGTGTTTCTTTCTTCTGGCAGACACAATCGGAAGAACTATTGCAGCACCGTATGAAATCAGCGCGGCTGTGATCATGAGTGTTGTCGGTGGACCATTTTTCATTATTCTTTTACGGAGGTCGAGAAAATATGCAAACTGAAAAGAGAGATTTACAACAGGAAAAACCGGCCATGATCGTAAAAGATGTAAGCTTCTCTTATGGAAAAAATCAGATTTTAAAGAGTGCATCCCTGGAAATTCCGAAAGGAAAGATCACCACGATCCTGGGAGCAAATGGATGCGGAAAATCAACTCTGTTTTCTCTGATGACTAAGAATCTGATTCCAGACAAAGGTAGAATTTTTCTGGATAAAAAGAACATTTCCAATCTGCGTCTGAATGAATTTGCACTGAAGGCTGCAATCGTACATCAGTATAATACGGCAGCAGACGATATGACAGTAGAGCGCCTGGTTTCTTTTGGGCGTACACCGCATCTTGGACTGATGGGGATTCAGGGGGATGAGGATGAGAAGTATGTGGAATGGGCAATGGAAGTAACCAATATCACGGAATATCGTGACAGAGAAATTTCCCGACTATCCGGAGGACAGAGACAGCGTGTCTGGATCGCCATGGCACTGGCGCAGGGAACAGAGATTCTTTTTCTTGATGAACCGACTACATATCTTGATATCCGCTACCAGATCGAGATTCTGGAACTTGTCAGAAAGCTTAACCGTGAATATGGCATGACAATCATTATGGTACTTCATGAAATCAATCAGGCGATTTATTTTTCCGACAGAATCATTGGATTGTGCCAGGGAAAAGTACTGATTCAGGGAGCTCCGGATGAAGTGATTACCAGTGAGAGTATCCGGGAACTCTACGGGATTGATCTGAAGGTCACAGAGATAGACGGAAATAAGTTTGTCCTGACTGTATAGGAATGAGTTTCTGAAATAAATATAGATTATGGAATAAAACTGGGAATATAGATGCAGAAAACTGCCTGCAAAAGTAGTTATGCAAGATTTCTGTGAAAGAGAAAAGATTGGAGATGAATGATGAAACACTCGCTAAAGATTTTTTGGATGATACTGGGATTCTTATGTCTGGGACTTGGCACGGCAGGAATCATACTGCCGATCCTGCCAACAGTCCCATTCTATATGGCAACCCTATTCTGCTTTGCAAAAAGTTCAGAGAAGCTTCATTCATGGTTTATTGGAACAAATTTATATAAGAAACATCTCGATAGTTTTGTGCAGAAAAGAGCCATGACCATGGGAACAAAATTCCGCATCATGGGAACGGTAACTGTAATCATGGGCATTGGATTTCTCTGCATGAAAAATGTGCCTGTTGGAAGATTTTGTCTGATCGTGGTCTGGATTTGCCATGTGTTATACTTTTTCCTGAGGGTAAAAACAGAAAAAGAAATACTGGAAGGTGCAGAATAACATGAACAAAGTGGAAAAGAAACGTCAGAGAGAGCAGCACGTTGTGGAAGAAATGATCCAACTGTACTGCCGGAAAAATCATTCCAAAGAAGAACGTCAGGGCAGAAAGATGTGCCCTGTCTGTCAGGAACTTTCCGATTACGCAAAGCTTAGAAGCCAGAAATGTCCGTTTATGGAGCAGAAGACATTCTGTGCAAACTGTAAGGTACACTGTTATAAACC
>OLNH01001581.1_pt1 | contig 10985 bp, 9 predicted proteins | sample 1643101 | NCBI WGS metagenome assembly OLNH01 (sample SAMEA3136758, study PRJEB25190) | human gut metagenome | biome: human gut; feature: human-associated habitat; material: faeces | place: Austria | collected 2013
AGCTGACTGTCTCGCTCTTAAAGATGGCTCTGGCCGAAGAAAGCGAGGCCCTGCACGCCGCACAGGAAGCCCTCGACAAGGCTCAGAAGCAGAATGCCGCCGCCCTCGCCGCCAAGGCCCGGCAGGAGGACGAGCGGCAGAAAAAGACCGCCCAGCGCTCTGCCCTCGAGGCCGAGGCACGGGCTTCCGCTGAGGAAGCCGCCCGGCAGTCTGCCTCCGCCAAGGCTCTGGAGGCCCAGTGTGCCGAGGCCCGGGCCGCTCTGCCCGCCGCCGACCGGGAAGAAGCCCGCCGGGCGCTGGCTGGGCTGGAAAACGAGCGCTGCGCCCTCCGGGCCGGGATGGATGCCGCCGCGTCGGCTCTGGCCAGGGCCCGGCAGGACTACGCCGCTGCCGAGGCCGCAGTCACGGCCCTGACGGCCCAGCAGACGGAGGCGGACGAAGCCGCCGACCTGCCCGCCCTCGAATCCCAGCGGGACGCCCTAACGGCCCGGCGCACCGCTCTCGCGGCTCAGGAAAAGGCCCTGACGGCCCGCCTCCTGCCCAACCGGAAGGCCGCTAACCTCTACCGTCAGCACGCCGCCGCCCGGGCAGAGCTGGAACGCCGCTGGCAGTGGGTGAACGCCCTCGCCTCCACGGCGGGCGGCACCCTCAGCAGCAAACAGAAGATACGCCTTGAGGCTTACATCCAGATGAACTACCTCGACGCCATCCTCGTCCACGCCAACACCCGCCTCATGCAGATGACCGCCGGGCAGTACGAGCTGGAGCGGGTGGGTGCCGAGAACCAGCGCAGCCAGTCCGGCCTCGACCTCGGCGTCATCGACCACTACAACGGCACCCGCCGCAGCGTCAAGACCCTCTCGGGCGGTGAGAGCTTCAAAGCCTCACTGGCGCTGGCTCTGGGCCTCTCGGACGAGGTTCAGAGCGCGGCGGGCGGCATCCGGCTGGACACCCTCTTCCTCGATGAAGGCTTCGGCTCGCTGGACGACGAAAGCCTTGAGCAGGCCATTCGGGTCCTCGCCGGCCTCACCGAGGGCGACCGCCTCGTGGGCATCATCTCCCACGTTGCCGCGCTCAAGGAGCGCATCGACAAACAGGTGGTCGTAAAAAAGGCCCGCAGCGGGGGGAGCACGGTGGAGGTCATTGTGTGACCGCTTTCCTTCCTTTCCTGTTTTGTATTTTTCTTCGGTATCTGCAACTCAATGCAGTTTGTTTTATCAAAAAGTCAACTTTTTTGAGAAAGCAGTCGAAAAGGCGTAGAAAAGATTGCATGAATTTTTCCCCCGCATATTCTCCCCCGCCTCCGCACACCCTAGGTGCGGAGGTGTTTTTTATGGAATCTCTGACGCCCTTCATCCGCCATGAGCTTGAGGATGCGCCCGGGCCGAGCGGCCCGCCGGAGGAGACGAGCAGCATGGTCAGTCCGCCTTTGGGCGCGGAACCCGGTCAGCCGCCCGTCACGGAACCGCCAAAACCGGGTCGCGGCTCCCAGCAGCCGCCGTCGCAGCCGGACGGCCCGGATGTGCAGCTCCCGCCGCCGGAAGTCCCGCAGCCCCGTCCGGACTGCAGCATCCCCATGACCGACGGCACCCCTGCGGCCTGTCGGCAGAAGAATGCCGCCGAGTATCTGGCCGGGCGGTCGCCGGGGGTAATGACGCAGTACGGGCAGGGGCTGTTTGGCCCCCAGCAGCACACCAAAAGCCCCCACCCGGCGCCGGAGGAGGACGAAAGCGGCGTTTTACAGCTGGTAGAGTGGCGCGAAGAAGCGCCTTACGGTTGAAAGAGATGTAAAATTCAGAAATTATTTTCCAATTACCTGTTGAAATCTTCGCGCGCTTCTTTTATTATGGTAGCAAACAAAGCAAAGGCAGGTAATGCACTATGGCAGAAATCAAATACGAGATCGTTGAGCGCATCGCAGTTCTCGGAGAGCGTCCCCGCGGCTGGGAGCGCCAGCTCAACCTCATCAGCTGGAACGAAGGCGAACCCAAGTACGACATCCGCGACTGGTCCCCGGACGGCACCCGCATGGGCAAAGGCATCTCCCTGAGCCACGACGAGCTGGCCATCCTGAAGGGCATCCTCGAGGATATGGAGCTGTAAGATGACGGACCGCGAGGAATTTCTGGAGATATTCCGCACCCACGTCACCCGGCCCGGCAGCGAGAAGCTGCTGGACTGGATGGACAGCAAGACGGACTTCTTCTCCGCGCCGGCGTCCACCCGCTTCCACGGGGCCTGCGAGGGCGGGCTGTGTGCGCACAGCCTGAACGTCTACCGCGTGCTCCACGGCACCTTCTTCACGCCGGACGAGGACAGCGAAGAGACCTTCGCCATCTGCGCACTGCTCCACGACCTGTGCAAGGCCAACTTCTACAAAAAAGGTACCCGCAACGTGAAGAACGAGGCGACGGGCCAGTGGGAGAAAGTCCCCAGCTACAGCGTGGAGGATATGTTTCCCTACGGCCATGGCGAGAAGAGCGTCTTCCTCATTGAGCGGTTCATGAAGCTGAAGGTGGAAGAAGCCGTGGCCATCCGCTGGCACATGGGCGGCTTCGACGACGCCGTCCGGGGCGGCAGCTTTGCCCTGTCGGGGGCCTTCGAGAAGTACCCTCTCGCCGTCAAGCTCCACATCGCCGACCTCGAGGCGACCTATCTGCTGGAACAGCGGTAGCCCTCTCAGTCTCGCTTCGCTCGCCAGCTCCCCCAGAGGGGGAGCCTCTGGCGTGTCGGCCAGGCCCACGCTGGACGAGCAAAGTTTCTTTATATCAAAAACAGGAGTACCCTGCTACAGAGGACAACAGCTTCGGAATCAGTGTTCCTTGTCAAGCTGCTGCTAATCTCTGTAGCAGGGCACTCTTTTTTGCGTTATATTGAGCTTTCAGCAGGCAGCAGGAAGTTACCCGGCCTGCCAAGGGCTCCCCCTCTGGGGGAGCTGGCGCGAAGCGCCTGAGAGGGCTACGGCATCAGCTTCGCAAGCTCGGCCAGGACCTCGTCGCCGAGGTGTTCCAGCTTTGTTTTCGGTTGACGGTCCGCAGCAGGCGGTGTCTGTGCTGCCGTCTCCGGGAACGGGACAGTGGGCAGTGCGGACGGAACATCCAGCCGCAGCGGGGCGGTGGATATTTTGTCCAGCTCGCTCCGCAGCTCCTCACACCGAGCGGTCAGCTCGGCGTTCTCCTTCCGCAGGGCCAGCATAGTACGCTCATAGGCGAACATCCGTGTCTCATAGCGGCGAAGCTCGGCGTTGGCCGCATTGAGCTTCCGGCTCAGCTGCTCGAGCTGAGTCGGCCCGGACGCAGCCGGCAGAGCCTCAGGGCATGACTTCTCCCGTTCGGATGCCATCGCCTCTTCCACCTCCTGCAGTCTGCGCTGGGCGCAGCGGTGCTCCCGGGCAGTCTCCCGGCAGAGCTGTTCCAACCGATGCAGCTCCGGCGTCCGGCGGCTGCTCAGCCACTCCAGCGGCAGCTTCGTCTGTTGCTGCTCCACGGTACGGCCTCCTTCCGCTTTTTCTGCGCAAGGGGTTCTCTATTCTTGCGCTTATCTACGCTTGTTCAGGATCGCCAGCAGGTCGTCGTAGTAGCTGGTGTCGCTGTTCTCCTCTTCCACGGGCTTGGCGGCAGAAGCATTGCCGGAAGCGACGGAAGGAGTGTTGACCTCGGCGCTGAAGACAGCGGACGGAGCAGAAGCCGTCACGCCGGGAGCAGTACCGGCGGCAGCAGTACCCAGCGTGCTGCGCAGGCCGTCAGCGGCCTTATTGTCGAAGCCGGTAGCCACGACGGTAACGCGCATCTCATCGGAGAGGTTCTCGTCGAAGGCAGTACCCCAGATGATGTTCGCATCGGGATGTGCGCTCTGGGTGATGAGGCCGGCGGCAGTCTCGACATCCTCCAGACCGATGTCGGGGCTGGAAGTGATGTTGATGATGACGCCGTGTGCGCCGGCAATGCTGGTCTCCAGCAGCGGAGAGGAGATAGCGGCCTTGGCGGCGTTCTCAGCCTTGCCGGCGCCCTTGGCGCTGCCGACGCCCATGTGAGCGTAGCCGGCGTCCTTCATGATGGAGCGCCCGTCGGCGAAGTCCAGATTGATGAAGGCCGGCACATTGATCAGGGCGGAGATGGACTCGACGCCCTGACGCAGCACGTTATCAGCGGCCTGGAAGGCGTTCATCAGGGTGATTTTCTCCTGACTGATCATCTTCAGGCGCTCGTTGGGGATGACGATGAGGCTGTCCACGTGCATCAGCAGATTTGCGATGCCCTGCTCAGCCAGACCCATCTTCCGCTTGCCCTCAAAAGAGAAGGGCTTGGTGACGATGCCCACGGTCAGGATGCCCAGATCGTGTGCCACCTCGGCCACCACAGGAGCAGCACCGGTGCCGGTGCCGCCGCCCATACCGGCGGTGATAAAGACCATCTGGGAGCCCTTCAGAGCGTTTGCGATCTCGTCCTTGCTCTCCTCGGCAGCGCGCTGGCCGATCTCCGGGTCTGCGCCTGCGCCGCGGCCCTTGGTCAGCTTGGAACCCAGCTGCACCTTGGTGGCGGCATGGTTCTTTGCCAGTGCCTGCTGGTCGGTGTTCATTGCAATAAATTCGACGCCCTGCAGGCCATCGCTGACCATGCGGTTGACAGCGTTGCCGCCGCCGCCGCCCACGCCGATGACCTTTATCGTCGTTACGTTTTCGTCCATTTCTTCGTCGAGCATGAGTGCCATATCATTGTCCTCCATCGGATTTTATCGTAGACCGCGCCTTGGCGCAGGATAGAACTCAACATTACTGCTACTATATAACAGTATCGTATCATCTTTTGGCCCCGAATGCAAGATAAATTTGCTTTTTCGATGGTATTTTTTTCACAGCGGCGTCAAGGGGCGGCATTTCTCTGCCAATTCGTCCCCCTAAAGAGGCCAGAACTTCGCACAGGCCGGCATAGCCCCGGTCGATATGACGAGTCTCTTCCACGAAGCTTTTTCCCCGTGCCGACAAAGCCGCCACCACCAGTGCCGCGCCGCCCCGCAGGTCAGGCGCAGTGAGGGTGGCGCCGTGGAGGCCGCTTTCCGGCAGCGGACCGACAGAGAGCACCCGGCCTGACCGATTTACCCGCCCGCCCAGCCGCTCGAAGCCCTCCGCGCAGCCGAACCGCCGTTCAAAGACGACGTCCTCGATGCTGCTCTCCCCCTCGGCACAGAGCATGGCAGCGGCCAGCAGGGGCGCAGCGTCGGTGGCGAGACCCGGGTACACCCCGGTGAAGACCCGGCCCACCCCGTACAGCCGCCCGAAACGTGCCACCTCGGCCCGGTCTGCGCCCCGCTCCACGGTGCAGCCCATTTGTTCCAGAATTTCCAGCACCGGCGCATAGAGCGCGGGCGGGCATCCGGTGAGCTCCACCCGCCCTCCGGCAGCAGCGGCGGCGCAGGCCAGTGTGGAGGCGAAAATGCGGTCCGGCAGGGGCGAAAAATCGCAGCCGGAAAGCGCCCGCCGCCCCTCGATGTGAATCGTCAAAGTCCCCGCGCCCTCGATACGCCCGCCGCAGCGGTTCAGAAAGTCGGCAAGGTCAGAGATCTCCGGCTCCCGCGCCGCGCCCCGCAGGACGGTGGTGCCTCGGGCGCAGGCAGCGGCCAGCAGCAATGTCTCCGTTGCCCCCACACTGGGGAAGCGGAGGGTGAAGTCTGTCCCGTGGAGTCCCCCCGGCGCGGCCAGCACCAGCTTTCCCGCCCCGGCGTCCAGCTCCTTTGCCCCCATCCGGGCCAGACCTTCCAGATGTAAGTCGATGGGCCGGGCGCCGATATTGCACCCGCCGGGCAGCGAAGTCTCAGCCCGGCCCAGCCGCGCCAGCAGCGGCGCACAGAAGAGGATGGAGGCCCGCATTTGTGCTGCGGTTTCTCCCGGAAGGGGGCTGTTTGAGGGCATCCCGGCCACCACAATGTCTGCCCCCTGCCAGTGGGCGGCGCACCCCGCGCCCCGCAGCAGCCCGAGGCTGCATTCCACGTCCGACAGCCTCGGCACGGCCCGCAGCCGCACCGGTCCCCGGCAGAGAAGCGCCGCCGCAAGGAGCGGAAGTACGCTGTTTTTCGCCGCAGGTATTGCCGCTGTGCCGTTCAGCGGCCGTCCGCCCATCACCCAAATCCGCCCGCTCTGCTGTGTCATATCCGCTGCCCCCATTCCGCAAAAGATACCCCACGATATGCAAAAGCAGGGGCGGATGTCACGATTTGAGTTTGTTGAAAGATTTGTGAGACTACGGTCAGACCCTCCTTCGTACAACCTCTCCGTCACGGCTTCGCCGTGCCACCTCCCCTAGTAGGGGAGGCTTTGGCATTCCGTAGCGCTTTGCCTCTTCGCCAGAGGCTCCCCTACTAGGGGAGCTGTCGAACGAAGTGAGACTGAGAGGTTGTACAGAGCAGCGCCTTTCCTCTACATCTCTCCGGGTTGCGGCTCCCAGCGTCTGCTTCGGCCCTTGGTGCGGGCCTCGCATCCTGCTGGCCGCGGCCCGAGCTTCGCCTCCCTGTTTCCGCCGCTGGCGGCGGTCGGCTCAGCTCCCACGTGATACTCCCAGCACCACCCCCATCTCCCCCAGCAGCATCATGAGGCTGGTGCCGCCGGAGGAGAAAAAGGGCAGCGAGATTCCGGTGTTGGGGATGGTGTTGGTGACGACAGCCACGTTCAGCACCGCCTGCAGGGCCACCTGCACCACGAATCCCACCACCAGCAGCGCCCCGAACCGGTCGGGCGCGTGGGCTGCGATGGTGATGCCCCGGCAGAGCAGCAGCACGAACAGCCCCACCACTGCGCAGGCCCCCACGAACCCCAGTTCCTCGCAGACGATGGAGAAAATGAAGTCGTTCTGAGGCTCGGGAACGAAAAGATGCTTCTGGCGGCTTTCCCCCAGACCGAGGCCGGTGGCCCCGCCGGAGCCGATGGCATAGAGGCTCTGGATGGTCTGGTGGCCATCGCCCAGCGGGTCGGCGAAGGGGTCGAGCCAGGAGCGGAGCCGGTCGGCGGCGTAGGGGACGAGGTCGGGCATGACGGCCACCGCCGCACCAATGGCCCCGACGCCTCCCGCGCCCGCCAGCAAAAACCACCGCAGCCCCGTACCACCCACGAACATCAGCACCGCGCCGATGCCAAGGATGAGGACGGTGCCGGACAGGTGCGGCTCCAGCAGCATCAGGGCCGCCACCACCCCCAGCACCAGCGCAAAGGGCAGAACACCCACGCTGAAATCCTTCATCCGGTCGTGGTTCAGTGCGATGATGTGGGAAAACACCAGCACCACCGCAAACTTTGCGATCTCGCTGGGCTGCAGGGTGCCGAACCCCGGGATGACCAGCCACCGCTTACAGCCGTTGTACTCGGGCATGAAGAGCACCGCCGCCAGCAATATCAGCGACAGCCCCAGCAGCGGCCACGCCAGCTTATGGAAGATATGGTAGTCCCCCCGGCTGGCCAGCCACATCCCGCAGAGCCCCAGCGCCGCGTAGAGCAGCTGAGGCCGCAGATAGGCCCAGGCGTCGCCCCGCCGGTAGAGCGCCACGGCGCTGGACGCGCTGGCCAGCATCACCAGCCCGAAGCCCACCAGCGTGAGCACAAGTATCAGAAACGGCAGGTCCATGCCGGGCAGCGGACGCAGGATTCTCTTCTTCATCCTCTCCCCCCCTTCCCTTTAGTGTACGCACCGGGGCGGACGGCTAGTCACGGGGTCTCGCGCATATGATTGCAGGAAGGGAGGTGCTGTCTCATGTCCGAATCGCCAAAACCCGCCGACGCCCTGCGCACCCTGCCGGAACGGGCGTTCCGCGCCCGGGCAAGGCTGGTGGCGGGGGTGTTCTGTCTGGTCTGCTGCGGGCTGGCGGTGCGGCTTTTATTTTTGCAGGTGCTGGGCGGCGGCTGGTACACCGACCGCGCTCTGGGCCAGCAGCTGCGGGACACCGTCGTCCCCGCCGACCGGGGCCGCATTTATAGCGCCGACGGCGTCCTTCTGGCGGCCAACAGCAGCTGCTGGACCCTCCGGGCCTCGCCCCGGGAGATGCCGGAAGATAAACTCGCCCTCGCGGCCAAGGGGCTGGCCGAGATATTGGAGCTGGACGAAGGGAAGCTTCTCGAGAAATTCAGCGACCGTCACTCCAACGACTGCCTCCTGCGCTACCGGGTAGACCGGGTCATGGCCGACGCCGTGCGGGACTTCTGCGAGGCAAACGGCATCACCGGCATCCGTATCGATCAGGACTCGAAGCGCTGGTACCCGCAGGGGGAGTTTCTGGCCTCGGTGCTGGGGTTCACCAATGTGGACAACGCGGGCGTCTCGGGCCTCGAACTGAAGTATGACGACCTGCTCACCGGCGAAAACGGCGTCGTCCTCACGGCGGTGAACGCCTGGGGCTACACCCTCGAGCAGAGCTATGAGACCGAGCGTTTCCCCACCGAGGGGGACGGCCTGCGGCTCACCATCGACGCCAACATCCAGCACTACCTCGAGAACGCGCTGGGCTACGCGGTAAAGGAACACCACGTCGCAGCCCGTGCCGTGGGCATCGTCATGGACGTGAACACCGGGGCCGTGCTGGCCATGTCCACCACCCCCGCCTACGACCCCAACCAGCCCCGTGTGCTGGCCGACAAGGCCGCCCGGGAGGCCGTAGAGGGGCTTTCCGGCGACGAGCGGGCGGCGGCATTGCAGCTGGCCCAGCAGACCCAGTGGCGAAACAAGGCCGTCAGCGACCTCTACGAGCCGGGCAGCGTCTTCAAGCTCATCACCTGCGCGGCGGCGCTGGACACCGGGGCTGTGAGCAAAAATTCCAGCTTCTACTGCGGCGAGAGCATCTCGGTGGCCGGCACCCGCTTCCACTGCGCCAACCACAAGCGCCACGGCGCGCAGACCGTCACTCAGGCCCTTGAGAACTCCTGCAACCAGAGCTTCATCCAAATCGGCGCAAGGCTGGGCAAAGAGGCGTTCTGCGACTACTTTGCGGCCTTCGGCCTCCGCGCGCCCACCGGCATCGACCTGCCCGCCGAGCCGAAAAAGAGCCTCTACTACACCGCCGACCGGATGGGGCCGGTGGAGCTGGCGTCCTGCGCCTTCGGGCAGAGCAGCAAGATCTCTTACCTCGAGATGGCGTCGGCGGTCTGCGCCGTGGTCAACGGCGGGCGGCTGATGCAGCCCTACGTCGTCTCGGACATCCTCGGCCCGGAGGGCGAAGTCATCGACCACCTCTCCCCCGTCTGCAAGCGGCAGGTGTTGAAAGAGGAGACCTCACGCACCATGCGGGAGATGATGGAAGCCGTCGTCCTCTACGGCGGCGGCCGGAACGCCCGGATCGCGGGCTACCGGGTAGGCGGCAAGAGCGGCACCAGCCAGAAGCTGGACAGCGCCGACGAGAAGGCCCGCATCGCCAGCTTTGTGGCCGTGGCTCCCATCGACGACCCCCAGTTTTTGTGTCTCGTCTGCCTCGACGAGCCCCACAGCTGGACGACAGCGGGCGGCAGCCTCTCGGCCCCGGTCTGTGCCGAGGTCCTCGAGCAGACGCTGGTCTATGAAGGTATCCCCCGCGCCGCTGTCCCGGATACGCCTGCTTCCGACGCTGAGACTTCCGCCGACCTTCCCGAGGACGGCGACAGCTTCGACGGGGCGTAAAAATGGGCAAAAGAAAAGACCGCTGGACGGCGGTCTTGGAAGGTCGATATTTTTCAGCTCTGCTGCGGCTGGTCGCGGAACACGATCTCGCCGGTGGCGCTGTCCATGGACTCGACGATAGCGAGGCTCTCCAGCTGGATGCCCTTGCTGCGGATGAGGTCGCCGCCCTGCTGGAAGCCCTTCTCGACGGCGATGCCGATGCCCTCGACAGTGGCACCAGCCTTCTCGGTCAGCTCCAGCAGACCCAGCAGGGCGCAGCCGTTGGCCAGGAAGTCGTCGATGATGAGAACGTGGTCCTCGGGGGTGAGGAACTTCTTGGAGACGATGACATTATAAATTTTCTTGTGGGTGAAGGACTGGATCTTCGTCTCGTAGTTGTCGTAGTCCAGGTTGATGCTCATGGACTTTTTGGCGAACACCACCGGCACGTTGAACTCGCTGGCCACCACAGCGCTGGCCTCGATGGTGAGCACCTTGTTGATGGGTTTGCCGTCGAACAGGCGCTTCCACTCCTTTGCCATCTCGCGGAACAGCGGAATGTCCATCTGATGGTTGATGAAGCTGTCCACCTTGAGCACGTTGCCCTCACGGACGATGCCGTCTTTGCGGATGCGGTCTTCCAGCATTTTCATAGTTCGTCTCTTCCTCCCAATTTCCCTGTCACAAAACGGTCGATATTTCATATCAGTATACCGGATACTCTCCCGGTTGGCAAGGCTTTTTCTGCCCAAATTTGACTCGTTCTCTCCGGTTTTTTCAGCCCTTTCGATTATAAGTACGACTTTTGCGGTACAGTCTGTGTCTCAGGGCGGGCGATTTGTGCAGTTGTCTCTTGTTTTCTGCGCAAAATCGAGTATACTGGTAGCAACCGGAAACGGCTTGCTGCGGCCGACGAGGGCCGCACCGGGAAAAGGAGTCAGTATATGAAGACAGGGTTAGTATTAGAGGGCGGTGCCATGCGGGGGATGTTCACCGCAGGCGTTCTGGATGTCCTGATGGAGCACGGCCTCACCACCGATGGCACCATCGGCGTGTCGGCGGGCGCGGTGTTCGGCTGCAACTTCAAGTCGCACCAGATCGGTCGCGTCATCCGCTACAACACCGAATATTGCAACGACAAGCGCTACGCCAGCTTCCGCAATCTGCTGCGCACCGGCAACCTCTACAGCGAGGATTTCTGCTACCACGAGGTGCCGGAAAAGCTGGACCCCTTTGATGAAGAGGCCTTCCGCGCTTCGCCCATGGACTTCTTTGTCGTCTGCACCGACCTGCACACCGGCGACCCTATCTACCACAAGTGCCGCAGCGGCGACGCCGAGGACGTGCGCTGGATGGAGGCTTCGGCGTCCATGCCGC
>OLNH01001584.1_pt1 | contig 10965 bp, 16 predicted proteins | sample 1643101 | NCBI WGS metagenome assembly OLNH01 (sample SAMEA3136758, study PRJEB25190) | human gut metagenome | biome: human gut; feature: human-associated habitat; material: faeces | place: Austria | collected 2013
AGGAACTTGCGGACAAAATCGGTATCAATATGCAGAGCCTTTCCAAGATTGAACGAGGTGTGAATTATCCTACCTTTGATACGCTGGAAAAGATAATGGACGTGCTGGGTGTAACGCCCAATGAATTATTATCGGGAGAATGGAAGTATATCGACCACACCGAGCCATATATCATGGATATTATCAAACGGGAACAGGACTTCAATGTTTCCTTAGATTATCTGTCTGAAAATGAATTCTTTGATAATGAAAACGAATACAAATTCTACATGGAAACCATATTGATTAGATACATCAGCAATTATCTTTCTAATGAGGTTGTAGAAATTGAAGAACTTATGGAAATCAAACAGTTAATACAGCGTCAAAAAATAGAACGTATGATGAAAGTACACAAGGAAATGCGAGGGTTAGACCGATACAGAGAACAACCAAAAGAATACAAATATCACAACCCTTATGATGATTGGATATTCCGTCAACTTGCAGATATTGACAACAGAAAAAACATTCCTAATACTTCTCCACAAGTAGACTTTAATGAGGGAGATTATGAAGATTATCTAAAGGCGAAATGGAACAGAGGTTTTTAATTTCCTCTTGCATGGAAGATACAGCAAACAAAAAGCCCAGTAAAGAGTGCAAAGCACCACCAATGGTGGCAAGGCTCTTGACAGGGCTTTTTCTTTTCTGTGATTGGTAATCAAGAGGAAGAAAGGAAAAGTGTGCATTTTCAATGCAGAAAATATTTAAAGGGTATGCTGATTTTTATTGTGGTGGATATATGGAACTGTTATAATATGAGTATGAAGAAAGCGACAAATTGGAAGTTGTAGAGGTATAAAGAATTATGAAAAGTTTAATTATATATGGTAGTCAATAAGGAACAGCAAAAGCATACGCTACAAAACTTTCAGAGATAACAGAAATTCCTTGCATAAGTTATGAAAACATAAAGGATATAAAGGATTACGAGCAGATAATTTATTTTGGGGGGTTGTATGCAGGTGGTGTAAAAGGATTAAAAAACACATTTAGACTATTGAAAAATAGCAATATCAAAACGATTCTGGTTACTGTAGGGCTTGCAGATGTAAATAATAAAGAAAATACTAATAACATTAAAGCCTCCCTTGAAAAACAACTTGAAAAAGATATTTATAAAAACTCTTTAATCTTTCACTTAAGAGGTGGTATAGACTACAGTAAATTGAATTTCAAGCACAAGACTATGATGAAAATGTTATATCATTCTCTTAAAAACAAGCCAGTTGAAAGCCTTACGCAAGAAGATAAGGCACTGATAGAAACCTATAACACAAAAGTAGATTTTGTTGATTATGATTCGCTAAAACAAATTGTAGAGGTAATTCAATAAATCTCAGTTTGAAAAGGGGAAATGAAAAAGTGGCAATTTCAAATATAAATACAATTATTAGTAATGATATTCAAAAAGTTTGGAACATTGTTTTAGCTGTTGATAAATATAACTCATGGCGAAGTGATTTGAGCAAAACAGAAATAATAAATGACAAACAATTTATTGAATACACAAAAAATGGATATGCTACTACATTTACCGTTACCGTTGCAGAACCATATAAACGCTGGGAATTTGATATGGAGAATAGCAACATGAAAGGTCATTGGATTGGTGTTTTTATAGACAAAGGGAATGAAACACAAATAGACTTTACAGAAAATGTGATACCTAAAAAGTGGTTTATGAAACCTTTTGTAAAAACCTATTTGAAAAAACAACAAAAGCAATTTGTTCTGGACTTAAAGAAAGCATTGGAATAATAAAATTCAAGATTGGAGGGTTGGAAATGACTTCAAGTAAAGATTATTTACAATTTGTTTTAGAACAATTATCAGAATTACAAGAAATAACATATCGTGCAATGATGGGAGAATTTATTATCTATTATCGTGGAAAAATCGTTGGCGGTATATATGATGATAGGTTACTGGTAAAACCAACAAAGTCTGCAATTTCTTATATGCCAACAGTTACTTATGAAATTCCATACGAAAACGCCAAAGAAATGTTATTGGTGGAAGAAGTTGATAATAAAGATTTTCTGACGGGGTTATTTGATGTGATGTATGATGAACTACCAACGCCAAAACCTAAAAAGAAAAAATAAACAGCTTCTAGTTTACAATTTCATATCCATATACACAAAGCAGTTAGTTTTAGGATTGACTGCTTTTTAAAAAGACACCATTTAGGTGTAATGATGTCTTTTGGGTGTTATTTTATAGGTCATATCAAGGCTCATTCAATCGTGGTAAATTCGTGGTAAAATGAGTTTTTTCTATACTTCAAAATACTTGAAAGTATAGTGTTTATGCGGATAATCGAAAATTAGATATAAAATTTTATATAAAGAATTATCAAAAATAGATGATATCATTCTTTATAAATGTCCTAATAATGCTCATACAGGTATTTTATCGATGAATATAAAAGGATATAAAAGCAATGAAGTTGCAGATATTTTAGAAAATGATTTTGATATAGCTGTGAGAAGTGATTATCATTGTGCTCCTTTTATTCATAAATACTTAGATAGTATTTCTTATTTAGGAACTGTAAGAATAAGCCTAGGCTTTTTTAATAATGTAAATCAGTGTGATAGATTGATTAGGGCTTTGGAGGAAATTTGTTATGACGTTTAAAAACCTTACAAATATAAAATATGATTACCAAACACTATCAGATGAAGTTGTACATGATTTCTTCATTCCTACTTTAAGTAAGAGTATTAGCTATAAACGTGCAGTAGGCTTTTTTTCTTCAAATGTGCTGTTAGATCTTACAAAAGGCTTATCTTCATTTGCTTTGAATGGTGGGAAAATGCAATTGTTGATTGCACCAACTTTGACGAAAGAAGATTATGATGCCATAAAAAATGGTTATGACAAAAAAGAGTATTTGAATAAGAAGATTGAATCGAACTTTGATGAATTTATTGAATATAATCAGAAAAAAGATAGGTTTGGATTGTTATCCTTTTTGATAAAAAATAGTATTCTTGATATAAAAATAGTGTTTATTGATAGTGATAATGATAAGGCTATTTTTCATGAAAAATTAGGAATCATGTATGATGAGGATGATAATATGATTGCATTTTCTGGATCTGCAAATGCAACATATCAAGGTTATCATTCAAACTATGAAAATATAGATGTTTATTGCTCGTGGATATCTGAAGAATCAAGACAGAGATGTATTTCTAGAGAAATTAGATTTAATAATTTATGGAGAGGGAGAGAAAAAGGTACTTTTACATTAGAATTCCCAAAAATAATAAAGGAAAAAATTTTGGCGTACTCATCAGATAAAGAATCAATTGCAAATATTGATTTAGAGTGGATAAAACAATATAAGCGAAGACAAGCTTTGAATATTGATGCAGAACCTAGTTTAGATAATATTATTTTAAGAGATTATCAAAAAAATGCTATTAACGTATGGAAAGACAATCACTATGTAGGAATTGCTGATGCATGCACAGGCGCAGGTAAAACATTTTTAGGATTAGCTGGTTTAGTAAAATTATTTGAAGAAAAAAAGAGGGTTTTTGCTTGGATTTGTTGTCCTTACACTCATTTAGTAGATCAATGGAAAGAAGAAGTAAAATTATTCAATATTAATCCAATTGTCTGTTATGGATCTTTTGATAAGTATAGAGATAAATTAAAAAGAGCAGTTATGAAATTTTATAATCAAAGAACAAATTTTGTCTGCGTTATAATCACTAATGCGAGTTTTAAAACTGACAATATTCAAAAGTTATTTGACAAAAATATAAATCAAACGTTGTTAATGGTAGATGAGGCACATAATTTTGGAGCATATCAGCTTAGTAAATTTATGAAACCAGATGTACCTTATAGATTGGCTTTATCAGCAACACTTGATCGATATGGTGATCCTAATGGAACTAAAAAATTATATAATTACTTTGGTAAAAAATGTATAGAATATACTTTATCTCAGGCTATTGAAGAAAAAAAACTAACACCTTATAAATATTATCCAATTATAGTTTGCCTAACAGATGAAGAGTTAGAAAAATATATTTATATTTCAAAAAAAATAGCTAAATTGTATTCGTTCCAAGAAAAAGATGAAGAGCCTTCAGAAGAAATAAAAAGGTTATTAATAAAGCGCTCTAGAATTGTTTCAGGTGCAAAAAATAAAGTAGATGCATTAAAAAATGAACTTATAAAATATAGAAATGAAAATAATATATTAGTTTATTGCGGCGCTGTTAAATATGGAAATTTTGGATATGAACAGTCTATTGAAGAGAAAAAACAAATTGATATTGTTTTGAAAATGATGACAAATGATTTAAAAATCAAGGCATGTAGATTCACGTCTGAAGAAACCATAGAGGAAAGGAGAAATATTATAAACGCTTTCAAAACTGAGCGGGTGCAGTCATTAGTAGCAATAAAATGTTTAGATGAAGGAATGAATGTTCCTGCAATAAAAACTGCTTTTATTTTAGCTAGTAGTACAAATCCCAAAGAATATATACAAAGAAGAGGAAGAGTCCTTAGAAAATATCCAGGGAAAGAATGCGCTGAAATCTATGATTTTATTACTTTACCGATTTCTATTAAGGCAGCAAGTTCTATAGGATACATAGATTCATACACACAAGGATTAGTAAAAAGAGAATTAATGAGAATGAAAGATTTTGTTAATCTATCAAGTAATCCTTCTTTTTCAAACAATATAATTAATGAAATAATGGATGCGTTTAATATGGACATAATTCAAGAAGAGGTATCAATATATGAATGATAATAAATTTAATCAAGAAAAATTAAGAAACATTTTAAATTTTGCTTATGAAGAAACTAAAAATTACAAAACTGTAAATTCAACAGCAGTTCAAAAAATTATAAACAAAATGAAAGAGGAGTTGAAAGAAAGTGAAGATTAATTCCATAAAACTAACTAATTTTAGGCAATATAAAAATGTTGAATTAGAATTTGAATATAATAATGAAAAAAATGTAACTGTTATTATTGGAGATAATGGCTTTGGGAAAACAACACTGGTAGGTTCATTTTTATGGTGTCTCTATAAAAATAAGTCTTTTTTTAAAGATAAAATATTATTAAATAGAGATGTAGCTGATTCAATGAGTATAAATGATGAAAAACCTGTTAAGGTAGTTTTGGAAATTGAACATGATTCCAAAATATACGTTATTACAACGGAAGAAGATTATAAAAAGTCAGATAGTGGAGATGTGATTATTAGTAAGAAGGCCTTTCAAGATATGATCGTAACAGATGAAGATAGGACCATTACTGTTTCACAATTTATGTTTGAGATCGAAAGGGATAGAATACTTAAAGAAGAATTATCAACATTTTTATTTTATGATGGAGAAAATAATAAAATTGAAACTTCCATGGGTTCAAAAAAAATGAAAAATGCGGTTTATGGGTTTATGGGAATACAAAAGATAATAAATATGAATACACAATTTGATCCTAAAATTTCTGGTACAGTTATTAGAGAATTGCAAAATGAATTAAAATCTGATGATGATTTAGAAATGAATGAATTAAAAAATCAATTAGAAGAATATCAATCAAAAAGAAATAATGCATTAGATACTGTGGAAAAAAACGAAGATGAAATTGAAAAAATCACAAAACTTATATCAGAAAAAGAAAAAATTTTAGATGTTAACAAAGATATTGAGCATTATCAAAAAGATAAACGAAAAATTGAGAATAATATACAAGATTATAAAACAAATATTTCTAAAAAATATCAATATGCATTAGATATTACGAATGGACGTACAAATAATATGTTAAGACAATTATTTGCATATTGTTATAAATCTAAAAATATTGATAAATTTTTAGAGGAAAGCAGCTTTAATTCGAATAATTCTTTATCTCATATAAGTGAAGAAGTTATTGATCAATTAATCAACCGCGGTTTTTGTTTGTGTGGAAGAAAAATTGAAAGCAAATCAGATGTATATAATCATTTGATTGAAGAAAAAAATCATATGGAGCCACATGATTTTGGAAAATACTTAAAAGATTTTTGTGAGTTTGAAGAAACTTCTTATATAAATGTTAAAAATAGAACTAATCAATCATGTTTGGAAGCTTATGACGAATTTTTACAAATGGTTGAGAAATATGATAATTCAAAAACCAGATTACAAGAATTAAAAGAAAAAATAGAAGGTCGTCCAGATGTTGGTAAACTTCAATCTCAAATTAACAATTATAAAATTCAAATTAATGGTTTAACTAGTAGAAATGATTATATTAGTAATGATCATTTACCTATGATTGATAATGATATTGATAAAGTAAATAAAAAGATAGAAAAATGTACTAAAAATAATGTGGAAAACGCTCTTATTAATAAATGTATAGCTTATGCTAAGGCTATCCATAGACGTACGGATACTAGAATTAAACAAAAAAAATTGGAATTGAAAAATTCACTTTCGTTAAATACACAAGAGATATTTAATAGTATGTATCATGGTGATATTGAACTTATGCTTAACGATGATTTTCAACCAATTACATTACTTAACGGTCAAAATATAGATAATTCAACTGGAATTGGTACAGTTAAAAATTTTGCTTTCGTTACAGCTTTAATGAAAACATTAAATGAATTAAAAGTAATGGGAGTTGAGGATAGTGATGAATATAAAGAAATTTATCCATTAGTTATAGATGCACCTTTTTCAAATACCGATAGCGAACATATTGCTAATATTTGTAAAGCTTTGCCTAAATACTGTAATCAATTAATTATGGTAGTAATGAAAAAAGATTATGATAATGCATACGAAGGATTAGCAAATAATATTAATCGAGTTTATCAAATAAAAAAACATTCTGATACTTACGATACGATTGAGGAGTTGGATATATGATATTTAGTAGTGATTTAAGATTACATGGAAGACATGCAGAATTAATAAAAAAATATTCCAGAGACAAACAAGCCGAAGAACAGTTTAATTTAACTGTTAAAGATAACATGGGCAACACGCATAATACATATATTTTTGAAACAATGATACAAGCATATATGGTTTCAGCACTTATAGGAATAATAAGTGAAAAAAAAGTTGAAAACGATACTCAGAGTGAGCCTACCGCCAATATTCTTTCGGATACATTAATAAAAAATAGATCGGATTTAGAACGAATTACGAGATTTATGATACTTTCAAAAAATGATGGTATTTCTGTTGATTTAAAAATAAGAAATGCTTTTACTCTTAATAAAAATGTTTTACTTGAAAAGGAAGTAACAGCATATTCAAGATATGGAATGGAAATTATTGATAGTTATTTTAACGAATGTATTACTCAAGAAGATATTGTTAACCAATTATATTCTTTTATGAAGGATTATTCTATCGACAAATTTTAACTTATAAAGCTTTAGTTTTTTTAAAAAAGACTAATTTGTGAAAAATAAAAATAAAAAGATAGATATTTTATTAATATTCGCTGACAAAAAATAAATTAAAATTAATTGTTAGTATAGATGATACCTATTCAAGGTGTGGATAAATGTATTATTGCTCATGATGTTTTAAGTGAAAAAGTAAATGTTAATGATGAAAATGTTGTTACTCTTGGTGGTGAACTGGTAGATTTTGAAACAGCTGAATTTTTACCAAGTCAGGGTAAGAAAATCACATTTCTTGAAATGGAAAAAAAGCTTTACAAGATCTTGGGCCACTTCGTCAAATAACAGCTCAGTTTACAATGAATAAATTGCCTATAACAATTGAAACAAATGCTACCGTTGAAAAAAATTGAAGACAAAGTTGTTATTGCAAGTGGAAAAGAATATTTATATGATGGTGTTATTATAGCAGTTGTTTTAAATCAAATGACACAAGTGATTATGAAAAACTTGACATATCAACTCATATTATTGGTGATTGTAAAAAATCAAATGTTGCTTAGATGCGGTTAGAGATGCATGTTATGCAGTATTAGATATTAATAAATAATAAAACAGGATGAACAATAATTGTGTTGTAATATTCCTATTTTTAAATTATTTTTAGAATTACTATAGAACAATTATTAAATATGATAAAATTAGATAAAAGAAAGTTGATTATAATAATTTAAAAACAAAGGAGATATGTCTATGTATTTTAAAGAACCGTTTGACAAAGAAAAAATTGAAAAACAACATGAAGAATTATTAAATATTTTTAAAGAAGATCTTTCAAATTTATCTGATAAAACAATCAAGAAACATATACAAAATGTAGATTTCTTTATCAATGAATATTTATTAAATCGTAATAATGCAAATTATGAAGAAGTTAATAATGAAGTTGATTTGTTTTTTAGAGATTTCTTTATTAGGAAATGTATGTGGTCTTCACCAAATTCTATAAAAGAAACAGCAGCTAGTTTTAAAAAGTTTTATAAATCAATGATGAATCATGATAAATTTAAAAAAGATGACTATAAATGTTTATGCGATACCATTAAAGATGAAATGAAATCTTGGCAAGAATCATGTGATTACTATGATAGCGGAAAACCAAATTGGGATCCGTTTCAATTTTAAAGGTAGGGTAATAAGAATTGTATAACGATAAGATTGAAATAGAAAGTCCTTATGGACATATTACCATTAGCTATGGTCGACATGATAAGCATCGAGTAAGAGTTCTTGATATAGATGGTGGTATGGAATCAGCAACTTATATAGAAGAAGAATTACAAAATGAATTACTTTTTGAATATATGTATTTATTTGATTTAATGTTTGATGAAAATTATTTAGAAAATAGACAAATTAATGATGTTTTGTTAATTGGTGGTGATGCTTTTCATTATCCCAAATATTTTTTAGCACATCATCAAGGAAATATTGATGTTGTTGAAATTAACAAAGTTCTTTATGATATTTCTAATAAATACTTCTATTTAGAAGAAACTATTAATAAATTTGATAAGAATAAAAATAGATTTCATTGTTATTTTGAAAACGGAAGAGATTATATAAATAGGAACAAAAAAAAAATATGATGCTATTTTAAGTGATGTCTTTATTGGTGAAAATTTAGTATTAGAACTTCATTCATTGGAAGCAATCAAAAGAATAAAAGAATCTTTAAATCCACAAGGAATTTATATAACAAATATCATTGGTTCATTAAGTGATAAATATAGTCAAAATATAAAGAATGTTGTAAAAACACCCAAACAATGTTTTAAATATATTTATGTCTTTAAAGCACAAGAAAAGAATGATCATCAAAAAAGACAAAACTTAATCGTTGTTGCTGTAGATCAAGAAGTTCATTTTAATATTATAAGTTATCACAATATTAATCAAAAGAGATATCATCAAGGAATGATCAATCATGTAGATGATTTGGATTTAAGTAATGCTCGTGTGTTGTTTGATGAAAATATTAAATAAAAATACAAGAATCAAACTTTTTTCATCGTTTCATAGATGACTTTTGCTCGATCATTAATATTTAGATTTTATCGAATAATGTCTTTTTTATTTAACAAATAAAGTCTCCCTAATGATATAACAAAAGAAATAAGTAAAGAGGGTGATGTTTTTGTTAAATACTGAAGAAAAGTTATTAAATGCTGAATTTGAAGAAAAGTTTATTCAAAAGAATAACTCTTATAATCTCTCATCAGATAAATTGGTAACGAAAGTAAATGATTATGGCGATTTTTTCACAAGAAGAGTGGGTGTTTTGATTGATAAAATCAAGAATAGTACTTTTATTAGAAGAAAAGTAAAAGAATTTACTAAAATAGTAGGAAAACATATCTCTCAAACAAAGTTAAAAAACATTTAAGTACGCAATTAGGAATTACAGTTGTCAAGATTTCTGATTTAAAATATCAAACGTGTTTAGATGAAGAAACGTGTAATCAATTATTTGAACTCATTTCGCAAGAATCACTATTAAAAAATGAATTTATTGAGATAGTAAAGAGATCTATACAAGATACGTCATTAAGAATGAATAAGGGCGCATATGATTTTGAATTATGTTATACTTTTTTGATCGCTAAATTTTACGTAGATTATTATGATTATCAACAACAAAATATAACTTATCTAAAAAATCAAATTAACAATCTTATACATATGTCAAACGAAGAAATAAGTAACTTGGCTGAAGAACTAAATAAAAGTGATAAAGAAGTTCAAGAGAAATATGACCAAGATTTAATAAATGAAAATGAATTAACTGAAAAAATAACAGATGCTATTTTACCAATAGATAACAAAATTGAAAAGTTTGATGGAATAGAACAAAAAATGTTTGAGGTTGATGGATTAGATGTTCAAACAGAAACGCTTATTTCAAATAAAACACATGAAATTGTAAAAAAATATTTTTTATACAATCAAGAAGATGAAGAACAATTAGTAGAGGAGTATTTTTTTAAAACAGCAAACGTTTATCATATTATAAAAATGTGTAGGATATTTAATAACGATTTTTGATTATTTTAAATGTAGATGCTAACATGAATGATGGCTATTCATTTTTGATTACCAGAGATTTCATGCTCTTTTTAACACATTATCTATTAATCGGTCCTGATGATTTTAAAGAAGAATTATTAGATTTATGTCAAGATTTACTCAATAAAAATCTTATCGTAGCTAATAATTATACAGAATATATGAACAGCTTTGATGATGCGCCATACGTTACAATTGTTTCATATATATGGAATGTATTTCAAAAAAGGCTGGTTGTTTAATGAAAAAAGAACGCGAATTTGCAGATTATCTTCATAAACAAGGGTTTGTTGAATTTTATCATGCATGGATTGAAAAATATAAAAAAACTAGGATATATGAAGTGAACCGACTTTGTTGGACAAAAAATAATTAACTTAATGATAAGGCTTGA
>OLNH01001591.1_pt1 | contig 10926 bp, 20 predicted proteins | sample 1643101 | NCBI WGS metagenome assembly OLNH01 (sample SAMEA3136758, study PRJEB25190) | human gut metagenome | biome: human gut; feature: human-associated habitat; material: faeces | place: Austria | collected 2013
TCGCTAGAGCCTGTTTGAAAAAGCATTCCCGCAATCTGCACGCTCCACTTTGCAGTATATTTTACCCGAATTCGGTTGCCGTAGCTCGCTATGGTGTTCTCATCCGGGCAAAATCTCCCACAAATGTGACGTACATCTTGCAGAAAACCTTTTTCAAACACGCTCAAAGAACAGAAAAGCTACACGCTAGAATTCTGTTTAAATACGGATTTTACTGTCCGTAAAAACGGACTTTGGATAAGTCTGTCAAAAATACATAAGATAAACACCTGGAAATGGTGAACTGTCTTATTGTCAGATTGGAGAAAGTAGGATGGAGAAAAGAGTGCAGGACTACACCCAGGACATTCTGGCTGTAGTAAGAAGTAATACCTCTCCGGCAGCTATGAGCGATAAGCTGGGAGATTTTCATGCCAATGACATTGCAGATGCAATGCCGAGGCTGACTGTTCAGGAACGCTGCAAACTGTACCGTATTCTGGAACTGGATATGCTGTCCGATATTTTTGAGTATACGGACTCAGATAATGCAGCAGAATGTGTGAAAGAGATGGATGTAAAAGAATACATACAGCAGGCATCAGAAGTCCATGGCTTTGCGCTGGAAGTAGCCAGAGCCATGACAGGTATCCAGCAGATGCCGGAATTTTCTTCCGAAGAAATGACCATAGCGGATGCAAGTAAGCTGACAGGCTTTCCGGAAACATCAATCCGTGCCGGAATCCTGAACAACTGGCTTCCGATCGGCGTTGCCACGCAGAACGGCAAACAGGTCTATGGGAATGTAGATGGAAGAATCAAATTTTACATATTTCCAAGAAAAGTCTGGGAAGTAACCGGACATGTATGGAGGGGAGCAGAGAATTTATGACAGCACAGCAGGTAAGCAGATATATAGATCTGGTAAACAGACGAATGCAAATTCTTGAGCATTGTGGCGTGGACTGGAAACCGGAATACGGTCTGGAACTGAACCTGATTGAGAAAGAACTTGCGGATCTCCGACCTCTGGTAGATGCAGAGCATCAAAGGAGAGGGGGTGAATAAAGATGCAAAAGAATCTGATCATCAGTCTGATCACAGGCCAACTTGTAGCACTACTTCCAATATGGGATTGGGGAAATAAGCTCACATTCCTGACAGGAAGTATCTGCATAACGATCGTGGCCATGATCATACTCACGTGGCTGGAGGACAAAACAAGAGCAATAAAAAGAGCCCTCACATCTGCAAATGTAAAGGGCTTACGTAATTAAGACATGTTTAGTATATCAAATTCACAGAAGAAATCAAGAGGTAAAAAATGATTAAAGCAGAAACTATCGGAAACGGCGTAAGCATAAGCATCGACGGAGACGGCGAAACAATGCAGAGAGAATTTCTTGGCATTGTTACGACAATCACAGAAACATTAATAGAAGAAGAAAACATGTCTCCAGAAGAGGCAACAGATGCGATAAAGAAATGTTGCCGGGCTGGAACATGCTATGCGATACACCGGTTGAAACAGAAAACAAAATAAAAAAAGCTCAGGTGTTGCACCACCTGAGCCAGGACCATCCGGCCCCTGGAGAAAATTAGTTTACATAAATATAACACCAGGGAGCCGGAAAGTCAAGCATTCAGCGGTTATACACCGCTATATTTTTAACCTTTTTCGAGGGGACAAGATCCCCTTGCAGGCTTGATTAAACGTATTAGAGATGGAACGAGGAACGCTATATGAGGTGTGGGTATATAAGGCAGACCTGGGACTGTGGAAACACCAGAGAGGTGGAAGAAAAACATACAGGAAGATACGGAGCCAGAGGACAGAAACGCCAGAAGAGACGGAAGGCCACTCCTGAAGAGATAGAAAAACAGAATCAATGGAAAAGAGAAAGAGATGTCCGCAGGCTGATCAAGTGGAACTTCGGCATAGGGGATTACTGGTTCACTCTGACATACAAGAAAGAATCCCGGCCACCCTGGAAGCAGATGCAGAGGGATGTATCAAGATTCATCCGAAAACTCCGAGACAGATATAAAAAATATGGATGGGAGTTGAAGTACATATATCGTCTGGAGATTGGAAAAAAAGGAGGCCCCCACGTTCATATTCTGATTAACCGGAAATCAAATGATGAGACAGATACAGGACTACTGGTGGAAACACTCTGGGATCACGGCCATGCACAGACAAAAAGAGTATACGACGTAGATTCTGGAGAACTGGCACAGTACATAACCAAGCCGCTACAGGAACATGAGCCGGAAGATCTGAAGAGATACCATCCATCCAGGAACCTGATCCGGAAAGATCCGGAAAAAGAAGAAATAAACAGACGGAGCTTACTGGACAAGCGCGGAAGGCCGAGAGACCCGAAACCACCAAAGGGCTGGGCAATCGTGCCAAATTCGGTAAAATGCGGGAAAAACAAGATCACTGGATACGCATACCGGCATTACATATTGATCAAAACAGAGAAAAGAAGGGATTAACATGCAGCAAGTAAATGTTTTTATTGAGACAAGCAGCCGGTTTCGCGGAAATGTGGAAAGAAAATGTGGATATGTGATGTCAACTCAGCTCCGGACAGGGGAAGGGACAAAGGAACATCTTGGAAGGGTAGCCGGAACGTATCATCAAGCCATATTGCTCACCATGGTAGACGCGCTGAATCACATGACAAGAGCCTGTGACGTGTGCTTTTACATAAGTGATCTGTATGTTACAAGTCGCCTTGGAAAGATTAGAGAAATGGCTAATTCCGGTTGGTTGGACACGAAAGGAAAACCAATCGCGAACAGAGAGGAATGGAGGAAACTGTTTAAAGCTGTAAAGCAGCTTCCAGATGCACACAAAATCTCCGCAAAAACAGAGAAACACAGTTATTCCACATGGTTGCGGGAGGAGATGAAACACGATGAGTGCAAAAGAATACTGGGGCAAGGGCTGGAGCCTGCGTCCAGAACACGATACAGCAACAATGGAATGTCTGGGTACCATTATTAAGAGTGGCATCCGGTTTACATACTACAAAGACGAAAAAGGAGGAATATGGTTTGATGATGAACCCGAAGGAGGAAAACCAGAGTGGATGCAGAGAGCAGACAGAGAACGAAGAAAGCGTAAGCGACATTCTTGAGAACCTGGAAAACTATGTCTGTGACGGATTATGTTGTCATCGCGGAGAAAAACTGACACAAGAGGAAATGGACTGGTACTGTGCACATTGCGAACTGCAGAGATACGTAGATAAGATTGAGGAGAGGCTTAATACTATCAGTGAATCCGGTTCTGTACGTTGCTATGCGTGTAGATACTGCAAAAAGGTTGATACTGAGAATGGCAGCAGTCTGTATTGTGCAAAAGACAGCGGAAGGTTAAGCAAGACAACCTACGATAGTACCTGCCTGAAAGGCAAGAAATGAGGAGGATATCATGAGAACAATAGCAATCATCAATCTGAAAGGCGGTGTGGCCAAGACCACATCAAGTATTAATATTGCATACATACTGATGCGAAAAGGGTACAGAGTACTCCTGGTAGACAATGACAAGCAGGGAGACTGCTCGCGTGGAATGAACCGCCGCACCCAGGACGGAGAAGGAATTGACCGGATCATGACGGACCGGCATCCAGACATGGGAAAATTGATCAGTAAAACGGACTATTTGCACCTGGATATCATCACAGCAAATCTGGGACTTTTGACCGCAAACATGGAAGTGACCATGGACCGGGTACGTCCACAGCAGAACCGGTTAAAAAAAGCATTGCAGCAGGTAGCTGATAATTATGACTTTTGTGTAATTGACAATGCCCCAGATATTAATGTATCAGTGATCAACGCCCTGACTGCCGCAGACGATGTCCTGATTCCGGTAGAAGTGGACGATAACACCCTGGAAGGTATGAATGAGCTCCTGGAGCAGATCGATGACGTAAAAGAAGAACTGAATCCGGATTTGAAGAACGTCCGCTGTTTCGTAACAAAATATCAGAAATTTAACCAGGCACATTTGCAGGGAGCAGAAATCATCGAAGAAAAGTATCCGGCAATGAAAACAAAGGTTCGTTTCTCAGGAGTGGTAGCAAGGAGTACGTTTGTGCGTATGCCGGTAGCATTACACAGCCCACGATCGGCAGCGGCAGAAGACTACGAAACATTAGTGGACGAGTATTTAAACATGATCGGAGATGAAGATAATGGCAAAATTTGACTTAAAAGGGCTGCTCAATGACAGATCAGTTCCGGATCGGCAGCAGGATCAGAAAATCGTATACCGGAATCCGGAAGATCTGATCCCTTCGGAGGACAATTTTTACAACACAGAAAAGCTCGAAATGCTGAAACAGTCCATCGAACTCTTAGGAATCCTCCAGCCGCTCCTGATCGAAAACCGGGACGGAAAAGACTATGTAATAGCCGGACACTGCCGCCGGAAGTGCTGTATTGATTTGATCCAGGAAGGAAACGACAAATTCAGCCGGATTCCCTGCATATACAAGTCATCATCCGAACTGGAACAGGATGCGAGCCAGGGGGACGAAATAGTGCGTCAGATCATGCTTATTCAAGCGAATGTATATCGTGAAAAAACTGACTGGGAAAAAATGACAGAAGTTTTGACGATGGAAAGCCTGCTGACAGAGCTTAGAAAAAAAGTCCCCATGCAGGGAAGAAGCAGAAAAATATTAAAAGATATAAGCAAAACATCCGCCGGGCAATTAGGACGATACCACACGATCAGCAGACATCTGTGTGAACAGTTGATGTCAGAATTCAAGGAAGACAGAATCAAGATCTCCGTGGCCTACGAAGCAGCAAGGCTTAGTGAGGAATACCAGAAGCAGGCTTGTGAGATGTACGCAGAAACTGGGGTTCTGACATTGAGTGATATCGAAGGCCTGTACCGGCAGCAGGAAGCTGAGAAAGGCATTCCAGGCCAGATGAGTATAGAAACAGCAACAGGCCAGAACAGACCTCCGGAAGACGATACAGAGATCCCAGCAGAAACACAGATTGAGCGCTTCTACGAGAGTACAAACAAGAACATGAAGAACTACATCATCCAGGAAGACAAGAACATGTCAATATTCATGCTCTCAAATCTGTATGGAACAGCACGTGTCCGAAACGGACACCTAAACTATCAGGGGACAACCGCCGGAATTACATTCAATCCGGGAGGAGTATTTGAACACGAGCTGTCCTGGCAGTCCCTGGCAAAGATCCTGATCGGCAAGTACGGGCACAAGAAACCGGTCAAGATGGTATCTGTAGATGCACCAGAGAAGCCGAAAAAGAAAGATAACGAAATGCCAGGACCGGCAAAATGTACCACTGGAAAGAGCAAATCGGGAATATGCGGGGCAGCAGCCTGCTGTGGTACGGAATATAAATGCTGTGCTCAGTGTCCAGATGATTGCAACATTCGGTGCGGCTGGCTGGAAGACCGCTGCCAACTGGCAACAGAAACGCCGGACGAAAAGCAGCAGGAAAATTTTGCTGAGGATAACAAAACGTCAGACCATCTCGGCGAAACCACCGAGATGCCGGATGCCTGGCCGCAGGATCTGAAGGATATCCCAATCCCAACGCAAACAGAAATAATGGGATATTTGTACGATGAGGAGCGAAAACTCAGGGAAATTCTTGAAACGGAAAAAGAAGAACCCGGGATGCCGCGCATGGAGATTGTGAGACAGCAGTTAATCACAGCCGGATTGAGACTGATCAAGAATCTTGTTGAAGATTGCCAGGACAAATAAATAAGGGTATTTTCGAAAATCCGATTAACATATAGAACCTGCCGCATGAGCCTGTCAGAAATGCGGCAGGGGAAAGGAGAGTGTCCGATTCGGACACATGCAAAATGAATTACGATAATTTGAAATTCCCAAAACAGGGAAAGAAAAAAAGAAAAAAACCCAAACTGGGGAAGTATCCATGCGAAAGACAGAAGGAGAGCATTATTCCAGGAGATAAAAAAGGTAGATGCTACATATGTGGGAGCCATGTAAATATACAGAACCACCACATATTTTTCGGAAATGGCAACAGAACCAATTCAGATTATTGTGGCCTTACCGTACATCTGTGTCTGGAACACCATAAAGAAGGCAAGATGTCAGCTCACAAAAACAGGGAAGTTAATTATAGACTTAGACAGATAGCACAGAGGGCCTTCGAAAGAGAGCATGGCAGCAGGGAGCAGTTCATGAAAATCTTCGGTGAAAATTGCCTGGAGGAAGAAGATGAAAAGAAGGATATACCTGTATAAGATTGTAGACCAGACTGGGAAACAGGTTTTTGAGGACCTGCTGACAGCCAAACAAGTCACAGAGAAGATTGGCTGTACAAGTGCCAACGTTGGCCAGGCAGCAGCTAATTTCGCCCTTGTAGGCAAGAAGTACCGGATCATTCCGGAGGATATTAAGCTCAGTAAAAGATTGGACATTGTATTAATCCTCGAATGGGACAGGGTACGAAGGAAGATCTTGCAGGCAGCAGGGAGGGAAGTATGAATAAGAGACAGAAAAAGAAGTTATTCAAGAAAAGAGCTGGCTTTTACCCACCGGGAGGCTTTAATACCTTCGGGTTCCAGATCTTCACCGGAATCGGAATGACCAAGAAGAAATGGGAGAGACTGGACAGGATGCTGGATGATCTATTTGGAAACATGGAATATGACCGGAACACCAGAAACGTAGAGAATTTCAACCGGATTATGGCAGAAAGAAAAAAGTTGGCCAGAATTGCCAGAAACTGAGAAATGGAGGAATTACAGAGTGAAAAGACCTGAAATTACAGCAGAATTATCAGCTATGACTGAGAAGAAAATAAATGCATATAACGATCCTCGTGTTTATTGGGCAAAAGAAGTCACATTTGATTATTCTACAGATCATGCGGTCAGAGTAGATTATATGCGCTTTGTACCGGCGAACAATAGCGTTTCTGGAATAGAAAAAGGAGATTTCTACTGCTACGAGGTTAAATCTTCCATTGAGGACTTCCGTTCAGGCCATGGCCTGAACTTTCTGGGCGATTATAATTATTTAGTCATGCCATCGGATGTATATGCAGCAGTATCCCAGAAAGTTCCTCATTATGTTGGAATATACACCCCTGACGGAAATGAATTGGTCTGCATTAGGAAAGCAAAAAGGCATAACCGTACAAAATCTGTACCTGAAATGCTTTTGATGATGTTCCGATCTGCAAGCAGAGAATATAGAAAAGCAAGGAGAAAATGATGGAAAAGACATGCAAAACCTGCATCAACAATGATGATGGCCTTTGCGACCGCAAAGGAATCCTTGTAGAAGACGAAGATTCTTGTGAGCATCACTGGCCAGTAGGGAAAAAGGTCAAAATAAAAAACATGAGAAGAAACTGGACATCACACCAGAGCTGGCTATAGCAGCCTATAACACACTGATCCAGTTTTGCAGAAGCCAGCCGGCCAGTGAGGATGGTACCTGCAATAGATGCGTTTTATATCAGAATTGTCCTGGTACATCGGATTTTTTGCCGGAGGACTGGAAGGAGATAAAGAAAACATGAGATTTTGTTTAATAGTAATTTCGTATGTCATGTTAGGATGGTTTGCGGTTAGAGGAAACATAATGTGGACAATAGTAATGAGCACATTAATTATTACAACATATCTGGAAGAAAGAAGGGATTGAATGAGCTATAAGAACAAAGAAGGTTATCCAGATCCGACTGAAGGAGAAGCAATCCGAAGAGCCAGCCGGATGCCGACACATATCTATAATGTCAGCTGTGCCTTAAATGCTGTGGCAGGGCTCCATGGACTTGAAATCATGGGTCTGAGAGATAAGAAAACAGGAAAAGAATGGCCACAGAGGGGGGGTGAGTAGTATGTGGGTAATATTTCTTGGTTCCGGCATGGTGTTCGGAGCCGCAGCCCTGGTGTTAGCCTGGATAGGAAGTAAAGTAATCCTGTCGATCAGGCGGCAGCAGAAGAAGTTTGAAATTGAAGATGAAACTTACAACAAAGTAAAGAAAGCAATCAAAGAAAAGGAGATCGAAAATGAAGAGTAAAGTTATTATCGGAATCGTGGTAGCAGCAGTTCTTGGTGGAGGATACACAGTATCAAGAATGGATTTTATCGGCACAGGCAAAGTCGGCATTGTTTATAACTATAAAGACGGAGTACAGGATAAAGTGCTGACTCCAGGAATGCACTTTATTGCACCAATGAACAAAGTAAAGGAATTTAGTACCAGCAATGAGATCCTTGTTCTTACAAAGGACAAGAGGGATGGCAGTAAAGAAGATGATTCCTTTAAAGTAGCAACATCGGACGATGCCAGCATTGCAGTATCTTTCCAGATGAGTTACCGGTACGATCCAGATACAGTGATTGATACATACAAGCGATTCAAAGGAATGGACGGAGAAGATATTATCGAAAACCGTGTCAAAACTGTTTTGAAGTCAAAGATTTCTGAGGTTACAACCGATTATTCCATGATGGACATCTATTCCGGAAACAGATCCGAACTGAATAATGCCATTACAGAGTATCTCAACAAAGATTTTCACAAAAAATATGGCATTGAAGTCCTGGATGCCTCTATCGTAGACGTTCATCCGGACAAAAAGCTGAAACAGGCTATTGATAACAGAGTGACAGCTTTACAGGAAAAACAGCAGGCTCAGGCAGAACAGGAAAAGGTTAAAGTCCAGAAAGAAACAGAAAAGCTCCAGGCTGAAGCGGATGCCCAGATTGAACTGACCAAGGCAGAGGCAGACGCAAAGAAGGCTAAGGTTAAAGCAGCAGCTGAAGCAGAAAACACAAAAACCAAGGCAAAAGCACAGGCAGAGGCTAATAAAGAACTTAGTGCATCCATCACGGACGAGCTGATTAAGATGAAGGAGGCAGAAGCTCACTACAAAAATGGCTGGGTTACAGTCCAGGGAGCGGATGCCGTGATCGCGGATAAATAAAAGAAATACAGAGAAAGCCGGGAGCATACACGTTCCCGGCTAAAAGCATCGAAAGGGGAGGATACCAGTGGGCGAGTTCAAGATCACCAGGAAGCTCCTGGACAATTACAGAAAGTTAAAGAGGGAAATACCGGTCCTCAGCATGGAACTGGCTGAAATGGAACAGGGGGAGGCAGGGCTAGGGAACAGCACAATATTTGATTACAGCACAGGATTCGCACGGCCACAGAGTGTAGTCGGATTCGACCAGGAGAGATACGATAGAAGAAAGAGAACATATGAACATAAAAAGGAGCAGGCGGCAGCAGTGGAACGATGGATCCAGAATATTGAAGATGGCCAGACAAGATATGTGTTCAAAGCGTTTTATCAGCAGGGATTGACCTGGGAGAAGATAGCAGAAAAGACAGGATATTCCCAGAGCCCGGACTATCCAAGACTTATGATCAGAGATAAATATTTAAAAAAATGCAAACTTTAAATTATGGTAAATATCCACAAAACGATGTAAATAATTGCAAATTCTATTGATTTTGAAAAAAAAGAAGCTATAATAAAACTAAATAAAGACACTTAAAGTGAAAAAAACATATATTGATAGGAACAAAAGTTGTGTCGCGAATATTTAGGAGGTGAAAGGATGGCAACGAAGAGCATTTTAAAAAACGTTAATATTTCAGATAAGCAATTCGCCCGTACTTTTGTGAAAGCTTTAGAGGAAGCGAATGAGACTAAATATGAACCAACGCAGCTTACTAGAAAATGTACGGAAATTACAGGGGATAAAATTAAGGAGTTTTTTGGAAAAAGGTGAATATAGCAGATATTATACCAGAGACACATTTTGTTCAGTTTAATTTGAGTGATTTATTAGATCAGCTAGGAGAGGATGAAGTAAAGAAAATCCTCTCCTCTTTTTCCTGTCCGATGAATGCAGATGTTGAAAAATTTTTAAAAGAAAAGGCAATAGAGTTTTCTAAGAGAGGTTTTTCTAAAACACATTTGGTATACTGGGAAACGGAAGACGGTATGGAAAGAGAATTTGTAGGTTATTATACCATTGCATCTAAATTTATCAGTATTGAACGAAATGCAGTTAATTCTAAGGAGGCTCGAAAACTTAGAGAGCACGGCATATATGATGAAAAAAATAATGAATACACAGTTGCGGCTCCGCTAATAGCTCAACTTGGCAAAAATTTTACAGATGGAAATAATACGTTGATTTCGGGTACAGATTTATTACATATGGCTATGCAAAAGATAAAAAAGATACAAAATGAGGTAGGTGGACGTTTTGCTTACTTGGAATGTGAAGATGTACAGAAACTTATAGATTTTTATGAAACAAATAGATTCAAGAGATTTGGAAAAAGAAAGCTAGATAGAGATGAAACGGATTTGAAAGGGAATTATCTTTTACAATATTTTATTATGTTATAGAAGCGGTCTGCTTAGGCAGGCTGTTTTTTTATGAAAAAAGTTCGGATTATTCGGAAAGTTCGTTATACAATACAATAGAAGCCAAAGGCGCAGAGACGACAAGGCTCCTTCTTTCAATAAGCTGCCAGAGCCAGCCTACACTCTGGCAGCAGTTTCGGAATACAGTTCAGTGGTAGAACGGCTGACTCATGGATCAGCATAGCGGTGGTTCGAATACATCTGTTTCGATTTCTCCATTAAGGAGAAAATCCTAACCCCATATATTTTGTGAAACGTCCTGTAGAAATATGGGACGTTTTGTAGTATTATAAATAAAAAATGTATGTGGGAGAAAGTTATGGAAGAAGAGAAAAAAGAACAATGTTTTGTAATGATGCCAATTAGTGATCAGGGAGATTATCCGAAAGGTCATTTTGACAAAATATATGAACAAATTTTTCAACCAGCTATAAAAAAGGCTGGATACGAGCCGTATAGGGTTGATGAAAATAAAATGTGTGATTCGATTATGA
>OLNH01001599.1_pt1 | contig 10874 bp, 8 predicted proteins | sample 1643101 | NCBI WGS metagenome assembly OLNH01 (sample SAMEA3136758, study PRJEB25190) | human gut metagenome | biome: human gut; feature: human-associated habitat; material: faeces | place: Austria | collected 2013
CACGACGATATACGTTCGCACGTGGGTTGTCCCAGGAACGGAATACGGCTTTGATCGCACCTACCAGCTGCTCCTTCGGATCAGTTGGGAAATCAGAACCGATTTTGGATTTATACTCAGCTTTGAACTGGTCAGCAAGCTCATGCAGGTCAGCAGCTGTAAGCTCAACGTCCTGCTTAACACCTCTCTTAGCTTTCATCTCATCGATGAGCTCCTCGAAGTATTTCTTACCAACTTCCATAACTACGTCAGAATACATCTGGATGAATCTTCTGTAGCAGTCCCAAGCCCAACGCTCATTGCCGGATTTCTCAGCAAGAGTGTTAACAACTTCTTCATTTAAACCAAGGTTGAGGATTGTGTCCATCATACCAGGCATAGATGCTCTCGCACCAGAACGAACGGATACAAGCAGAGGATTTTCTTTGTCACCGAATTTTTTACCGGTAACTCCTTCCATCTTGGTAATTGCTTCCATGATCTGAGCCATGATCTCATCGTTGATGGATCTGCCATCCTCGTAGTACTGTGTGCAGGCCTCTGTTGTGATTGTGAAGCCCTGCGGTACAGGAAGACCGAGGTTTGTCATCTCAGCAAGGTTGGCACCTTTGCCGCCCAGAAGATTTCTCATAGTAGCATTACCTTCTGTAAACATGTAAACCCATTTTGCCATTTTACATTTTCCTCCTAATTATTGTTCTTTAAAACATAAAAAATGTATGTTTTCTACGCACACAATTATTTTATAGATTTATCCTTCATTAGTCAAGGTTATTCTTCCAAAAAACAGCAATTTCTCTTGTGAAATATGACAGATTTTCCAGTTATATTTTTCACAGATTGTATTTTTCTCGTTATCATCTGAAAAATGTGCTAAAATAGAAAAAAACATGCAGCAATTCCGAGGTAATATTACCCGAATGCTGTCATACAGGAGGTTTATCATGACACGAACGATTGAAAACAGCTTTCTTAAGATTTCCGTTTCCGATCACGGTGCTGAACTCACCGGCATCTATGACAAGACTAATGACAGGGAGATCCTCTGGCAGGCAGATCCGGCTTACTGGAAACGCCATGCGCCTGTACTTTTTCCCAACGTGGGACGTAACTACAAAGATATCTGGCGTCTGAACGGAAAGGAATATCCTTCCAGCCAGCACGGCTTTGCAAGAGACAGCGATTTTATCTGCACGGATATCACCGATACTTCCCTTTCCTTTGTCCTTAAGTCCTCTGAAGAAACCTTGAATGTTTATCCGTTTGCTTTCGCTCTGAAGATCACCTACACTCTGAAGAAGCACGACCTGGAAGTATGCTGGGAAGTAGTTAATAATGATTCTGAAACTATGTATTTTACCATCGGCGGCCATCCGGCATTCCGTGTTCCGGTACGTGAAGGCGAATCCCAGAGCGATTACCGTCTTGCTTTTGAAGGCCTGGACACTCTTACCTATCTCCTTATCGATACGTCTGTAGGAACAGTCCTTGCTGACGAACCACATACACTTTCCCTTGAAAACGGAACCTGTTCCATTGCTCCTCATATGTTTGATAAAGACGCTCTTGTTTTTGATAACGGCCAGATCCAAAAGGCCGGTATCCTCTTCCCGGACGGAACTCCATATCTGACACTTACCAGTGAGGGCTTCCCGAATTTCGGTATCTGGTCCGTACCCGGTGCTCCCTTCGTATGCCTGGAGCCGTGGATGGGACGCTGTGATGACTGTGGTTTTGAAAAGCCTCTTTCCGAAAAAGCAAATATCAATGTGCTGAAACCGGATGAGGAATTTATCAAGAGCTATCAGATCACCGTACACTGAGCTATGATAAAAAAGATCCGCCATACATCGGCTTTTTCAGCTGTCTGTATGACGGATCCTTTTATTTATCTTACTGTCTCAATACGCTCTTATTCTCTCACAAAATGATACTGATAAGCTCTGTACTCCCCAAACTCTGCAGGAAGCGGCATTCCACCATGCATCAGAGCAGCTCCGGAATAGATCCTGCCGGTAGTCTGTTCCTTATAAAGTGCACTCTCATCAAGGCCGCGAAGCTGCACATAATTCACAGTCATATTTCCATGGATCTCCTCCATGACAACATTGAGCAGAACTTCTTCCTGAGAATTTCCAACGATCTCCCATGCACAGACCTCACTCTTAAACGGATCTGTCAGGCGATAGTACCGTCCGTTCTGGATCAGTGGCGCATATTTACGGAATTCCCCGATCTGGCTGCGGACCTCATCTTTTTCTTCCTCAGTCAGCTTCAGAAGATCCAGCTCGTAGCCGAAGGTTCCGGACATTGCAACCACACCTCTGGTATGTAACGGGGTGATCCTTCCTGTCTGATGGTTCGGCACTGCAGACACATGTGCTCCCATGGCCGATACCGGATATCCGAAGGAAGTGCCATACTGGATCCGAAGCCTGTCAATAGCATCAGAGTTGTCGCTGCACCAGATCTGCGGTGTGTAATACAGCATGCCTGCGTCAAATCTTCCACCACCGCCGCTGCAGCCCTCGATCAGAAGATCCGGATAACGGTTCACCATACGGTCCAGAAAATCGTACAATCCCAGGACATAATCATACATTACACGTCCCTGTTCCTTTGTCATTACGGAAAATACATCCATCAGGCTTCGATTCATGTCCCATTTAACGTACTCAATATTGGCATTATCCAATACCGCACTGATCTGTCCGAAGATTCCGTCTACAACTTCTTTTCTGGAAAAATCAAGTACCAGCTGATTTCTGGATCTCACTGGTTTTCTTCCCGGAATCGTAAGTGCCCAGTCCGGATGCTCACGGTAAAGATCACTGTCCTCAGAGATCATCTCAGGCTCGATCCAGATACCGAATTTCACTCCGAGGTCATTGACTCTTTTTACCAGTCCGCCGAGAGTCTCTCCAAGCTTCTTCTCATTGACATACCAGTCCCCAAGACCACTGTTGTCATCGTCACGTTTTCCAAACCAGCCGTCATCCAGAACCAGCATATCGATACCAAGGCTCCTTGCCTCTTTTGCCAGATTATATAAAGTCTCCCCTGTAAAATCAAAATATGCTGCCTCCCAGCTGTTTACCAGCACCGGACGGACCTCTGTCTTATATTTACCACGGCAGATATGATGACGGATGCAGCTGTGCAGATTCTGGGAAAGACGGTTCATTCCCTGATCTGTATAGCTTAAGATCACCTCAGGTGCATAGAAGGTCTCCCCGGCTTCCAGCGGATACCGGAAGCACTCCTCCTGTACACCAAGGAGCATTCTTGTCTGATTGTACTGATCTTTAAGAACCTCACCCTGAAAATTTCCACTGTATACAAAGGACATAGCATAGCAGCCTCCATGATCCTCTGTTGTGTCCTTCTCTGCCAGGATCATCATCGGATTATACTGATGGCTGGATGTGCCACGGACACTGCCGATCATCTGACTTCCATGAGCCACCGGTACTCTCTGCAGATTCCGCTCCATGGCATGTCTTCCGTAAAAAGTAAGCAGGTCATAATCTCCGTAAAGAAAATCCAGTTCTGCGGACATCACCTTGTTCACATAGATCTTCTCACTGCTCTGATTGCGGATATAGACGCTTCTTGTAATGATATCCAGCTCCGGAAGTACACCGTAAAGAAGCATGGCCTCCACGCCGGTAGCCGGATCCTCCAGTACGATCTCCAGAGTCTGTGCCTCATCATTATCCGCATAAACAGCCGGAAGCCCCGGAAGGCTGTATTTGCCGTCACGGATAGTATAGTTCTTGTAACGCATATCACAGTTCATGCTTCCGTCACCGTTTTCCAGCATCAGTGATGCACTGCGGAAATCTCCGTTTCCGTAGCAGGAAAGCTCCTGTGGAAGAGAGTCCATGGAATAGGTTCTGTCTGTTCCCGCATCATAGGGATTTCCGGAAAATCCTCTGTCATAGTAGGTCAGAAGATAATCCATGCAGCCTTCTGCCTTTTTACCATAATAGAGATGAAGAAGAAATCCGTACTGATCCACCTGCATCTGATATGTAGTTTCTTTTGTCTGCAGGGTAAACGTTCTGTTTTTCTCGCAGTAGATGATTCCCATATGTGAATCCTCCTTTTTCTTGTGTTTTTATTTTACGGCACCGTTTACAACACCATTTAAAATGTGCTTCTGGCAGATCAGATAAAACAGAAGGATCGGAAGCAGTGCCAGCAGATAAGAGGCAAACGCAAGGTTATAGTTTGTTCCGAACTGAGTCTGGAAATTCAGCTGTGCCAGGGGCAATGTGGTTCCACCCGTAGATCCGGACATGATAACCAGTGGAGTCATAACATCATTCCAGGTTCCAAGTGCTGTCAGAACTGCCACTGTGGCATGCATCGGCTTCATGATCGGAAAGATGATCTTCCAATATGTTTTCCAGGTGCTGGCTCCATCCACACAGGCAGCCTCCTCAAGGGCCATTGGAATGTTTGTCAGATATCCGGAATAAAGAAGCACGTTCATAGGCATATAAAATACCGTATAAAGAATGATCACACCGACTTTGTTATCAAGGCCCATCTCAGCAGTCTGCTTTACAAGCGGCATCATCAGGATAGCAAACGGAACAAACATACCGCTCACTACATAGAGATAGATAAATTTATAAAATTTACTTCTCTTGTTTCTGGCTATAGCATAACCTAAAAGTGAATGAATTACAATAGCAAGAACCACTGTGATCACAGTGATCAATACACTGTTTCCAAGAGAATGCCAGAAGTCTGTTACCTCCATAGCTTCCCTGAAATTGGCAAGACTGAATTTCTCTGGCAGAGACAGGATCCCGGCTACACTGTTGGTCATCTCTGTCGGCTGCTTGAATGCGATCACAATTGTCATATAAAGCGGAAATACCACTGTGATAAGGCCAAGGATCAGAAGGATCGTTACCGGCCAGTTCGCTTTTTCTCTTACTTTCGTTTTCATTACAGCTGCTCCTCCTTTTTCCCTGTGATAGTCAACTGCACTGCAGAAATGATCACGATCACAATAAAGAATATAACCGCATTGGCACTCTGGAATCCAAACTGTCCTCCACTCATACCATTGTTATAGATCAGGTAAGAAATAGATTCTGTACTCTGTGCAGGACCACCCTTTGTCAAAGCCATGATCTGATCAAATACCATCAGGAAGTTTTTCACACAGAGAACCATGTTGATGCTGAAAAACGGAACGATCAGCGGGAATGTCAGGTAACGGAACTTACTGAATCCGGTAGCACCGTCAATAGCTCCTGCCTCGTATACATCCTCCGGCACTGTCTGGAGGCCCGAAATATAGATAATGGTATTCATTGCGATGGACTGCCATGCACAAACGATCACGATGGCTACCCATGCCAGGCTCGTACTGGAAAGCATGCTGGAAGACAATGTTTTATTTCCGATCATCTTTCCGAATGCAGGCAGGATATATGTAAAGAAATAATTGAAAATATATCCTACGACCAGTGCGCCAAGTACATTAGGAATAAAATAAGCTCCACGCATTGCACTCTTGAAACGGATCTTGCTGTTCAGTCCAAGTGCCAGGATCAGGCTGAGTACATTCGTTACGATAGTTGCCACGATGGCCAGCTTAAAGGTAAACAGATAGGAACCGCCAACACGGCTGTCTGTAAAAAGATCCTTATAGTTTCGAAGTCCTACCCAGTCATAGCTTCCATAGCCTTTAAAGTTCGTAAAGCTGTAGATCACACCCTTGATCAGAGGCAGTGTGTTAAAGCAGAAAAATAATGCCACGATCGGAATGGTGATCAGAAGAAAGGTCAGCTTTCTTCCACTCATAGATTTTTTTCCCATGATCAGTTCTCTCCTTCCCCGTTCTTCTCCTCATAGTCCTGTACTTTACGGATAATGTCACGGTTATATCTTGTCCAGTCTGTATCAAATTTTTTCAGGAATGCATCTTTATCCTTTTTCATCAGGAAGGTCTGGATCTGTGCATCCACAGCCATCTCTGTAGGATAATAATGATCCTGGTAGTCGGCCATCCTTCCCTCTTCTATGTATTCCTTCATACCATCCAGAGTAGAGGGAAGTGTGAAATCACCCTCTTTACAGGGAACTGCCTTCTGGTCATCCAGATATGTCTGTATATTCTCATCCTCAAGAAGGAAATCCAGCACTTCATATGCAGCTTCCTTATTCTCACAGTCATCCATCACACAGAACTGAAGGTCAACTCCGGAATTCAGTTTGTTTTCTGACGGATCATTGCTTGCCGGTGTTACAAAAGAATCAATATCCATATCCGGATTTACACTCTGGATCTGTGGGATCGCATAGCTTCCGATGGGATACATGGCAGCCTCCCCTTTTGCAAAAGCGGTGCAGGCTCCATTGTAATCATAGGCAAAGGGATCATCCGGTCCATACTGGATAAGCTCCAGCATACGGTCTGCTACTTCCTTATACTCTTTTGCAAAAGTAGTGTTTCCCTGGTTTACCTGGCGGCATACATCGGCTGGTGCAAGATCTACCGCAATAGAATTCCACGGTGCAAGACAGGTCCAGGTATCTTTAAATCCGAAATAAAGCGGCTGGATACCTGCATCCTGGATTTCCTGGCAAAGGCTCATAAATTCATCCCATGTAGTCGGGATCTGCCATCCATGCTCCTTGAAAAGCTCACGATTGTAAAGGATTCCGGCGGCATTGGCCACGTAAGGAACCGCATAGACTCCGTCTTCCGGAACGAATTCCAGCGCTTTATCAATTTCTTTATATGCATCTTTGATCGAATCCAGTCCCTGATAATCGGAAATATCCATCAGCATATCAGAATCAATAAAATTGGAAAAGTTAACATCGCCTCCGATTCCAATGATATCCGGATTATCCTCACGGATAAATCTTGTCTTCAATACAGTCATAGCATCGTTTGGTGATTCGATGGTAAGATGGATATCATCATGAGTGGCATTGAATTTTTCTTCCAGTTTTTCAAATGCCTTAACCGCTTCCGGTTTATACTGCACAAGTTCGATCTCTGTCTTTCCGCTGTCCTTTTTACCTGTGCCGCATCCGCTCAATGTAACGGAAGCTGCCATGGTAAAGGCAAGTCCCATACAGAGGATCCATTTACTTCTGTTGCGCATCTTGTAATGCTCCTTCCTTTTCCTTTTATTTGATAAGTCGGATATCACCCATTTAACTGATATGGCTATCCGGGTTCTCCAATACTTATTCTCTGGTTTCTTTTTTCTGAAAGCTATTTTAACATAGCTTTATGCTTGCATAAATAGCAGTGTTTTTCTTGTTTTATACCAAAATGCAATTTTTCTCTGTCTTCATTAAAGTCATCTAGCATTTTGATATATTTTACACCTATATCACTACTTTTATCTAAAATTAGTATATTCCGAATTTATCGAAAATCAACAAGTTTCTCGAGAAACTTAATTTTCTCACAAAGTTTTATCGATTATCCTTCTCTTTTTAGTATATTTTACAGGCTGTTTTTGTAATTGCATTTTTATACATATGTTGAAGTTCCCTGCTGTTTTAATATATAATGTTACTGAAACCAGACAAAATCATACGCCTAAAGGATAAAAATATGAATGACCTTCTCTTCTCCGTTTTTCCAAATGAAAACTTTGTTGATATCGGACTATACCAATACGGCTGGGAGCACTGCGCTCCGGCACATTCATTCGGCCCGGCCGCACGAAACCATTATATTTTTCATTATGTGATCTCCGGTACCGGAACTCTGATGGCAGACAATTCCGCAGGAGAGACCATCACCTATCAGGTAAAAAGCGGCCAGGGGTTCATGCTTTTTCCCGGTCAGATCAACACCTACATTGCAGATACCGACTTTCCATGGGAGTACACCTGGGTGGAATTTGACGGGCTCCGGGCAAAAGAGATCGTGGAAACTGCAGGTTTAAGTCCGGACCATCCGGTCTATCACAGCCACTCTGCAGATCTCCGCCAGAAAATGATGGAGGAAATGCTTTATATCAGCCATAATTCCCAGGAATCACCCTTTCATCTTATCGGACATACCTGGCTTTTTCTGGATTACTTTATGCGCTCTACTGAAACTGTCCGCATGAAACAGGATGGAAGTATCCGTGATTTTTATATCAAGGAGGCGCTCTCTTTTATTGAACAGAATTTCCAGAATGATATTTCCATTGAGGATATCGCAGCCTGCTGCGGCCTGAACCGAAGCTACTTCGGTAAGATCTTCCACGACACCATCGGACGTTCTCCCCAGGAATTCCTGATCAGCTATCGCATGACCAAAGCTGCAGAACTTCTTAAGATCACAGCCCTGTCTATCGCAGATATCGGAAATGCAGTCGGATATCCCAATCAGCTGCATTTTTCCCGGGCTTTCAAAAATGTATACGGACTGTCGCCAAGAAACTGGCGGATGAAAAACAGACTTATTGAAAAAAAGCCTCCGGCCAGAAAATAGCCGGAGGTTTTTTATTAAAAAATGTATTTACTTAAAATGTAAATTTATCAGCAAAGTATGCATCAAGCTCATCGATTTTCACACGTACCTGCTCCATAGTGTCACGGTCACGGACTGTAACTGCACCGTCATTCTCAGACTCGAAGTCATAAGTGATACAGAACGGAGTACCGATCTCATCCTGTCTGCGGTAACGTTTACCGATATTTCCACGGTCATCGTACTCACAGTTGTACTTCTTGGAAAGCTGCTGGTAGATCTTCTCAGCACCCTCGTTAAGCTTCTTGGAAAGCGGAAGCACACCGATCTTAACCGGTGCAAGTACCGGATGGAAATGAAGGACTGTACGGACATCGTTCTTCTCTTCATCCAGAACTTCCTCATCGTAAGCGCTGCAGAGGAAAGCAAGTACCATACGGTCTGCTCCAAGTGATGGCTCGATAACGTATGGGATATATTTCTGTTTCTTCTCATCATCAAAGTATGTGAGATCCTGGCCGGATACATTCTGATGCTGTGTCAGGTCATAATCTGTTCTGTCAGCGATTCCCCAGAGCTCACCCCATCCGAATGGGAAAAGGAATTCCACATCTGTGGTAGCCTTGCTGTAGAAGCTCAGCTCTTCCTTATCATGGTCACGGTAACGAACCTCATCATCCTTAAGTCCGAGAGCACTCAGCCAGTCAAGGCAGAACTTCTTCCAGTATGCAAACCACTCAAGATCTGTATCCGGCTCGCAGAAGAACTCAAGCTCCATCTGCTCGAACTCACGGGTACGGAATGTGAAGTTACCCGGTGTGATCTCGTTACGGAAGGATTTACCGATCTGGCCGATACCAAACGGGATCTTTTTACGAGATGTTCTCTGTACGTTCTTGAAGTTTACGAAAATACCCTGTGCAGTCTCCGGTCTTAAATATACAGTATTCTTGGCATCTTCGGTAACACCCTGGAATGTCTTGAACATCAGGTTGAACTGACGGATATCTGTGAAGTTGTGTTTACCACAGCTCGGACATCCTACCTCGTGTTCTTTGATGAAGTCCATCATCTTCTCCTGGGACCATGCATCTACGCTTCCCTCAATGGCAATGTCATGCTCTGCACAAAAGTCCTCAATGAGCTTATCTGCACGGAAACGCTCGTGGCACTCTTTACAGTCCATAAGAGGATCAGAAAATCCGCCAAGATGTCCGGAAGCGATCCATGTCTGCGGGTTCATAAGGATCGCACAGTCAACACCTACATTGTACGGAGACTCCTGAATGAATTTCTGCCACCATGCACGTTTTACGTTATTTTTAAGCTCTACACCGAGATTTCCATAATCCCATGTGTTTGCCAGGCCGCCGTAGATCTCGGAACCCGGGTAAACAAATCCTCTGGCTTTTGCAAGAGCTACGATCTTTTCCATTGTCTTTTCCATGATTTCTCTCCTCTTGACTTGCAGCTGTTCCGCCAAATGCGTCCGGAAAGCTCCGGAAAAAGCTGCTTTTTTACATTTTTGGTCTTATTATACTAGTATCCTCATGATTTTTCAAGGATATTTCCATTTGCATTGCATCCTGTCCTGCTTTTGAAAAATAAATCGTTACGGTTATTCCGCAGCCGGCAGTGATCTATCTCATTAATTCCAGGATCTCCAGACTTTTAAACCGCTTGTCTGTATTCAGCTCCGTATACCGGTAAATGTGGCGTTCCAGTTCCCGCAGCACATCATCCCGCACTGTAAACGTATACAGCTTTGCCAGGGGGGACACGGCTATGTAGCGCATGGCATACAGGGCAGCCGCTGAGATTCGTTTCCTGTCCATGGCCATCCTGCTGCAGTCCGCACACAGGATCCCATGCTCGCCCTGGGAGAAAAAAAGTTCTCCGGTTTCTTCCTCCGTAAGCTCTCTCCCGCAGCCCGCACACTGGAACAGCTGCGGCATCACGCCCTGGATCACCATAGTCCGCAGTTCATAGATACAGCGCACCAGCCGGTCTTCTATATGAGGATTCAAAATGGCTTTGATGGTCACATAGAGAAGATTCATCATCTCCTTCTCATCCGTTCCCTCTTTGCCAAAATAATCTGCCAGCTCCAGAAAATAATATCCATAGTAAACCCCCGGCTGCCGGGTGGCCAGCTCCACAAAATGATGCTGTACGCTGACCTGATTGAGATTATAACTTGTCCTTCCCTCATAAAGAGTAAAGCTTCCAAATACAAACGGGTTAGCTGCTGCCATGAACGGACTGTTCTGCCGTCTCGCTCCCTTGGCAAAAGCGGAGATCTTCCCCCTCTCTCTTGTGAGAAGGACGATCCGCTTGTCATAATCCCCTACCGGCATGGCAGAAAGTACCACTCCCTGTACGGTAATCAGATCACTCATTTTCAGATTTCTTTCTTATCATA
>OLNH01001603.1_pt1 | contig 10860 bp, 8 predicted proteins | sample 1643101 | NCBI WGS metagenome assembly OLNH01 (sample SAMEA3136758, study PRJEB25190) | human gut metagenome | biome: human gut; feature: human-associated habitat; material: faeces | place: Austria | collected 2013
AATGGGAAGAGATGGGGTATTCGTTTCATTCTTTAAATGAATTAGTTTCTGCATCTTAAGCAACCCAAGTCTCACACACAATTTCACTTGCAAAGAATAATACAATATAGCTTTTTTACAAATCTGATCTCAAAAATGAGATGCACCCCACCAGGAACAATTCCCGTGGAGTGCATCTCATTTTGTTTATAAATCAATACTTATGAGGATATCAATTTATATTTCATATATTATTCAGCGTCTGCTGCCTCTGTTTCTTCAGGTTCTTCTGTTGTTTCTGCTTCTTCTGTGTCATCTGCTGCGTCTGCATCTGTTGTATCAGCTTCCTCAGCATCTTCTGCATCTTCGCTGTCTACAACACCACCTTCAACAACAAGGTCTTCTGGATCAATGTTATCGCCGTATACTGGTTTCAGAGTTTCTTCGAAGTCTGCATGGAAGAACTGTTCGTCTGCCAGAGATTTGATCTCATCGTTGATTGCGTTCAGAAGGTCTGTGTTGCCTTTCTGTACTGCAGGTGCGATCGTGTCGATGTCACCAAGAGATTCAATTCCTACAGAGAATCCTTCGTTCTGCTGAGCCCATGCAAGTACCTCTGTGTTGTCTGTGGAAAATGCATCTCCTCTTCCGTCAAGAAGTGCATCGTATGCTTCCTGATATTCATCAAATTTTACAAGTTCGATATCCGGATAGTTGTCTGTGAAGTATGTCTCTGCTGTTGTTCCTTTTACAACGATCAGTTTCTTGCCTTCCAGATCTTTTACATCTGTGATCAGTGCATCGTCAGGAGAAACAACACCAAGAGCTACTTTCATGTATGGAAGTGCGAAGTCTACTTTCTCTGCTCTGTCATCTGTTACTGTGAAGTTTGCAAGAATTACGTCTACCTTTGCAGACTGCAGATATTCTACACGGCTTGCTGCTTCTACATATGTGAATTCTACATCATCTTCGCTTCCAAGGAGATCTTTTGCAAGTCTCTTTCCGAAGTAAACATCGTATCCCTGAACATCACCGTTTTCATCTACATATCCAAATGGATTCTTATCACTGAATACACCGATTTTGATCTTTCCGTCTTCTTTGATCTCATCCAGAGTACGGGCCTGCGCAGTGTTTCCGCCGTCATCTGCTGCACTTACAAGAATACTTCCGCCAAGAAGTGTTGTTGCTGCTACGCCTGTTGCTAATAAAACTGCTAATAATTTTTTCTTCATGTCCTTTTCCTCCATGTTTTAAAAAATTTTGATTTTATAATAATTTTTATAACTATCTTTTGTTATCATGTCTTTCTGACTGATATTCTAAAATGTCGTCTGTTTCTGATTCCTTTATTATTTTTTGGATATTCAGCTTTCAGTCCATTTGAATCTTAAACCGTAATGAACTGTATTTGATTTATAGTTCTTCTATTGTTATTTTTTCACTGTTTCATAATGGAAACTGTTCAGGAACTGTTTTGCTCTGTCTGTCTGCGGATTGTCGAAGAACTGTTCCGGAGTGTTCTCTTCTACGATATTTCCTTTATCCATAAAGATCACTCTGTCTGCTACAGATCTGGCAAATTCCATTTCGTGAGTGACGATCAGCATGGTCATTCCTGTTTTTGCAAGTTCCAGAACTACCTGAAGTACTTCTCTTACCATCTCCGGGTCAAGGGCTGCTGTGATCTCATCCAGAAGCATGATCTCCGGATGCATCAGCATGGCACGTACAATGGCAACTCGCTGTTTCTGACCACCTGAGAGCTGTCTTGGATAGTTGTCTTTCTTATCCAGAAGTCCAACTCTGTCCAGAAGCTGCTCGGCTTCTTTCTTCACTTCTTCTTTGTTTCTCTTCTGTACTTTCAGAGGTGCCAGAAGAAGATTATTTAAAATTGTCATGTTTGGGAAAAGATCGTAGCTCTGGAAAACCATTCCAATCTTCTCTCTGACTTTACTGATATTCTTTTTTTCATTCTCGTAGCTTACGCCATTGAGTTTCAACACACCGCTGTCGATTGCTTCCAGACGGTTGATACATCGCAGGAAAGTACTTTTTCCACATCCGGAAGGTCCTACGATTACTACTACTTCTCCTTTTTGCATGGAGAAAGAAACATCATCCAGAATAGGAACATTGTTTACATATGATTTCTTTAAATGCTCTACTTCTAAAATCGGCTGTCCCATTCATTTATCCTCATTTCTATTAGTCTGCAAACTTCTTTTCCAGAACTCTGGAGAGTCTGGAGAATGGAAAACATATGATGAAATACATGAAGAATACTGCACCGTATACCCAGAGTGCTGCTGTCGGGTTTGTATATCTGGATGCATCAATGATCTGTTTTCCTACTTTTAATACTTCTACTACACCGATCAGGGCTACCAGTGATGTGGTCTTAATCATTCGTGTCAGAAGATTGACTGCGGATGGAAGAAGTCTTCGGATGGTCTGCGGCAGAATGATATAAAGGTATACCTGCCATTTATTTAATCCGAGTCCGTATCCGCTGTCATATTGGTGTTTCGGGATAGAGATCAGTGCGCTTCGCACCAGATCGCCCATCTCTGCAGTTCCCCAGAAAGTAAATACGATAACTGCTGCTGTCTCACCGGTAAGGTTCATTCCCAGATGCTTGGCTGCTCCGAAGTATACCAGAAACAGAAGTACCAGCTGCGGCATGATCCTTACAATCTCAAGGTAAATACGACAGATAAATTTGATTATTTTATTCGGAATGTTCATTACCATTCCGAGAAGAAATCCAAGGACAATGGAAAATACCATGGAAATCAGTGCAATTCTTATTGTTACCCACAAGCCCTGCCAGAGTCTTAATGAGTTGATTCCCTTAAAAAGAACCTCAATCCCCATATTCTGCATAGCGGACTCTCCTTTCTACAAATGAACAGATCAGTGAGATTGGTAAAAGTATGATCAGATATGCGATTACCAGCATCATCAGGGCTTCATCTGTTTTGTAATAAATTCCGATCAGGTCTTTGGTCACAAACATCAGGTCTGCAAGTGCTACTGCACTAAATACAGATGTTTCTTTAATAAGAAAGATTGCATTGGCGCAGAATGCAGGGATGGAATTGGATACCGCCTGCGGCAGGATGATGTTTGTAAATACCTGACTCTTGCTCATTCCGAGACTTAATGCGGATTCTACCTGAATCGGCGGGACATTGTCCAGACCGCTTCGGAAGGCTTCTGCCATATAGCTGCCTCCCAGAAATGCCAGACCTGAGATCGCGCATTGTTCGGAGCTGAGTACGATTCCTATCTTCGGAAGACCGAAATACAGGAAGAATAACTGTATCAGAAGCGGGGTATTTCTTGATAGTTCTATGTAGCATTCCACGATCTGGCGAAGCACCGGGATCTTGAAATACTTGATCATGCTACAGACAAGTCCTACGATGATTGCGAGGATCACACCGATCAACGCCATGTGAAGGGTGAGCTTCGCAGCTTCTATATAAAGAGGTGTCTGTTCGCGGATAAATTCAAAGTCCATGGTTGCGTTTTCTCCTTCTCTGATATGAAGTTCTTATTCCATTGAATTGTCTGGTCATTACTGCCAGTCTCATATCAGTTTCATCTTATTTATGTATATGATTCAAATAAGATGTTTCATTTATCATTTTTTATTTTTCCTGCCTGAATCTGACTTCTTCTACCTTTATCGTGTTTCTAACAGGCAATTTTCTCATAAATTGCATCTGCAAGTTTGCGATGTCCGGATTCATCCAGATGTTCCTGATCTGCTTCACCCGGCTGTGCGTAGGCAGAAGCCTGTAAATAGGAAATGTTTCTTGCTTTTGCAATTTTCTCATATACCCGGTGGAGGTTCAAGGATACTTCTCTGGATTTCCTATCGAATTCCGGATCAAAGTCTTCTTCCCAGATTCGTTCGCCAAGGTAAATCGGAGATACCAGAAGAACTTTGGCATCCGGGTTTACGGCGTTGATCTGATTGAGAAGCTGTTCAATTCCCTGTCCGATGACTTCCGGGGTTGCGCTGTATACGCTTTTACAATCATTGGTGCCAAGCATAAGAACAATGGTGTCTACCGGTCTGTGGCTCTCAAGGATTGCAGGGAACATCTCTGTTCCTCGTCTTTCTGTGCGGAATGGATCATCGAATACTGTGGTTCTTCCGCAGAGACCTTCTTCGATTACACGGTAGCCTTTCTCTCTTACTTTGTCATCCAGGATGCTGGTCCAACGGGTGCCCCATCCGTATCTCTGATTGGATGTTCCCGGGATTAAACCGTATGTATTAGAATCGCCGAAACATAAGATTTGTTTCATGTCTTGTCACCTTCTTAACTGATTTTTTAATGCAGGTTTTTCGTTTTTCCTGTTTTCATATCTGTTTGATAGGAATACTATACAATCTTTATTTTGGTTTGTCAATCCCTTTTTTGTATTTTTTTGAAAACGTTTATTTTTACACTGTAAAAGAGACGCTCAGAAATATTTCTGAGCTGAGCATTGATTGTGATACTTTTTCTTCGCAAATAAAACTTTCCTGCATAAAATACGCATTATTTCATAGACATAGATTGGGAAACTTCAAACACTTTAAATCTGTCAAATACAGCATTTATTTATATTGACTAATTCTTTATAAAGCAAAAAGAGCAGCTACTACACCTGGCACGTTGGTGTAATATCTGCTCTTCTTCGTGCGATATTCTGTTATGGATTATATCACTGTTATTATTATTTATGCAATACCTGTTCTACTATATTTTTCCAGCCTGCATATTTCTGGATGCGTTTTTCTGACTGCATCTGTGGAGTAAAGTGGGTGCGGATCATTATTATTTCCAGTCCTGAACTTTGTATTTTTTATATTTCGCAGGTGTGGTACCTGTATATTTTTTGAATATTTTTATAAAATAGCTCTGTGTGGAAAAACACAGATATTCGCTTATCTGTGCTGCTGTATAATCTGAGTATGTCAGCATATTGCAGGCAGCTTCTATCCGTTCTTTTTGGATATAGTCAACCAAGAACATTCCCGTTTCTTTTTTAAACAGTCTGGAAAGGTAACCTGGGCTGATTCCTGCTGCCTCTGCTGTTTCTTCCAATGTGATGGACGTATGCAGATGAAGATGGATATATTTTATTGCAGCCTCAATTGTTCTGCTGTAATTTCTCATCCCATGTTTCTGTACTTCTTCTGCAAACCGCATCGCTGCTTTTTCCGATAATTTTTCTATGGAATACTTACTTGTACATTCTTCCACAGTCTGAATATAGCCATCACTTAAAGCATACGCCGTTTCTTCTGGTACTCCACCTTCAATTGCAGCTCTTGTAAACAAAGTAATTCCCGCAATAAACATATTTTTACTGTTTCGCAGTTCATTCCTGGACAAAACTCCCGGAGTTCCATCCGGTGTCTTTTGAAAAATGGACAGCACTCTGTCCGTCTGCCCATTTTTAATCGCATCGTATTGCAGACGTTCACTTGCATAGGAGGCATGTCTCTGAAGATTCTCCCGTCTCTCAAATAAGGTATCCCTGCTTCGATTCTCTGCAATTTTTTCTTCCTGATGACTATATAATTTTTCCATGATTCACATCCCCACATAACCGTTCTCTTCTATAAAAATTCTTATCTTATTTTACACACAATTATGTCCCCAGACAACATCCCTACCAGAATCTTTTCCAACCCTTAGAAAGAATATTAATATTTTACTATTTATAACAATATTTTACTATATTTTATCATTTGCAAATGATATAGTTCAGATAAAGGTAAACAGTTCGTTTAACATATATCACTAAATTATGGAGGTTTTTATTATGGAACGTGATTTAAAGAAAATCGTCAGCCAGATGACTCTTGAAGAGAAGGCTGGTATGTGCTCAGGTCTTGATTTCTGGCATCTGAAAAGTGTGGAAAGACTTGGAATCCCGGAGGTTATGGTAAGTGATGGCCCTCACGGGCTTCGTAAGCAGGATGACAAAGGAGATCATCTTGGAATGAATGACAGTATCAAGGCGGTCTGCTTTCCTCCTGCAGCTTTAAGTGCATGCTCTTTTGACCGTAAATTAATGGAATCTATGGGTGAAACGATCGGTAAAGAGGCTCAGGCAAATGATGTATCTGTCATCTTAGGACCGGCTGTTAATATCAAACGTTCCCCACTCTGCGGAAGAAACTTTGAATATTATTCAGAGGATCCATATCTTGCAGGCGAAATCGCAGCCGCATTTATCAATGGAGTACAGTCTCAGCATGTTGGAACTTCCATCAAGCATTTCGCAGCTAACAATCAGGAATATCACCGTATGAGCAATTCCTCTGAAGCAGATGAAAGAACCCTCCGCGAAATCTATTTCCCTGCATTTGAGACTGCTGTAAAGAAAGCGCAGCCATATACCTTTATGTGCTCCTACAATCAGATCAACGGCACTTTTGCTTCCGAAAACAAATGGCTTCTCACCGATGTTCTCCGCAATGACTGGGGATTTGAAGGATATGTCATGTCTGACTGGGGTGCAGTCAATGACCGTGTGAAAGGTTTGGAAGCCGGTCTGGAGCTGGAGATGCCTGGTTCCAACGGAACAAATGACGCTCTGATCGTGGAAGCCGTAAAGAACGGAGCTCTGAAAGAAGAAGTTCTGGATCAGGCTGTAGAGCGTATTCTGAATATCATTTACAAATATGCTGATCACCGCGCACCACAGGAATTCACTATGGAAAAAGACCATGAAGAAGCACGCCGTATCGCAGAAGAATCTATGGTCCTCCTGAAAAATAATGACCAGATCCTGCCTCTGAAAACATCTGAAAAAGTTGCTTTCGTAGGTGGTTTCGCTAAGAAGCCTCGTTTCCAGGGCGGCGGAAGTTCCCATATCAACTGCTTCAAAGTTACCAATGCACTGGAATCTGTTCCTGCCGATGCACAGGTTACTTATGCAGAAGGTTTCCCTGCTGATAAAGATTTCTATGATGAAACACTTGCTGCAGAAGCCGTTCAGGCCGCAAAAGGAGCTGATAAAGTTGTAATCTTCGCCGGACTTCCGGACAGTTTTGAATCTGAAGGATATGACCGCTCTCACATGAGACTGCCTGAATGCCAGAATCGTCTTATTGCTGAAATTCTGGAAGTTCAGCCAAATACTGTGATCGTTCTTCACAATGGTTCTCCTGTGGAAATGCCATGGATCAATGATGTAAAAGGTATTCTGGAAACTTATCTGGGCGGACAGGCAGGCGGTGCTGCTGTTGCAAATATCCTCTATGGTATTGTAAATCCAAGTGGTAAACTGGCTGAGACAGTTCCGGTGAAACTGGCTGACAATCCATCCTATCTGAGCTTCGGCGGCGGCGATAAAGTAGAATACCATGAAGGTGTATTTGTTGGATATCGTTATTATGATACCAAGCAGATGGAAGTTGCCTATCCGTTTGGGTACGGACTCTCCTATACTACTTTTGCATACAGCAATCTGCAGATTTCCAACACAAATCCGACAGAAAAAGATACTGTCACTGTTTCTGTAGATGTGACAAATACAGGCAGCGTTGCCGGAAAAGAAGTTGTTCAGCTCTACGTTAAAGATATGACTGCTTCTGCGATCCGTCCTGAAAAAGAACTGAAAGGCTTTGAAAAAGTCCAGCTTGTTCCTGGTGAGACCAAGACAGTTACCATGGAACTGGATAAGCGCAGTTTTGCATGGTATAACACCGAATTACATGACTGGTATGCAGCAAGCGGCAAATATGAAATTCTGATCGGTGCATCTTCCAGAGATATCCGTCTCTCCGAAACCATAGAACTTTCCAGCAGCCAGGTCATTCCGATGCATATTCATATGAATACCACGCTTGGAGAACTTCTCCGTCATCCTAAGACAAAAGAAACTGCTAAAGAACTGACATCCAAGTATCTGTCTGCAATGAACGGTGGTTCAGAGACAACCTCTTCTGAATCTGCCGCAGAAGCCATTACAGAAGAAATGGTGGAAGCAATGACAGACTCCATGCCGCTTCGTTCTCTGTGCAGCTTTGGTGGATTTTCACGCACCGAGATTCAGGAGATCATTGATAAACTGCAGAAATTATGCTGATGACATAAGAATTTTTCTCTGGCACTTATCCTGTTGATGTTAGGTTCAAAAGGTATTTTGCCCCTAACTTGATATCTGAGAATTGCTCCGCTGCTTCATATAAATAAAAGCTACTGCATATACATTCTGGAAAATTCCAGATCGTGCAGTAGCTTTTTTAATTCATGTGTATATCCTTTTTATTTCTCTCTTGTCAAAAATTTCTTATAAGTAAGATCCATACCAAAAGCACCCAGTGGAGCCGTGATGATAATCGCCATGACAGCTACAGAAAGTACAATTTTACCGCACGGCAATCCCGCAGCAAATGGAACAGAACCAATCGCAGCCTGTACAGTTGCCTTCGGGAGATATGCGATCACGCAAAAGGCTCTCTCTTTTGCGGAAAGATCTGTTTTCACTGTACAGAGCAATACACCAAAAGAACGGAAGATCAATGCTACAAAAATCATTGCAATTGCAGCAAGTCCGGCTTCCAGTGTATAGCGAATATCTACGGCTGCACCTACCAGCACAAAAAGAATTACTTCTGCGGCAAGCCAGAGTTTCCCGAATTTTTCTGACAATCTCCTGGATACAAAAGCGGTGCATTTCATTTTCAAAACACATGCCATACTTACAACTGCAAGTAATCCGGATACTGCGATTTTTCCTTCCAGCCAGCCTTCAATTGCGATCAGCAGAAAAGAGAAGCCAAGAACAATGATTACTTTCATGCTGTTTCTTACATAATGTTTCTTCGCATAAGCAGTCTCGAAAAATAAATATAACAGGTAGCCTGCGATTGCCCCAAGAATAATTCCAAGGATGATCGAAACCGGGATATTTGCAAATGCCTTGATGTCTGCACTGCCGCCCTGCGCCATTCCTAAAAATGTCGTAAATAATACGATAACAAAAATATCGTCGCAGGACGCTCCGGCCATGATCATCTGTGGAATCGCTTTCTCTGTTCCGTATTTCGTCTCCATCAGCTGAACCATTCTCGGTACAACGACTGCCGGAGATACCGCAGCAAGTACAGAGCCCATGACTGCTGCTTCTACTCTGGTGATTCCCAGAATAGCCGGTGCAAATAATAAATAACCTATGATTTCAAATGATGCCGGTACAAAGGACATCATGATCGCCGGTCTGCCTACTTTCTTTAAATCATCCAAATTCAACGATACGCCGGCCTTTAACAGGATGATGATCAAAGCCATTTTTCTCAGGTCAGCCGAGATAGAGAGGATGCTCGGATCAAGAAGATCCAGGACATACGGTCCCAGGACAATTCCGGTTGCAAGCATTCCGATAATACGTGGCAGTTTCAGTTTCTGGCAGATTGCGCCCATTGCCAGACCCACCAGAAAAATAAGTGCTAGTGATGTTAACATTGGTATTTCTCCTTCTTTTTTTCTGTTTTCCGCACAAAAAAAGCTGACACCTTCTGCGATCAATTAACTTTACTTATTAATCAATCGTAGAAGTCATCAGCTTAAATCAGCGGTTTTGGTTTCCCTGGGGAGAACTTCATTCCCCAAAATTCCTGTTTATCATACTACCTGTGTTTTCTTTTGTCAAGTAGCGTTACTGAAAAATCACCATGCAGGTTTCATTCTGCTGTGTCTTTGTATTATATGCATTAATCAGTAATGCTGAGTTCTTCTTCTGTATTGTTACAGTACCATTGTTCTTAACCATATCTGATTTCATATTACCTGGCTGTAACAGATAGTCGGCATCGATTTCAAAATTGCTGGCTCCACTATAGGAAATCTTAATCTTCTTTCCTGCATATTTTGCATATGGTAATACATAAACATTATCTTTCTTGAACTTGGATGCAATGTTTTTTCCATCAATCTTAAAGCTCTTTAATGGATTTGTATATTTCTTTACAACAAATGTCTGTTTATTAACAGTACCCTCTTTCTTGTAGGATAAAGTAACATTACCTGTTTTCTTGAATGTAGCAACAACTGCCTGCGCACCTGTGCTGAAACCAGTACCATTCTTGAGCGTAAGGGTTGCTTTCTTAGTATCTGCTGATTTTAAACTCTGGAATTTAAAGCTTTTAGGACCAGCGGCAATATTATACATGTTGGCAGAAACATATTTTCCAAAAAAGCTGTTATAGTTCTTAGACTTCGAGGAATATAAGGTAACAACTCTCTTTTGAAGTGTCGTAGTTGCCGCCTGTGTCTCTGCTGCTGTAGACAATATCATCATAACCGCCAGCATCACTGTCATTAAAATGACGCTTAATTTCCTGCTTATTCTCTTCATAGTCTTTTTCCTCCTTTTTCCTAAGCAAGTTTTATAGATTTATTATAGTCTAGCTTTTTGGTGGATTCAAGTACTTTGAAGTTTAATATTTTAAAAAAATGTCAAAAAAACTCTCTATTCTGGTGAAAACGGATTGTTTTCGGAGAATAGGGAGTTCTTTATGTGTGAGAGCAAATACTACCCTGTGGCGAACTTACTTTCATTTTTATAGCACAGTTCCTACTCAGGCAACTATCATGAATAACTTGTGCCAATGCTCTAGACGGGCTTACTCTCATTTCTACGATACCCTCTTGAAACCCTTGATTTCTATAACGTGTAATCTCCTTTTTTGTCTGGATTTTATCAGAGTACCAAAGTTGGTATCCTGAGTGGTTACCTTGACTTTTTCAGGCAAAACAAAAGAGCCTGAATGTCTTGATTTTAAAGGCTTTCAGGCTCCTAAGGAGCAGGGGATGAGAGAATCGAACTCCCACCAAAGGTTTTGGAGACCCCTATCAT
>OLNH01001612.1_pt1 | contig 10811 bp, 9 predicted proteins | sample 1643101 | NCBI WGS metagenome assembly OLNH01 (sample SAMEA3136758, study PRJEB25190) | human gut metagenome | biome: human gut; feature: human-associated habitat; material: faeces | place: Austria | collected 2013
TGCCCCACGATGTGAAGAAGTACCTGTAAAATAACTCTGAAATTTCTGATTTGAAGCATCCCAGACAGGCAGGAAACCGGAGAATTTGAAATTTTTTCGGTTTTCTGCCTGTTTTGGTGTTGACAAAGGGCTGTGTTGGCGCTATACTAACAAAGCAGCCTTTTATGAGGTGTACTATGCAATTTGACCTGAGAAAGTTTATCGTATCCGGCACGAAGCCTTACGCCGCAGAGTTTCAGTGTGATTTGTCTGCAAAGGATTTTGCCGGTGCAAGGATCGAGCAGCCTGTGACGGCCCGCTTTGAGGCGGTGCCGGATGGCGAGGAGATCCGGATGACGCTGCGGGCAAACGCATTGGTGCACGGAGAGTGCGCCCGCTGCCTCGACCCCGTCGAACGGGAAGAGACGGTGCAAGCAGAGTGGACGGTCAGGGAGCGCGATCTGGACGACCCGGATTTCGACCTGCCCCTCAACGAAAAAGGACATTTGGATGTGGATGAATGGCTCTGTCAGGAATTCATGTTCCAGATACCGACGGTGCTGCTTTGCAGCGCTGACTGCCCGGGCTTGTGTCCCCGGTGCGGGAAGAAGATGGCCGAATGTACCTGCCCTCCGGCAGAAGCTGAGGCCGAACCCGCAGACGCAAGGCTAGCGATACTCAAATCACTGCTGAACTGAGAAACCCATCAAGGAGGTGCAAAAATATGGCAGTACCTAAGAGACATCTTTCCAAGGCCCGCCGCGACAAGCGTCGCAGCAATGTTTGGAAGCTGGAGGCCCCCGCACTGGTCAAGTGCAGCAACTGCGGCTCTCTGAAGCTCCCCCACCAGGCATGTGGCAACTGCGGTTACTACAAGGGCGAGGAAGTCATCAAGAAGGGCTAATTTGCGCAGAATTGGTGGCACATTGGTGTTATGTACAGAAGGGGAGGGCGCAATGCCTTCCCCTTCTTGCTTTGTCTTGAAAACGAAATTGTGAGGTGAAAGCATGGCCATCAGGATCGACCGCGTGGACGCGGGCAGCGAGGCGGAAGCCCTCGGCCTCGCCGGCGGCGACGAGCTGCTGAGCGTGGACGGCAACGAGCTGAACGACACGCTGGACTATGATTTTTATACCGACAGCAAGAGCTTCCACCTCAAAGCGAGAGTGGCGGACGGCATCCGGGAGTGGGACGTCCGGCGGGAAGAGCGCGGCCCCTTCGGCTGCGACTTCTCCACCTATCTGGGCGACCAGAAGCACTCCTGCTCCAACCACTGTATGTTCTGCTTCATCGACCAGCTGCCCCCGGGAATGCGTGAGAGCCTCTACTTCAAGGACGACGACGAGCGCCTGTCCTTTTTGTTCGGCAACTATATCACCATGACCAACATGCAGGACCACGAGATCGACCGCATCATCAAGATGCACATCTCGCCCATCAACATCTCGGTCCACACCACCAATCCCCAGCTCCGCGTGCGGATGCTGGCGAATAAACGGGGCGGCGAGGTGCTGAAGTACCTGCCCCGTCTGGTGGAGGGCGGCATCGCCGTCAACTGCCAGCTGGTGCTCTGCCGGGGCATCAACGACGGCGACGAGCTGCGCCGCACCCTCACCGACCTGCTGGAGCTGACCCCGATGGTGCAGAGCGTGGCGGCAGTCCCCTGCGGCGTGACGGACTACCGCCAGAACCTCTTCAAGCAGACGCCCTACGACGCTGAGACCAGCGCCGCCGTCATCGACGTCATGGAAGAGTTCGGCGACGAGTGCAAGCGCCGCCACGGCAAGCGCATCATCTACCCCAGCGATGAGTGGTACCTCAAGGCCGGCCGCCCCATCCCGGAGCCGGAGTTCTATGAGGACTACGACCAGCTGGAAAACGGCGTGGGCATGATGAGCCTCTTCCGGGAGGAATTTCTGGCCGAGCTGGAAAAGCCCCACCGCATCTATGGCACCAAAAAGATGGATGTCGTCACCGGCACCATGGCCGCGCCCCTCATCACCGAGATGATGGACGAGCTGCGCCGCCAGTACCCCATGATAGAAGTAAAAGTGCATCCCATCAAAAACAACTTCTTCGGCGGCAACGTCGGCGTGGCGGGCCTCGTCACGGCGACCGACATCATCGCTCAGTGCGAGGGCCGGCTGTCCAGCGGTACCCTGGGCGTGCCTGCCGTGATGCTGCGGGAGGAGAAGGACACCTTCCTCGATGATATGACCATCGAGCAGCTGGGCCAGCGGCTCGGCGTGAAGGTGGAAGTCCTGCCCACCAGCGGCGGCGACGAGGCCAAGGCCCTGCTGCGCAGCGGCCTGCATATCGCCCGCCGGAGAAGACCGTAATTTTACCCCTTTTGTGAAAGGAGGAACCCCCTATGAGCAAACCGATCGTTGCTGTGGTGGGCCGCCCCAATGTGGGCAAGTCCACCCTGTTCAATAAGCTCTGCGGCCAGCGTCTGGCCATCGTGGAGGATACCCCGGGCATCACCCGCGACCGCATCTTTGCCAACTGCGAGTGGAGCGGCCACGAGTTCCTGCTGGTGGATACCGGCGGCATTGAGCCCAAGGCCACCGAGGGCATTCTGGCCCACATGCGCGAGCAGGCCCAGATCGCCATCGACACCGCCGACTGCATCATCATGGTGGTGGACGTGCGCAACGGCCTGACCGCCGCCGACGAGGACGTGGCCCATATGCTGCGCCGCAGCCACAAGCCCATCATCCTCGCTGTCAACAAATGCGACAATGTGGGCGAGACCCCCATGGAGCTCTACGAGTTCTATAACCTCGGCTTCGACGAAGTCATGCCCATCTCGTCCGTCCACGGCCACGGCACCGGCGACCTGCTGGACGCCGTCTGCGCCCACCTCGATTTCAGCGAGACCGTCGTGGAGGAAGACCGCATCCCTGTCGCTATCATCGGCCGCCCCAACGTGGGTAAGTCCAGCCTGACCAACCGCATCCTCGGTGAGAACCGCATGATCGTGGCCAACGAGGCCGGCACCACCCGCGACGCCATCGACACCCCCGTGGACAACGCTTACGGCAAGTTCATCTTCACCGATACCGCCGGTCTGCGCAAGCGCAGCAACATCACCGACGGCCTCGAGCGCTACATGGTCGTCCGCGCACTGGCCGCCGTCGAGCGCAGCCGCGTGGCCCTCATCCTCGTGGACGCCACCGTCGGCTTCACCGAGCAGGACAGCAAGGTGGCCGGCTACGCCCACGACCAGGGCAAGGCCTGCATCATCGTCGTCAACAAGTGGGACGCCGTGGAGGGCAAGGAGACCAACACCATGGAACTGCAGCGCCGGGGCTATGCCGAGTGCTTCAGCTTCATGGGCTACGCTCCTATCATCTTCATCTCGGCCCAGACCGGCTACAACGTCAACAAGCTGATGCAGCTCATCCGCGATGTGGACAGCCAGAACGGTGCCCGCGTGCCCACCGGTGTGCTGAATGAGATGCTGGCCCGTGCCACCGCTCGGATGCAGCCGCCCAGCGACAAGGGCCGCCGCCTGAAGATCTTCTACCTGACCCAGGCTTCCACCCGTCCGCCGACGTTCGTGGCCTTCGTCAACGCAAAGCACCTGTTCCACTTCAGCTATCAGCGGTATATCATCAACCAGATCCGCGAGAACTTTGGTCTGGAGCACACCCCCATCCGCCTTGTCGTGCGTGAGCGCGGCTCCGGCGAAGTGGGCGCGAAGGACGTATAAGGAAGGGAGACTGGTTCTATGACCGCATTTCTCATTGTGCTGGCGGTCGCTGCCGAAGCCTATCTGCTGGGCAGCGTGGACACCGGCATCCTCGTCAGCAAGTATCTGTACCATGACGACGTCCGCACCCACGGCTCGGGCGCTGCCGGTATGACCAACATGCTGCGCACCTTCGGCAAGAAGGCCGCTGCCCTCACGGCGGTGGGCGATGTGCTCAAGGGCGTCGTGGCCGTCTGCCTTGGCCGGTGGCTGTTCGGCCATCTGCCCGCCGATGCTGCCGTCTCGCCCTATCTGGGCGTCTACCTCGCCGCCATCCTCGCCGTGGTGGGCCACTCCAAGCCCATCTACTTCGGCTTCAAGGGCGGCAAGGGCGTGCTGGTGGCTGCCGGTGCCATTCTGGCAGTCCAGCCGGTGCTGCTGCCAGTGCTGGCACTCATCTTCCTCGTCTGCCTGGTCCCCACCGGCATGGTGTCGCTGGGCAGCATCACCATGGCCGCGGCTTACCCGGTGCTGACGCTGGTGTACAGCCTCATGCGCGGCCTGCCGACTCAGGACGTGGTGGTCTGCACCGTCGGCGCTGCCATCATGGGCGGCATGGTCATCTGGATGCACCGTTCCAACATCCAGCGCATCCGGGACGGCAAGGAGTACCGTTTCGGCCAGAAGCACAAGAGCAACTAAGCATAAAAAATGCCCCGCAGGACGCTCGTTGAGAGCTGCCTGCGGGGCATTTTACGTTGTCAGGCTCATTTCGGGTCTGCTTCCAGCAGCGTGTCGGTGTTGTCCTCGTACTTGGGGTCTTCGATGGCGACTTCAAGCTCCGTGTCGGTGTCGTCATGATGCAGGTGCTTGCGCAGCCGGGAGGCGAATTCCTCTGACGGGATGCCGCTCTGGCTGGGGGAAAGGTCGGGTGCGGGGTGGCCGTCGGGCAGATGAGCGCCGAAGGCCGGCACGAAGAAGAACCTCCGCACGATGAAGATGAGGGCGATGGCGCTCACGCTCAGCAGGTTCTCCATGGCGGACTCGTGCCCCACCACCATGTGGCGGGCGATGGCGTAGAGCAGCACTTCGAGGCTGGAACCGGGGCTGTGCTTGGCCAGCATCTTGATGAACTCGATGCCGATGACGATGTCCAGCGCCCGCTGTAAGAAGATGCTCACCTCGACGTCGTTGCCGTCGAACAGCAGGCCGGGCATCCACTGCAGCAGCGGCACCATCGACAGCAGCAGGCCGATGAGGACGAGGCCGGACAACAGGATCTCGAGCAGGGTGGCTGCGCTGATGATCTTGTTGCGCAATTCGGCGCGGCTGTGGCTTTCAACACGGGAATTGGACATGGGCAGGGACCTCTCTTTCAAATTTGACCGGAAATCTTTTACAACAGTTCGATTCTATTGTAACAAAAGCGAAAAACGAAGTCAATTTCTCCGGCTGGGAAAGTTAACCAGCATGAAAAACTGGAATCGAAGACAGACGAAAGGGGCCGTCCGCACCCGGAATGGAGTGCAGACGGCCCCCCTTTGTGCTGAAAAGGCGGCTTAGGCCTCAGCGATGGCTTCGATCTCACAGAGCACGCCCTTGGGGAGGTCTTTCACGGCCACGCAGCTGCGGGCGGGCTTGGAGGTGAAATACTTGGCGTACACCTCGTTGAAAGCGGCAAAGTCGGCGATGTCGGCCAGGAAGCAGGTGGTCTTGACCACCTTGTCAAAGCCCACGCCGGCAGCTTCGAGGATAGCGCCCACATTGCGGCAGCTCTGGTCAGCCTGTGCGGCGATGCCCTCGGCGACTGCGCCGGTGGCGGGGTCTACCGGGATCTGGCCGGAGGTGAAGACGAGACCGCCCACGGTGTAGCCCTGAGAGTAGGGGCCGATGGCGCCGGGAGCTTTTTCGGTGCTGATGATGGGCATATCGATTACCTCACATATCATAAATAGGGGAGTCTCCCGCCAAAAGGGGAGCCGATGAAAAAAGTCTACCACCAACTGTCTCCGCCGTCAACGGGCAGCAGGGAACGGTCCCGGAATTTCCGGAAAAAGGGAATGTAAAATTATTTGGAAAAATCTGTGCAAATCATCTTGACAAGAAATAAACTTTTATGATAAAAATAGAGCATGAAAGTAACATTTTTGCAGAAAAACGCGGGCGCAGCGCAGGCAGGAAAGCCAGCTTTGCGCAGGCGCGTTTCTTTTTTGCAGAAAAAGCGAATTTCTGAACCCTCGGAAGGGGCAGAAAGGATAAGATATGTCGATTTTGGTAGATGATTCAAATAAAACAGCCTGCCGTGCAGCGGAGGCTGGACTGCAGCAGAAAAACTGTGCTGCGCTGGTGCGTCCGGCGGGTACGGGCAAAGGCTGCATCGTGTGGGAGCTGCTGGACGCCCACCCCGAGATGCGCGTGCTCTGGGTGGTGTCCTGCGCTGCCCGTCTGGAACTGCGCCGCGCCCTGACAAAGCGGCTGGGCCGGACGCTGGGCGGCCGGGTGCGGCTGATGAGCTGCGAGCAGCTGGCCGTACAGAATGCGCTGGGCTGGGTGGCGCTGGCTGAGTTCCGGCCCGGCCTGCTGGTGCTGGACGGCTGGAGGGAGATGAGCGCAAAGGACTGGACCGACTGCGTCCAGCCTCTGTTCCGCCTCTGCCCGGGGGCAAAGCTGCTGGCTCTGGGGGAGCCGGACGCCCCGGGCGACAGCTGCCGCGCTGCCGAGGAGATGCTGGTCGACGCCATCGTGGAGCCGCTGGCACTGGGCGGGGCGATGGCCGAGGGCCTGCTGCCCATGCCGGCCTCCTATACGGCTCTGCTCTGGCCGCTGGAAGATGCGATGGCCCGCCTCCGTGCCGAGGTGAAGAACCTCCATCTGCCGGGCTGCCCTGACCCCAACGCCGAGAAATATCAGGCTCTGAGCCTCGCCGTAGAAAAGCTTCCTCCTGTGGAACAGCTGCTGGCGCAGTGGCTCCCGGATGCTGCCGGGCGCTGCCTCGTCCTCTGCGAGGATGATGCAGCGGCGGCGCAGACCGCAGAGCAGGCCGAGAAGCTGTTTGGTGCAGGAACACATATTTATAAGGATGCAGAAGGCTTTGCGGCCGATGAAGCGGCCACCCTCCGGCTGCTGGTCTGTGCCAACGGCCCGGCGGTGCAGGCTCCTCTGGCTGGGATCTCGGGCGTGGTGCTGGTGCGCCGCAGCGCTGAACCGACCGCATACCGGCAGATGCTGGCCCGCGCCCTTGCGGCCTGCGGCAGTGTGCCGGTGGCAGAGCTGAGCACGGCCTTTGAGGCGCTGACCTGTGTGCAGCAGCTGCGGAAGGAGTGCAGCGCGGCGGGGGCAGAAGCCTTCCCGCTGGAAGAGCCCCTTTCTGCCTGCCGCCGGGCTTACCGGCAGCTCCGCCGCGCGCTGGACTCCGACTGGGAGCGCTATTATGCCGCCGCAAAGCAGATGACGGCAGAGGGAAAGACGCTGGACGTGCCTCGCTCCTACAGCTTCGGGGGCGTGGCCGTGGGCCGCTGGCTGGAAAACCAGCGCCTTGTCCGGGCCGGAAAGAAAAAGGGACGCCTCACCGCCGCGCAGGCCGCCCGGCTGGACAAAATCGGCATGAACTGGCAAAAGCGGCTCGAGCTGGCGTGGGAGAACGGCTGTGCTTCGGCCCGGCGGTACCGCGACAGCCACAGCGACCTGCTGGTGCCGGTCCATTATAAGGATAAAGACGGCTTTGCGCTGGGCGAGTGGATCGTCTATAACCGCCAGCGCTATCTGGGCGGGAACCTGCCGTCAGACCGCGTCGAGCGCCTCGAGGCACTGGGCATGGTGTGGGACACCGGCAGCATCCTCTGGGAGAAGAGCTATGCCGCCGCCGTCCAGTATTATCTGGAAAATCACACGCTGGAAATTCCCGTCAAGTATGTCACGCCGGACGGCATGGCGCTGGGCGTCTGGCTGGGCAGTCAGCGTGCCGCTTATAAAGAAGGTGTGCTGACCGACGCCCAAATCGAAAAGCTGGAAGCGCTGGGAGTGGACTGGACGAACCGGAACGACCGCAAGTGGCAGACCGCCTACGAGGCCGCCGTGAAGTACCACGCCGCCCACGGGAACCTCGACGTTCCCACCGAGTACATCGACGAAGACGGCATTCTGTTGGGCAAGTGGGTGTCCCGCCAGCGGTACGCATGGCAGAATCCCGAGCGCAGCAGCGCCCGGGTGACGCCGGAGCGGAAAGCCCTGCTGGACGAGCTGGGCATGAACTGGGAAAAGACCGACTCGTGGCAGCACCGCTACGAGCTGGCTGTGGAATACAAAAAGGAGCACGGCAGTCTGGCCGTTCCGGCCCAGTACCGGACGGAGGACGGCATCTGGCTGGGCAGCTGGCTGTCCCGTCAGAAGCAGATGCTGCGGGAGGGCAAAAAGCTCTCCGCCGGGCGCCGCGCGGCCCTGAAAGAGCTGTTCAAGGGCGAAAAAGGCCGACGTCTCAGCGCCCCGGTGCCGCCCGCGTGCAGCGTGCGGGAGCAGAACTGGCTGGACAACTACCAGAGCGCCAGGCTCTACGCCGAGAAGAAGGGCAGCCTCCTCGTGCCTGCCGGATATGTGGACGAGAACGGCTTCCGTCTGGGCGTCTGGATCTCGAACCTCCGGGCTGCCCGCAAGGCCCGGCCCGGCTCGTTCCAGGTGACGCCGGAGCATATCGCTCTGCTGGACGCCATCGGGATGCAGTGGGACGCCCGGGAGGCCAAGTGGGCCGGGGCGTTCCGCCGCGCCGAAGAGTACTGCGCCGCCCACGGCAATCTGCTGGTGCCGGTGAACTATAAGACCGAAGACGGCTTCTGCCTCGGCGACTGGGTCCGCCGGATGCGCGAAAACTACGCCTGTGCCGAGAAAAAGCTGACGGCGGAGCGCATCGCAAAGCTCGAAGCGCTGGGCATGGTCTGGGTCGTGCCGCAGGAGGGCTGAGATATTGCATTTTAGGGCGGAGTGTGGTATACTTCACCTCGTCTGAATAGAAAACAGCAGGTGCCTGCCGCCGAGGCTTCGTTCCCGGCCGGGAGGGTAAAAGGGAAGCGGGTGCAGATCCCGCACGATCTCGTCACTGTGATAAGGGAGTCCGCTGCCTTGGCGCTCAGCGCCGGTCACTGGAGGCTTTGCCTCTGGGAAGGCGGCAGCGGGCGGTGAGCTTTCAGTCAGGAAACCTGCCCGCTGTTGGTACAGGAGCGTCCGGCTCCGGATCACGAGGAATTGGTCGTACCAAAAAGCCCGAAAGTTCAAAGGGTCTTTTTGCTGTGCCTTCCGCGCGGTGAAAAGGCTCTTTTTTCGTTTGAGCTGGCCCCCGTTTCGTACCCTTTCTATCGGAAACGTACATTCCACACAACAGAAAGGACTCAAACAATGCGTAAGGCAACCAACAAGAACTGGCAGCGCGTCACCGCCGCTGCTGCCGCACTGGCCCTGTGTGCCGGTGTGCTCACCGGCTGCGGTGCATCTTCTTCCACTGCCGCCGGCAGCACTGCCGCAAGCTCTGCTGCCGCCAGCGAAGTGAGCAGCGAGGAGGCTGATGAAATGGCAGCAAAGAATGTGGCAGACCTCATCGATGCCATCTATGTGCAGGAGCGCAATGAGAACACCGACGCTCAGTGTGAGGCTGCAAAGGCAGCATGGGACGCTCTGACCGACGCTCAGAAGGAGATGGTCGAGGGCGAGGAGGCTGACCCCGATTACTTTGGCCGCGACACCGGCGATGCCTCCAAGGACGATGCCCGCAATCAGGACGACATCGGCGACAACGAGCTGCTGGTGGTCTCCTTCGGCACCTCCTTCAACGACAGCCGCGCAGCGGACATCAAGGGCATCGAGGACGCCATCCAGGCCGCATATCCCGACTGGTCTGTCCGCCGTGCCTTCACCGCACAGATCATCATCAACCATGTTCAGGCTCGTGACGGCGAAAAGATCGACAACATGGAGCAGGCCATGGAGCGCGCTGTTGCCAACGGCGTGAAGAATCTGGTCATCCAGCCCACCCATCTGATGCATGGCGCTGAGTACGACGAGATGATGGAGATGGTGGACAGCTACCGCGATAAGTTCGAGTCCGTCGCCATCGCCGAGCCTCTGCTGGGCGAGGTGGGCAGCGATGCCACCGTCATCAACGCCGACAAGGAAGCTGTAGCCAAGGCCATCACCGCCGAGGACGTCAAGACCGCCGGTTTCGACAGTCTGGACGCCGCTGCTGAGGACGGCACCGCTTTCGTCTTCATGGGCCACGGCACCTCTCACACCGCAAAGGTGAGCTACAGCCAGATGCAGACCACCATGCAGACTCTGGGCTATGACAATGTGTTCATTGGCACCGTTGAGGGCGAGCCGGAGGAGACTGCCTGCGAGAACGTCATCGAGGCTGTCAAGGCCGCCGGTTACACCAAGGTCGTCCTGCGTCCCCTGATGGTCGTTGCAGGTGACCACGCCAACAACGATATGGCTGGCGACGACGAGGATTCCTGGAAGAGCCAGTTCGAGGCCTCCGGCGAATTCGATTCTGTCGATTGCCAGATCGCCGGTCTGGGCGAGGTCGCTGACATCCAGCAGCTCTACGTCGCACACACCAAGGCCGCTGTCGATTCCCTGAACGGCTGAGCATAAGTTTATGATTGCCCGGAAAGGAGTGCCTTTTCGGGCAATTTCTTTTTCGGCCTGCTTTGAATTCGGGCCATTGCGTGTTATAATCTTTTCTGTAAAATAGATACTTCGAGGTATATCATCATGAAACTGAACCATAAATTTGCTCTTTTGCTGGCCGGCGCTGTGCTGGCTGGTTCTCTCACCGGCTGCGGCGCATCCGGCACCCCGGCCAGCTCTGCCGCTTCCTCCGAGGCTGCGGCTTCCTCCGCCGTGAGCGAGGCAGCTTCCGAACCGGCGGCAGAGGCTGCTCTGCCCGACGGCGTCTACACCGCCGACTTTGACACCGACAGCTCCATGTTCCATGCCAACGAGGCCAATGACGGCAAGGGGACCCTGACTGTGAAGGACGGTCAGATGACCTTCCACGTCAGCCTCGCCTCCAAGAAGATCGTCAACCTCTACGTCGGCATGGCCGCTGATGCCGAGGCCCACGAGGGCGACTGGCTCCAGCCCACCACCGACA
>OLNH01001618.1_pt1 | contig 10768 bp, 7 predicted proteins | sample 1643101 | NCBI WGS metagenome assembly OLNH01 (sample SAMEA3136758, study PRJEB25190) | human gut metagenome | biome: human gut; feature: human-associated habitat; material: faeces | place: Austria | collected 2013
AGATGAACAAGATGGAGGTCATCCTCGGACCCTACAGCCTCAAGCAGATGAAGAAGAGCGGCCGCATCTCTGCCGCCGCCGCGGTCATGGGCGAGCTGATGGGCATTCGTCCCATCATCACCCTCATCGACGGCAAGACCAGGGTGGAGAGCAAGGTGCGCGGCGACGACAAGGTCATCACCGCCATGATCGACCTGTGCAAAAAGCGCACCGAGGGCGTGGAGGACTTCGATTATATGATCGGCCACACCTCCATCCCCCAGGCCGCTGAGCTGGAAAAAGCCTGCCGCAAAGCCTTCGGCAAGGCTCCGCTCTCTACCTTCAATCTGGGCGGCGTCGTCTCGGCCAACACCGGCCCCGACACCCTTGCGCTGGTCTATGTGGGCAAGCCCCGGGACTGAGCATATCACGGAAAGACTGCTGCTGTGCGGCAGTCTTTTTTCGTATCGCCGTTGCATTCCGGCCCAAACTATGGTATAATTCTTCACGCTGTGCCTGCGGGTACGGCTCCTTAAAGAGCAACTTAGGATTTTAGGCTCCCCGGCGTGTCTCGAACCATGCCGGGCCAAACCCACGGGGGCTGGCGGTCCCTGCGCGGTCAAAATCAAACCGCTGGAGTTATACTATGAAAAATCAGAACCTTTCCGTCCGTAAACTGGCCCGCTGCGGCATGGTCGCAGCCCTTTACGTCGTGCTCTGCATGGCACTGCAGCCGTTCTCTTATGGCGCGGTGCAGGTGCGTGTGGCCGAGGCGCTCTGCCTGCTGCCCGTGTTTGGTGCCGAGTACATTTTCGGCGTGGTGCTGGGCTGCTTCCTGGCAAACCTGCTGGGCTCCACCATCGTGGACGTCATCTTCGGCACTCTGGCCACCCTGCTGGCCTGCCTCGTGACCTACAAGCTGCGGAACATCCGCTTCAAGGGTCTGGCCCTTGCGGCCTCGCTGCCCCCGGTGGTCTTCAATGCCGTCATCATCGGCATCGAGATCGCGGTGATGTTCCCGGACCCCTCTTCCAGCGCACCCCTCTGGCTGGCCTGCGTCACCAACGGCATCTCCGTGGGCATCGGTGAGCTCATCAGCTGCACCGTGCTGGGCGTTCTGCTGGTCCGCATCATCGAGGCAAGCCCGGCGGTCAGGAAGGTCTTCGAGTCCTGAACTTGATCCCTTCCGGCGGGCGGGCCTGATCGAGCAGGCCCTCTGCCGGGGCATGAAAGGCTATTTTATCGGGTTGCTCGGCCTTTCGGACGATCAATATAGAACGGCGAAGCGCCGCACGGGAAACTGTGCGGCGCTTTTTCTGCCCCTTGACTTTACAACAATGAAGTGCTTTATTATAAAGCATGGAAAGGAAGCCTGCCTGCAGTTCCGGCGCAAATCCTGGTGCGCGGGGAGGGAAGAGGGCAGGCAGAATGGAATACATGGAAAAAGACCTCACCAGCGGCAGTGTGCTGAAAAACATCTTCACCTTCTCGCTGCCCTATCTGCTCTCGTACTTTTTGCAGACCCTCTACGGCATGGCAGACCTCTTCATCATCGGCCGGTTCGAGGGGGTGGCAAGCACTACCGCTGTCTCCATCGGCAGTCAGGTGATGCATATGATCACTGTGATATTGGTGGGCGTGGCGATGGGTACCACTGTCTGCATCGGCCGGTCCGTGGGCGCAGGCGACAAAAAGCAGGCCGCGAAGGTCATCGGCAACACCGTCACCCTCTTTATGGTGGGCTCTGTAGTGCTGGCGGCGGCGCTGGTGGGCCTCGTGGACCCCATCGTCCGGCTCATCTCTACCCCGGAGGAGGCCGTGGCCGGCACGACGGCCTACCTCACCATCTGCTTCATCGGCATCCCCTGCATCACGGCCTATAACGTACTGGCGTCGATTTTCCGGGGGATGGGCGACTCCCGAAGCCCCATGTACTTCATCGCCGCGGCCTGCGTGGTGAACATCGGGCTGGACTTCTTCTTCATGGGGGCGCTCCGTCTCGGCCCGGCAGGCGCAGCACTTGGCACGACGCTCTCGCAGGCCGTGAGCGTTTTGCTGGCCCTCTGCGTCATTTTGAAGCGCAAGAGCATCAGACTGTCGAAAAGCGACTTTTGCCCCCGGAAGGCCACGATGAAAGACATCCTTTCCATCGGCCTGCCGGTGGCGGCGCAGGACGGCTTTATTCAGGTGTCCTTCATGCTCATCACCATCATGGCGAACCAGCGCGGCCTTACCGACGCGGCGGCGGTGGGCATCGTGGAAAAGATCATCAGCTTCCTCTTCCTCGTCCCCAGTTCCATGCTCTCCACCGTGTCGGCGCTGGGCGCCCAGAACATCGGCGCGGGCAAGTATGACCGGGTGGACAAAATCCTCCGGTACGCCATCGCCATCGGCGTGGGCTTCGGTGCGGTGATGGCCCTTCTGATGCAGTTCATCGCCCCCAGTGTGGTGCGGCCCTTCACCTCCGACGAGGCGGTGGTGAAGGCCGGTGCGGCCTACATCCGCAGCTACATCTTCGACTGCCTGTTCGCGGGCATCCAGTTCAGCTTCAGCGGCTATTTCTGCGCCTGGGGCAGGTCGGGGCTGTCCTTTCTGCACAACACCCTCTCCATCCTGCTGGTGCGTGTGCCGGGCGCATGGCTGGCCTGCCGGTTCTTCCCCCAGACCCTCGTGCCGATGGGTCTTGCCCCGGCCTGCGGCTCGCTGTTCTCCAGCATCGTCTGCATCCTGCTCTACCGCTGGATGAAGAGGCAGAATAAACCCACAGGGGACAAGGATTGAGTCCACGCCGAAACGTGGTAGAATAATATTACCAGTGAAACATTAGGAATTTTACACAAAGAAGCGAAAGAGCGCTGATTCTACTGCGCGTCGGTTGCACGGGAGGGTGCGGACCGGTACAATAAAGCCAGAAACGGACGAAGAACGTCCGACAGGAGGCAAAACGTATGTACGAACTGGACAAGGCTGCATTCGGCCAATTTCTGGCACAGCTGCGCAGAGAAAAGGGGATGACCCAGAAGGAGCTTGCCGCGACGCTGTACGTGTCCGACAAGGCCGTCAGCAAGTGGGAACGGGGACTGAGTGTGCCGGACATCTCGCTGTTGGTGCCGCTGGCCGAGCAGCTGAACGTGACGGTGGCCGAGCTTCTGCAGGGACGCCGGGTAGAGGAGGAACAGCGCTTCACCCGCGAGGAGACCGAAGACCTCATCCGCAAGGCGCTGACCTTTTCGGCAGAGCCGCCGGAGCGCCGTCAGGCGCGGACGAAGAAGTATCTGCCGGTGTATGTCATCTGCTGCGTGCTGGGCGTCGCAGAAGCGCTGGCCGTCTGGGCGGCAGGACTGGCCGACATCGAGGGAGCGCTGGCTCTGCTCATCATCGGTGTGGTTTTCGGCGTCGTCTACGGGGCATATGCCATGTTCTGGATGGCCGAGACCCTGCCCCGCTACTACGACGAGAACCGCATCTGCAACTTTGCACAGGGTGCGTTCCACATCCACATCCCGGGCATCTATTACAACAACCGAAACTGGAAGCTGCGGGCGTTCCGGGTCTGGTCGATGGTGTCGCTGGTGCTGGTGCCGCCCTGCACGGCGGGGGCTGTTTTTGTTGAGCGTACCACCGGCTGGCAGGTGTGGGTCGCGGTGCTGGTGGTGTATATCGCCTCGCTGTTCGGGGCGATCGTGATACCGGCGAAGAGGTTTGAGTGAGGGAGAGGTTTTCGGGAAGGCTGTCCTTCGTACAACCTCTCAGTCTGCTTCGCAGACAGCTCCCCTGGTAGGGGAGCCTCTGGCGAAGAGGAAAAGCTTTGCGGAATGCCAAGGCCTCCCCTCGATAGGGGAGGTGTCAGCGCTTCAGCGCTGACGGAGAGGTTTTCCTTCCCCTCTCTGAGACCCGCATATTATCTGGCGAAGTGGGAAATTAAGAACGTATCATCGCTTGAAAAGCCACTTCGCCAAGGTGGCCAAATGGGCGATGCTGACCAAGTGACTCACTTGGCCAATGGGGGTCACTTGGCCAAACTGGCCAACTGGCAAAATATAACGTAACTATATTATTAAATGGTCACTTGGCCACATGATCTACTACAGTATACAGGAGAAACTTACATGCTCAAGGATTCACAGCTCGACCTCTGCGGACGGGTGGATTTTGCCCGCACGACACCGCTGCTGGCGCGGGACGAGGCGTTCTCGTTTGCCTGCGCAGGCTGCGGCGGCTGCTGCCGGGGGCGGGAGGACATCGTGCTGTCGGGCTTCGACCTCTGGCGAATCGCGGGGCGGCTGCGCCTGCCGCCCCAGACCGTGGCCCGGGCCTTCTGCCGCGCGTCTATCGGGCAGGTGAGCCATCTGCCGGTGCTGCGGCTGGCCCCCGTGAAGGAGGAGCGGAACAACTGCCCTTTCCTCACCGAGAACCACTGCGCCATCCACGACGCCGAACCGCTGGTCTGCGCCCTCTACCCACTGGCGCAGGAGATCAGCAGGGAAGGGGAGGTGAGCTATTTTTTGCAGCCCACCGGCTGCGGAGGGCGTGTCATCGAAGCCAAAGTGGAGGACTATCTGGCCCGCTACGACGTCCCTGCCCGGGAAAAGACCGACGTCCGCTGGGCGCAGACCTGCATGGACCTGGAAGACGTGGTGGAGCCGCTGGACGCCGCCCTCGAGCCGCCCCTGCGCCGCCGGATGCAGGCGAAGCTCTGGCAGGCACTCTATTTTAAGTTTGACTATGAGAAAGAGTACCTCCCTCAGCTGGAAGAAAACCTCGTCTGGCTGGGCGCAGAGCTGCAAAAACTGACGGACTATCAGCAGAGAAGAAACATCTATCGAAAAAAGTGATAGATATATTCATTTTAATAGATAATTAGAACCGAAACGGCGTTGCCATCGGACGGAAATCGTGATATACTTCACGAGTGTAAAGCAGAGGCTCTCTGCTGGACATTCAAATGCTTTTCGGCGCGGCGTCCTGTTGCCGCGTAGATGGAAAAATGAGGGAGTAATCATTATGCGTAAAATCACTCGTCGTTCGTTTCTGGCTGCTGCCGCTGTCTGCGGCGCTGCTGCTGCCCTGACCGCCTGCGGCGGCTCTTCTGCATCCTCCACGGCTGCTTCTTCTGTGGCATCTTCTGCCGCAGCCGGCTCCGCTGCCGCTTCCGGCGACACCTACACCATCGGTATCTGCCAGCTGGTGCAGCACGCCGCTCTGGACGCTGCAACACAGGGCTTTGAGGACGCTCTGACCGCAGAGTTCGGCGACAACGTGAAGTTCGACTTCCAGAACGCACAGGGTGACTCCGCTACCTGCGCCACCATCGCCAACGGCTTCGTTTCCTCCGGCGTTGACCTCATCATGGCAAACGCCACCCCCGCTCTGCAGGCTGCACAGTCTGCCACCAACGAGATCCCCGTTCTGGGCACCTCCGTCACCGAGTACGGCGTGGCTCTGGGCCTGACCGACTTCTCCGGCACCGTCGGCGGCAACATCTCCGGCACCTCTGACCTGGCTCCGCTGGACCAGCAGGCCGATATGATCGTGGAGTGGATGCCCGACGCCAAGAAGGTCGGCCTGCTGTACTGCTCCGCTGAGGCCAATAGCCAGTATCAGGTGGACGAGGTCCAGAAGTATCTGGAGGCCAAGGGCGTCACCGCGACTCAGTACGCTTTCTCCGACTCCAACGACCTGTCTTCCGTCTGCCAGAAGGCCGCTGACGAGAACGACGCTCTGTATGTCCCCACCGACAACACCGTCGCTGCCAACACCGGCATCGTGGACGGCATCTGCCGCCCGGCCAAGAAGCCCGTCTTCGCCGGTGAGGAGGGCATCTGCGCCGGCTGCGGCGTGGCCACCCTGTCCATCAGCTACTACGACCTGGGCTACACCACCGGCGAGATGGCTGTCAAGATCCTGAAGGGCGAGTCCAATGTCTCTGATATGCCCATCGAGTACACCGATGTGACCAAGAAGTACAACAAGGCCATCTGCGACGACCTGGGCCTGACCGTTCCCGAAGGCTATGAGGCCATCGAGGGCTGATAAGGGATAACCTCTCCGTCACACCTGACGGTGTGCCACCTCCCCTATCGAGGGGAGGCCTTGGCATAGCGGAAAGCCTCATCTCTTCGCCAGAGGCTCCCCTACTAGGGGAGCTGTCGAGCGGCAGCGAGACTGAGAGGTTGTACGAAGACGAGCCTAACCTACAAACAAAGCAGGAGCCCCATCCATTCGGATGGAGCTCCTGCTTTTCTTATAACTTACTGCATATCCGTCTCAGAGATGGGGGTATCCAGCTCATCGGCGGGGGTGTCCGCCGTCTCAGGCTGTTTGCCCTTCTTCTCCTTGAGGGGCTTTTCGCCCTTGGGGCCGTGCTTCGACTTGATGCGCTTTGCCAGCAGAAGGAGCAGCACCAGCAGGGCTGCGCCGCCGGCGCAGAAGGCCCAGATGGGGAGCTTTGCAGGGACGAAAGCCACTTCGACCTCGGTGCCGGTAGTGGTGAAGGTGGTGTAGCTACCGAAGCTGCCCGTCTCCACCTTATGCCAGCTGCCGTCGGCCTGCTTGACGTAGACCTTGCCCTTGGCCTTGCCGGGGGTCAGATAACGGATCTGGTGGGTCTCATTGCCGTCATCGGTGAACTCCAGCAGCCACTGCTCTGTCACACCGTGGACATCGGCTGTGATGTCCTGCTGGGTGACCTGCACGGCGTTGGAACCGCCGAAGAAGCCGTCCACGAAGAAAACGGGGCGTCCGTTCTCGCGGGTGACGCTGCTGCTCAGAGACGGGATGTAGGGCGTGTACTCCACATTGACCACGGTGTCGGTGTGGAGCTGGTCGAGGACGGGTGTGCTCCACTCGGCGTAGTATCCATTCTTCTGGGGGATCTCGGGGTAGTCGTCCAGAGTGAAAGACGCACCGTAGTCAAAGCTGATCTTCTTGATGATGTGGCCGTCGGCCTTGAAGGTCAGGTTCAGCTTGCGGAAGGAGTCCGGCACATTCTCCTGAGCCAGCAGGGTCTCATAGGTGACCGGCTCTGCCTGACCGACGCGGCTCAGGCGGTCGATGCCCTGCAGATCGTCGGAGACGAAGAGGTTGCCATAGAAGTCGCCGTCCTGTCCGCCGGAGACAGCACCCACGTACTGCTGGCCTTCCAGCACAGAGACGATGGCGCGGTTGTTGATGGCGATGAGGCTGCCGTCGGTGAGGTCGCTGTCGGTACCCTGACCGACGATGCCGCCGATGTACTTTTCACCGCTGAGGGCGCATTTTGCCCAGTTGCTGCGGAGCTTGGCGCTGGCCGCACCGGCAACGCCGCCCACCTGATTGACGCCGGTGACGTCGCCGTAGGACTCGCAGGCCGTCACAAGGCCCAGTTCCTCCTGGCCGACGATGCCGCCAACCATATCCTTCTTGGCGGTGATGCTGCCCTCGTTGATGTTGCCGGTGAGGACGGCGCTGACGGTATAGGAGGTGCGCAGCAGCGAGGTACCCTCGTCCTTGTTGTCCTCCTCGGGGTCCAGCAGGTTCTCGACGCCCATAGTACCGGCGATGCCGCCCACGTTCATGTCGGCGTCGATGGTGCCGCGGTTGATGCTGTTCTCAATTTTGCCGTCGGACTGGGAAGCGATGAGGTCTTCCGACTCATCCTCGTAGATGGTCTTGCTGCCCGGGTCGCTGATCTCTTCCACAGCATCCAGCATCAGGTTGGACACGACGCTGACCTGTGCGGTCACGGCGCGCATCTTGTCGGTCAGCTGGTTGCTGGCGGTGCGCATGGTGCTGTTGATGTCGTCCATCTTGTCGTTGATGGCGCTGACAGCATCAAAGAGGGAGTCCTTGGTGTTGGTCAGCTCTGCCGAGGGACGAGGCACCTTGATGGGGTCCTGCTGGTTGAGCCAGTGGAGAATGTCGCGGGTCTGGCCCATCATATCGGTCAGGCCGCCGAGGCCGTCCTGCATCTGGCCCATGGCCACGGAGGTATGCGCCAGCGTTGCACTGGTGAGGGCGGCGTCGGTCTTGAGCAGGTCGAGGGAGTCGCTCAGGTCATCCATGGCGTCGCTCAGCTTGTCGGAAGCATCGCTCAGCTGATCGAGACCATCCTTGATGCTGCCGCCGCCGTTATTGCCGACCCAGTCCTTGATGTTGTCCATGATGCCGTCGGTGATGCTGCCCATGCCGTCCAGCGCGTCAGAGGCTTTGGTCAGAGCCGCAGCCAGCTCGGGGTGGTCGGAGGCCGAGACGGACTTGGCCGCGCTGCCCACGATGCCGCCCATCTGGGTGGCAATGGTAGAGATGGTGCCGATGGCACTTGCGATTTGGGAAGTAGCACGGGCAATGTCACTGTCGTTGGACAGGAGGGACGCCGTGCGCAGCAGGCCCATGCCTGCGGTGACGGCCTTCATTGCCGGGGCCATGCCGCTGCCCAGCGTGAAGACGCTGGCCACGGAGTTGGCCACCTTCAGCAGCTCAATGCCGGTCTTGAGGTTCTTGTCGGACTTCTTGTCCGAGGACAGGGAGTCGTATGCGGAGAGGATGCCGGAGATGGCCTGCGAGGCAGCGCTGTCATCGCCGGTATCAACAGACTCCAACAGCTGTTTGATACCCTCAGAGATAGCCGACATACCGTCACGGCCATCCTCGGCCGCGTCGCTCACCTTGCCCAGACCGTCGCTGGTCTTGCTGAGGGCGCTGGATGCCATCAGCATCTCAGCGGCCATCTCGCGCATGGCCCACTTGAGGTTTCCGGTGGCGTCGGTCAGCTTGGTCATGGCATCTTCGCCGGTGTCCATGACGGGTTCGAGTTTGGTGAGGGTATCGGCCAGCAGAGTGGAGGCGCGGTCGATCTCGTCAGCCACCTCGTCGCCGTAGTCGCTGGCCTGATCGTCCAGCTGGCGTGCCGCTGCAATGGCGGTGTCCATCTGGCTGGTCATGGCGCTGAAGGAATTGGAGATGCTGGTGGTGGAGTTCTCGACGACGCCGGTGGTGTCATCGACAAGGCCGCGCAGAACATCCAGCTCCGAACGGAGACGCTTGATGGTGTCCTTGGAGAGGTCGAGTTCGCGATAGGGTTCCGCCTGACCGGCGATGCCGCCCACGTCCTTGCGGCCCAGAACATGGCCCTGATTGACACAGCCGGATACGAGGCCGTCGGTGCGGCCCACAATGCCGCCCACGTTGTAGCCAACATGCTCGTAGCCGACAGTTCCGGTGTTGACGCTGGTCAGGATCATGCCGGAGGAGCGGCCTGCGATGCCGCCGGTGTCGGTGGCGACGTTGGTGACGGAATTGGTGGCGTCGTCATCGGCGGCGGCCATCTTGTTGTTGATCTGGTCCACCATCTTGGCGGTGAAGCCGTCGGTGTCGAGAGAGGCTTCCTGATATTCGGTGTTGATGCTGCCCACGTTGGTGCAGCCGGTGATGGCGCCGAGGTTGTAGCCTGCGATGCCGCCGGTGGAAGATTTGCCGGTGACGATGGCGCGGGCAGTGCTGTGGTCGATGGTGCCTTCGGACTCGTTGCGGCCTACGATGCCGCCCACCTCGCTGTCGTAGCGGTTCATCGCCTTGGTCATGACATCCGGAACTGGCAGTTGATGAGGGTACCGTGGTTGATGCCTACGATGCCGCCGGTGGTGGTGTCGGCAGAGTCAGAGACAGACACGATGCCCCGCACGCTCAGGGACTCAATGGAGCCCTGTTCCTCCACGATGCCGAAGAGGCCCGCCGGGGAATACTGGCCCGTAATGGTCAGATCCGAGATGGTGTGGCCATTGCCCTTGAACTGTCCGCTGAAGGACGGGATGGGCTCCCACAGCATCCCCTCGAGGGAGAGGTCTTTCTGTAGAATAACCGTCTTGCCCACCGACCACTGGTCGTAGGCACAGCTCTTGGCCAGCGAAAGCAGGTCCGAGACGCTGTTGATGTAAATGGTATCGCCGTCGTCAGACGCGAACACCGGCAGTGCGATGCTCAGCGCCAGCACAGCGGCCAGAAGCGCAGCCGTCAGGCGGCGCAGCAGATGGTTACTGGTCTTCATTCTGCACCTCCTGTTGTTTATTGTCGTCCAGTTCCTGAGAGACGTTGCCCGAGATGACGGTCAGCTGGACGTCGCCGTCCACGATGGCGTTCATCGTACCGGCCACAGAACCGTGGATCTCGCCCTGCACGATGCCATTGACGCGCATACGGCCATTGCCGCTGCTGCGGGCCACCAGCTTCGGCACAGCAAAGGAGGTACGGTCCACGATGCGGGTGCCGATGAGCAGGATCTGAGGCAGGACGAAGAGGACGAGGATGATGGAGATGATGGTGCCTCGGCCCAGACACTGGCCGATGCCCACGATGCAGGCGTCGGAAGTCATCTGGCCGATGAGGATGCCGGACACGGTCATGATGGTGCCGGAAGTCAGGATGGTCGGGAACGCGAAGTTGATGGTCTCTATCATGGCCTGCTTGTGCTCCATCTTATCCTTCAGCTCGTTGAAACGGGTGGCGATGACGATCGCGTAGTCGATGTTCGCGCCCATCTGGATGGAGCTGACGATGAGGTAGCCCATGAAGTAGAGGTTGGTCCCCATGAAATACGGGAACGAGAAGTTGATCCAGATAGCGCCCTGAATGACCACGATGAGCAGGATGGGCATACCGACGGACTGGAAGGTGAACAGCAGCACCAGCAGGACGATGAAGATGGACACGACGTTGACGACGACATTATCGATGGCAAAGGACTTCTGGAAATCGTACTCGTTGGTGGCGTCACCAGCCATGTAGAGCTCGCCGTCCGGGTAATACTTCCGGG
>OLNH01001620.1_pt1 | contig 10753 bp, 9 predicted proteins | sample 1643101 | NCBI WGS metagenome assembly OLNH01 (sample SAMEA3136758, study PRJEB25190) | human gut metagenome | biome: human gut; feature: human-associated habitat; material: faeces | place: Austria | collected 2013
GGCGTGCCGACCATCAAGCCCTGGAACATCGACACCATCAAGGAGAAGATGGCACAGGCCAAGGCCAGCGGCTGCTTCGCCGTGGCAATGGACGTGGATGCCGCCGGCCTGCCCTTCCTCAAGAATATGACGCCTCCGGCCGGCAGCAAGAGCGTGGCCGAACTGGCTGAGATCGTCAAGCTGGCTGAGCGTCCATTCATCGTCAAGGGCGTCATGACCGTCAAGGGTGCTCTCAAGGCCAAGGAGGCCGGTGCCGCCGCCATCGTGGTATCCAACCACGGCGGCCGCGTCCTCGACCAGTGTCCCGCCACTGCCGAAGTCCTGCCTGAGATCGCCGCGGCCCTCAAGGGTACCGGTGTCAAGGTCCTGGTGGACGGCGGCATCCGCACCGGCGTTGATGTCTTCAAGGCACTGGCACTGGGCGCGGACGGCGTGCTCATCTGCCGCCCCTTCGTCACGGCTGTCTACGGCGGCGGTGCCGAGGGCGTCAAGTGCTACATCGATAAGCTGGCCGGTGAGCTGGCCGACACCATGCAGATGTGCGGCGCACACTCCATCGAGGAGATCACGCCGGATATGGTGCGGGTCTGATACCGTATAAATACGAAAGGGAGCTGCCCATGCCGACAGCTCCCTTTTTTGTATCGTTTTATTTCAGCGTCCCATCCAGAACCTGCTGATAGTACCACGGCTTCGGGGCGTGGAAGGTCTTGCCGCTGAGAAACTCGAAATCGGGCTGGTTGAAGTGGGGCATGGTCAGCTCCCACGCACAGAGGGCCTGATATTTGAGCTTCAGTTCGCGGTTGGCGGTGTTGTTGCCGTACTTGCTGTCGCCGAGGATGGGGCAGCCGATGCTTGCCATGTGGGCGCGGATCTGGTGGGTGCGGCCGGTGATGAGCTGCACCTTGAGCAGAGCCAGACGGCCGGAGACGGCGATGGTCTCGTAGCGGGTCTCCACGTCCTTGGCACCCGGCTGCTTGTCCTCCACGATCTTCACGATGCCGCGGTCGGCGTCCTTGAGCAAGTAGCCGCCGAGGGTGGCGTCCGGGGGCGTGGGACGGCCAAAGGTGACGCAGAGGTAGGTCTTTTTCACCTCGCGGCTCTTGATGGCGGCGAGGAACAGCTCCTCGGCCTCCGGCGTCTTTGCGATGATGACAAGGCCGCTGGTGCCGGTGTCGAGGCGGTGGCAGAGGGCGGGGGTGTAGACGTCATTCTCCTTGTACTCGCCCTGCTGGTTGAGGTAGAGCAGAGCGCGGTTCAGCAGGGTGTCGTCGTCGGGACCGTCCACGGCGAGGCCGGCGGGCTTGTTGACGATGAGAATCTGCGGGCAGTCGTACACCACCTGCGCCGGGCCGCGGGCGTTTTTCCACGCCGGGCCGTCCACACGCTTGTCAGCGTCCAGAACATCGTCAAGGATGAACAGCTTGATCTCATCGCCTGCCATCACGCGGGTGGAGAGCGGCTGCTTTTTACCGTTCAGTTTAATTTTATTTTCGCGCAGGGCCTTGTTCAGACGGCCCGGGTTCAGCGCGGGGAATTGCTGCATCAGATAGTTGTCCAGCCGGGTGGGGGCGAGACATTTGACTTTCAATATTTTCACGGAAGTTTCCTCTCTAAATTAAGAATAGGTTAAGATTTGCTTTTATTGTAGCGAATCCGCCTTCTTACGTCAAGTTGGTTGTTTACTTTTTCAAAAAACAAGAGTATACTGTGCCGGTGCAAAAAGAATTCATCGGAATTTAACGATGGTTTCATCATCAAATCTCCATTTATGGTATAATGAGAGCCTTACATGATGGAAGAGGGAAGAAGGTATTGATATGACGAACGACAAGAAACTGATGCTCCTTGCAGGCGTTCTGGCTCTGGGGATGCTGGCCGGATGCAGCTCTGCCAGCGCTGCCAGTGCCGCCAGCGGCATGGCCGGTTCGATGCCCGCCGCCAGCGAAGCCGAAGAGGTGAGCAGCGAAGTGCGCGTCCTGCCCGGCGAAGAGGGCGTCATAATGCCCATCGACCAGGGCAGTCTTGAAGAGATGAAGACTGGTTCCTACAAGTTCGCCGCGAACATCTCGAGCGTGGACGCCAAGAAGCGCCAGATGACCCTGACGGTCTACGGCTACGACGCTTACCGCGCCGAGGACGTGGACGCGCTGGATGTGGGCAGCGTTTTCAGCACCCATCTGGACGGCGCTGTGGAAGCACAGAACGTGACTGTGGAAAAAATCGAAAAGAATGAGGACAACGGCACCGTCTCCATCAATGGCGGCATCGAAGAGGGCGGCGTAGACCTCTGGCGCAGCGGCGACATCTACCGCACCATCACCTACGACGACTACCCGGTCTACTACATGATGGGAGAACTCGTGCTGCCTGTGGACGACAGTGTGACCCTCAGCGACAGCTCCGCCAGCGTAGACGCTGTGCCGGTGGAGACGAACGGCGCCATCGAGGTAGGCAAGGCCGTCTCGGAGGACAAGGACGACTGGACGCCTTACAACACCACCGTCTTCACAAAGGACGGCGTCGTCAGCAATATCCTCCGCATCTGGGTGCCGTGACGCGCGATTTTTGGGAAAACCCGTTGACAAATGGCCTGACTATGCTATAATCTGAAATGAACGCAAAGGAGCAGTATGCCCTTTGCGCGTGAATGGTAATTATGGCAAATGGCAAGGATGGGGCCAGAAGGATGTGTGCCGCCGCCCAGAGAGAACGCCCTTGGCTGAAAGGCGTTCCGGCAGAGCATTTTTTACGCCACCCCGGAGCTTCCGGCGAAACAAACCGGACGCTGCGCAGCGTTACAGCGCACAAAGCGGCAGGAGCGCCCCGGCGGCATTTCTGCAATTTGGGTGGTACCACGGAGCTTTTCAGACAGCCTTCGTCCCTTTTCGGGATGAGGGCTGTTTTTTGTTTTTTGCCCGACTGCCATAAAAACTGCGTCCGGAGGAGGACGCCGATACACGAGGAGAGATTAAAACTATGCAATGGACCGGTTTGAATGAACTGCGTGACAAGTACCTTACCTTCTTTGAGGGCAAGGGCCACCTGCGTCTGGACAGCTTCCCGCTCGTCCCGAAGAACGACCCCAGCCTGCTGCTCATCAACAGCGGCATGGCACCTATGAAGAAGTGGTTCCTCGCTCAGGAGGAGCCGCCCCGTCATCGCGTGACCACCTGCCAGAAGTGCATCCGCACCCCTGACATCGAGCGCGTGGGCATCACCGCCCGCCACGGCACCTTCTTCGAGATGCTGGGCAACTTCTCCTTCCAGGATTACTTCAAGGAAGAGGTCATTCCCTGGGCATGGGAGTTCCTGACTTCCGACGAGTGGATGGCTATCCCGAAGGATAAGCTGCACATCTCCGTCTACAAAGAGGACGATGAGGCTTACGACATCTGGACCAAGAAGGTGGGCGTTGCCCCCGACCACATGGTCCGTCTGGGCAAGGAAGACAACTTCTGGGAGCACGGCTCCGGCCCGTGCGGCCCCTGCTCTGAGATCTACTTCGACCGCGGCCCCGAGTATGGCTGCGGCAAGCCGACCTGCGGCGTGGGCTGTGACTGCGACCGCTATATGGAGATCTGGAACCTGGTGTTCAGCCAGTTCGACGCCGACGGCAAGGGCCATTACGAACGTCTGGCACGCCCCAACATTGATACCGGCATGGGTCTGGAGCGTCTGGCCTGCGTGATGCAGGGCGTGGGCAACCTGTTCGAGGTCGATACCGTCCAGAGCGTGCTGCACCATGTGGAGCACATCGCCGGCAAGACCTACGGTGCCAACCCCAAGGAGGACATCTCCATCCGCGTCATCACCGACCACATCCGCAGCTGCACCTTCATGGTGTCGGACGGCATCCTGCCCTCCAACGAAGGCCGCGGCTACGTGCTGCGCCGTCTGCTCCGCCGCGCTGCCCGCCATGGCCGTATGCTGGGCATCAGCCGCCCCTTCCTCGTGGAGCTGGTGGAGACGGTCATCCAGTCCAGCGAGTCCGCTTACCCCGAGCTGCGTGAGCACGACGCCTATATCAAGAAGGTCATCGGCACCGAGGAGGCAAACTTTGCCCGCACCATCGACGCCGGCATGAACATCCTGAACAACATGATCGACGGTCTGGAAAAGGCTCACGAGCACCTGCTGAAGGGTCTGGACGTCTTCAAGCTGAACGATACCTTCGGCTTCCCCCTCGACCTGACCAAGGAGATCGCTGCGGAGCAGGGCATCGAGATCGACGAGGAGGGCTTCCACGCCGAGATGACCAAGCAGAAGGAGCGCGCCCGTGCAGAGCGCCTCAAGAAGAACATCTCCGGTTGGAGCGAAGACCTGTTCGGCACTCTGACCGCTGAGCCCACCGAGTTCGTCGGCTACGACAGCCTCAAGAGCGACAGCGTCGTTGTGGCGCTGAGCGACGAGGAGGCTCTGACCGACGCCATCGCCACCGACGAGCAGGCCAAGGAAGGCGTGCTGGTCGTTCTCGATAAGACCCCGTTCTACGCTGAGATGGGCGGTCAGGCCGCAGACCACGGCGTCATCACCGGCGCTGAGTGCATGCTGCGCGTGCAGGACGTCAAGAAGACCCCCAAGGGCTACTACGTCCACACCTGCGTGCTGGAGAGCGGCATCGTCCATGTCGGCGACCATCTGACCGCCCGCGTGGATAAGGAATACCGCATGGCCATCGCCCGCAACCACACCGCTACCCACCTGCTGCAGGCAGCTCTGCGCGAGGTCCTGGGTGACCACGTCCATCAGGCAGGCTCCTATCAGGACGCTTCCATCACCCACTTCGACTTCACCCACTTCAGCGCTGTCACTCCCGAGGAGCTGATCCGTGTGCAGAAGATCGTCAACGACAAGATCTTCGAGTCGATGAACGTCACCGTCAAGGAGATGCCCATCGAAGAGGCCAAGAAGCTGGGCGCTATGGCTCTGTTCGGCGAGAAGTACGGCAAGGTCGTCCGTGTTGTTGATATTGAGGGCTGGTCCACCGAGTTCTGCGGCGGCACCCACGTCAAGAACACCGCTCAGATCGGCGGATTCAAGATCGTCAGCGAGAGCTCTGTTGCTGCCGGTATCCGCCGTATCGAGGCTGTCACCGGCCGCAATCTGCTGATTCGTGCCAATATGCAGGAAGCGATGCTGCACACTGTGGCTAACACCCTGAAGGCAAACAACGTCGCCGCTCTGCCCGCTCGTGCGGAGGCTGTCATGGCTGAGAACAAGGCCATGAGCAAGGAGCTGGAGGACATCAAGGCAAAGGTCGCTGCTTCCAAGGTCACCAGCCTGTTCGACAACGCTGAGACCGTCGGCGGCGTCAAGATCGCTTCCGCTTACTTCACCGGTACCTCCGGCGACACCCTGCGCGGCATGTGCGACACCATCCGTGACAATGCCAAGGCTGCTGCTGTGGCTGTTCTGGTGGGCAAGTCTGACGACAAGATCACCATGGCTGTTACTGTGACCAAGGACGCTCAGGCAAAGGGTCTCAAGGCCGGCAATCTCGTCAAGGAGATCTCTGCCATCGCAGGCGGCAAGGGCGGCGGAAAGCCCGATTTCGCTATGGCCGGTCTGAAGGATGAGACCAAGATCGACGAGGCTCTGGCCGCTGTCAAGAGCATCGTGGAGAAGCAGCTGGGCTGATTCTGGAATAAACCTCTCCGTCACGCCTGACGGACAAGCAGAATGATAAAAAATCTGGAAGGAGCGATTCCCATGGAAGATTGTCTGTTTTGCAAAATTGCAGCGGGGGACATCCCCTCGAAGAAGCTCTATGAGGACGAGCAGGTGGTGGCATTCTATGACATCGCCCCGCAGGCCAAGGTGCATTTCCTGGTCATCCCCAAAAAGCACATCCCCTCGGCCGCTGCGCTGACCGAGGAAGACGGCGCTCTGCTGGGCCATGTGTTTGCGGTCATCGCAAAGCTCGCTAAGGAGCAGGGCCTCGACAACGGCTACCGCGTCATTTCCAATGTGGGCGAGGACGCCGGCCAGACCGTCAAGCATCTGCACTTCCATGTTCTGGGCGGCGAGAAGCTGCCTGTCTGATTCCGAAAAAGTAAGGGAGATCGTTGAATATGGCTAAGACTTATACGCTGAATGTCGCGGGCCTGACCCGTGAGCTGACCATCTGCAAGGTGAACGACCACATGGACATTGCGGCCTTCATCATGCTGGGCGACGCCGAGCTGACGGTGGCTGCTGCCGCTGAGCTGCTCAAGAAATGCCCGGATTTTGACATCCTGCTGACCGCTGAGGCCAAGGGCATCCCGCTGGCTCACGAGATGAGCCGCCAGAGCGGCAAGCCCTACGTCTGCGCACGCAAGGGCGTCAAGCTGTATATGCCCGACCCTGTTGTCGTCGAAGACCAGTCCATCACCACTGCTGGCAAGCAGAAGCTGGTCATCGACCGCAAGGAGCTGGACAAGATGAGCGGCAAGCGGGTGCTGGTCGTGGATGATGTCATCTCCACCGGCGGCTCTCTCAAGGCTCTGGACGAGCTGGCCGAGCAGACCCAGTGTACCATCGTGGGTCAGGCCGCCGTTCTGGCCGAGGGTGATGCTGCCCAGCGCAAGGACATCATCTTCCTCGAGCCGCTGCCTCTGTTCCTCCACTAAACCGATATGCGACGCCCGCTCTGCGCGTTCTGCCTGAGTGCGCTGGGTGTGTTAGCGTTGTGCTCATTTTTGCCGCAGATGGGGCTTTTGCTGCCGTCTGCGGCAATTTTTGTTGTCTTCTGCCTGCTGGTCTGGTGGAAAGGCGGGGCCGCGAGAGGGTATGCAGTCTGTCTGTTGTTGGGTGCAGTGCTGGGCGTCGGCATCATGGAGATGACCGGCACACGGCTGGCAAAGATACAGGACGCTTACGCCGGGAGAGACGTGACCCTCACCGCCGAAGTGGAGAGCACAGGCCGCGCTTACACAGCGGGCCGGGTGAGCGCCGTGCTAATGGTGGAAAAAGTGGACGGGGAAGCTGTCCACTTCCGGGTGGAGTGCGCCAGTCTGCCCAAATGTGAGGCCGGAGGCCGCATCCGGGGCCGCTTTTCGCTGGATGTGCCGGATGCCACCCAGCGTCTGGACGACTACGCCGACGGCATTGTCCTCAGCGCGGAATATCTGTCCGGGATGCTTCGTCTTGGGCAGAGCGAGAGCTTCCGCGCCCGGACGACTCGGCTCCAGGCGGCGCTGAGCCGCGCCCTGCGAAAAGGCATGGCCGAAAACACCGGCGGCGTTCTGGCCGCGATGGTGGTGGGCGACCGGAGCCATCTGACTTCGACTCTTCGCAGTGCCTACCGGGGCGCGGGGCTTTCCCATGTGCTGGTGGTGAGCGGCCTCCACGTCACCATCTTCTGCGGCCTGCTGGATGCTCTGCCCCACAAGGAACGGGAGCGGAGCCGGGCTTACCGGCGGGCGAGGTCGCTGCTCCGGGCCGGAACGGCCCTTCTGCTGGTGGGTATCACCGGCGCGACGCCCTCTGTCCTCCGGGCGGCGGTGGCGGTCTGGGTCAGCTCCCTCGGCGTCTGGGTGGGAGGCCCGGCGGATACGCTCACCTCGCTGGGCGCGGCAGGCGTCCTTATGTGTCTGGGCAACGGGTACGCGGTCTATGACGTGGGCTTCGAGCTGTCGTTTGCGGCAGTGATGGGAACACTGGCCGGTGCTGAGTGCGCAGGGCGTGGGCGGGAACGCTATTACGACAGAAAGAAGAAACAGAAAAGCCGCCGGGAGAAACCGCCCCGCGCGGTGCTCCTTTTCCGGCACTTTGCGGGCGGCGTGTGGGACTCGCTCTGCGTCTCCCTCTGTGCCTCGGCGGCGACCTTCCCGGTGCTGGTGCTGCGGGGGATGAGCACGACAGTCTGGGCTGTGGCGTCGGGTGTGGCCGTCCTCTGGCTGGTGGGGCCGATGCTGAGCTTCGGCCTCGGTGCAGCTCTGTTGGGTCTGGCCGCGGAGGGCTTGCCTTTGTTTGAAATCATCCGCCGCCCGGTGGCCTTCTGTGCCGAAGGGCTGGCATGGCTGATGAACGAGTGGGCTTTCCGGGTGTCCGTTCTGCCGGGAGCGTCCCTCTGGTTTGATGGGACCTATGCCGCACTGGTGTGTCTTGTGCTGATCCTGCTCTGCGTAATGGCAATGCGGCGGCACATCCGACTCCGGGTAGCTCTGCCGACGGTCATTCTGCTGGCAGCGCTGGCGATCGGGCTGGAAACGGCCCTGAGCTGGAACGTGGTGAACATTGAACTCGTGGGGACCCGGGTTGCGCCTGCCGTCGTCATCACCCAGAGGGAGAAGGCAGTCGTCCTCTTCCGGGGCAGCAGCATCACCCAGCGGGCGGTGGAAAATCAGCTGGAAAAGCGGGGCGTAAAGACGGTCGAGCTTCTGGTTGACCTGCGGATGCAGCCGGAAGAACCCTGCCGTATCGAGGCCCAAAAGCGCATCAATGCCGTTGCTCTGGCCGAGAACACCCCCCGCCGTGCTTCCTGCGGCGGGGTGGACTTGGAACTTTTCCGTACCCGGCAGGGCTGCATTCTGCGGATGCGTGTCGGCGGGCAGAGGTTCATCACCCTCAGCGGCACGGTCCGGCCTGCAAAGCCCATCCGGGCCGAGTGGCTGCTGGCCTCGATGGCAAGGCCGGACAATATCCGGTACACCGACTGCCTGACCCTGAGCAGCAAATACCGCTGGATGGAAGAGGACGCAGAGCCTGTCTCGCGGCTGCGCCTCCGTCTCAAGGGGTGAGCGCTTTTCAAAGCGGGCAGAGTATGATAGAATAAAATAATCCAAATACAAAGGAGCCGATCATTTGGCAACGGAAACGAAACTCCGGCAGCTGGCCCAGGAAGGCTGTCCGGTCTACTATTTTTATTCCAGCGAGCGCTATCTTGTCCGGCAGGCTGTGGCCCGGGCGGCAAAGCTTCTGGCCGAGGGTGAGGACGAAGAAACGACCGTTCTGGACGGTGCTGCGCCCGAAATCGAGCAGCTCATCATGGCAGCAGGCACCATCTCCTTCTTCGGGACGCGGCGCGTGGTGCTTCTGCCCGAGGTGGACCCCGCCGCCTACAGCGACAAAGACCTCGACGAGCTGTGCGCCACGCTGGCCAGCCTCGAGAATGCCGTGGTGGTGCTGGGCAGCGTGTTCGAGATGGAGCGCAATAAGCTCAAGCTGGGCAAGCGGGCGCAGAAGCTCATCGCCCAGTGTACTAAGGTCGGCTTTGCCGAAGAGCTGGCCAAGCCCAAGCCCTACGAGCTGAAGGTCATGGTGATGGACCGCGCCAAGGCGCAGGACACCACCCTCTCCGAGGGTACGGCGACGGCCCTGCTGGAACGCTGCGGCGAAGACCCGTTCCTTCTCGAGAACGAGGTGGACAAGCTCTGCGCCCTCTCCGGCTACCAGACCGTGACCACGGCCATGGTGGCCGAGATGGGGACTGTGAGCCTCGAGGCCGACGTCTTCGAGATGATACGGATGATAACGGCGAAAAACGCCACCGGTGCCTGCAAAAAGCTGCAAACGCTTCTCCGCCTGCAGCAGGAGCCCATCCCCATCACGGCGGCCATGATCGGCAGCTATGTGGATCTCTATCGGGTCAAACTGGGCGCAGCCAAGCGGAAGAGCTACAGCACCGTGTTCAAGGATTTCGGTTACAAGGGCAGCGACTACCGGCTCAAGCGCTCTGCCGAGACAGCCAGCCACTACACGCTGCCCCAGCTGGAAGCATGTTTGCAGATTTTGCTTGAGCTGGACAAGAGTCTGAAAAGCCAGCCCGTGAGCGCGCAGACCCTGCTGGAAACGGCGCTCTGCCGCCTGGCAATGGCGGGAGGAAGAAGATGAGCGAGAAACTGGAACTGCTGCACACCGACCGTGTGCTCATCGTGGAGGGCAAATACGATGCGGCCCGTCTCTCCCACCTGACCGACGCCATGATCCTGCTGACGGACGGCTTCGGCATCTATAAGGATAAGAAGCGTCAGCAGCTCTTCAAACAGCTGGCCCACAAAAACGGCCTTATCCTCCTGACGGACTCCGACGCGGCGGGCTTCCGCATCCGCACCTACATCACGAATCTGGTGGGGGAGAAGAACGTGGTGCAAGCCTACGTTCCGGCCATCCACGGCAAGGAAAAGCGGAAGGCTCAGCCCGGCAAAGAGGGGCTTCTGGGGGTCGAGGGCGTGGACGATGCCCTCGTTTTGCAGGCGCTCCGGGACGCTCTGGGCGAAGAAGCTGGCATTTCTCCTGCAAAGCCGGAGGGGCGGCAAATTACTTATACCGACCTCTATGAGTGGGGGCTTTCGGGTACGGCGGGTTCGGCTGAGCGGAAAACAAAGCTGCTCTGCGCTCTCGGTCTGCCGCCCCGGCTCTCGAAAAAAGAGCTGGTGGAAGCCCTCAACCGCCTTTACAGCTACGAGCAGCTGGACGAAATGCAGTCGGAACTGCTCGAAACATGAAAATACAGCAAACTCTCCTGAAGAAAACATGAAAAAGATTCAAGCAAGACTTCTGGGAGATTTGCCATAAGCTGTGATATAATCAATATACTGTGCGCCCGTCGTGGACGAAACGACGGGCGCGGATTTTTGCAAGGTGCAATAAAGGAGACAATCAATGGAACGCGAAAAACTCAAATCGAGACTCGGGTTCATCCTCCTTTCCGCTGGCTGCGCAATCGGCATCGGAAATGTGTGGAAGTTCCCTTACATGGCAGGTCAGGGCGGCGGCGGGAATGAAAAGGTTTCTGCTGCCTCTGTTTGAAAAGGAGAAGATTTAT